>Ga0049105_1001815_pt1 | contig 9994 bp, 10 predicted proteins | sample WorMetvaBAHAMAS1_FD_61260 | JGI IMG/M metagenome (GOLD analysis project Ga0049105, IMG submission 61260) | Worm MetaG Olavius vacuus BAHAMAS.1 | ecosystem: Host-associated > Annelida > Digestive system > Unclassified | place: Germany: Marburg | collected 2013-04-09 | reverse complement strand
ACAACGCATGTCGGTATGTTGAGATTCGGTGATTGTGATATTAGCGAAGATAATGCTAAAACTAGCGCACAGCGTGAAAATGCGAATCTTACATTAGAAATTCCGAATCTTACACAATTGACAAAATTCACACCTGCAAACAAAGCCTCAGTACCACGCATAACTGACAAGTTAGTTCCTTGGTAAGCCATTTTTGGTCCGCCACCCTAGGTCCACCCCAAGGTCCACCGCTCTAGGTCCGCCCCTCCCCTCGGTCCACCACTCTAGGCCCGCTACTCTTGGTCCGCCATCCTACGTTCATTTTTTTAGTTTTGACACATGCAAACAAACGAAAAAAACGAGTTTTCCAATAATGAGACCAAATCTCTTATCTAATTTAAATTCTATTACACTTAGAATGAATGGTACAATAATTAAATGCTAAAAGTTCATGATTCGTTGTTAATTGAAAAATAATAATCATGAAAGAAGACGAAGCCATACAACATATTAGGTGGTGTTTTATGCTGTATCTTTTCCCTGGTATTTCTCTACACTTTGTTGCGAAAGAAACTTATATAATTACGATTTTAAGCAAATTTTTACACTGCAATCTGAAAAATAAATGACGAATTAAAACTAAACTAGAAAACATCTCAACTGCGAATGCATTGCAACTTGAGGCCGCCCGAGCCACGCCAGTCCTTTTCCGCTTTAATTACAACGCCATGTCAATTTTGAAGTCGCTGAACCTATCCCTTGCCGTATTAAAGTAAAGTAAGATTTAACCGATGCAGTTCGTAATCGAAATTACCACACCGCTACGGGAAATCATTAAGCCTATAGCGTTTTGCTGCTGATACATTACTTTACGCTGCGAACTTGACCTCTGACCTTCGACCTTGAACATTTGCAGTGTATCGCCTGTGATGTGATAAAACTCTGTACTAAACTTGAAATTTGAACGCAATCGAGCAATCCGAGGCGGAGTTGAAGGAATTTCAGTATTTGACCTTATAACCTTGAACAAGTTGTTACGCGTTGCGCTCGGATCTGGGATAATTTTCACCAAGTTTGACCTTCGAGTCTTCGACAACTTATCCGTGCTGGAATTACAACGTTTTTATGCTGATACGTTACGTCACGCTGTAATCTTGACCTTTGAGCTCTTGACCTTGAACTTTTATAGCATTCGATCGGGTGTCATGTGTTTAAACTCTGTACAAAATATGAGCAAAATCGAATAATCCACGGCTAGGGTATTGACGATTTAGCACGTTTTCGCTGTGCAATTTTAGGGAGTGGGGCACTTTTACCGAACGGTTCTCAGGGGTGCGTGGACCCAACTTCACCAAACTTGGCGAGGTCGTAGGGCAATCATTTCTACACAAGAAATTTGTTTCAGCGTTCAGACATCTTGCTGCATTTTCAAACGCTGGCGGCTCAAATTTGAGTGATGTTGAAAATGATGCCAAATTTCGCACTTTTTGACCCCTGTGAAAATTAGGGAGAGAAGTGGGCAAGATCTCTATACCAAATGTTGAAACTTTACCCACGACCGAACCTCTGGAGTACATTTGATGGTCATTCACTGCGCGGCTGCTGAGCACGGTGTATTGATAAAAATTCATTCATTCATTCATTCATATTCGTTTAATTGAAAAAGTTGTCAGAACGCAACTTAACATCAGAAATACAGCGTAAAACAAGCACGATAAAGTGAAAATCGTTGCCAAGCTACGACGGTACAGTAAAGCAGGTAGTGAGTGTTATTAATAGGTGTCTTTAAAAGCTAGCCTAGATATTAAGTTACGGTGGTCCATGGCATAAGAGAGGGAAAGATTGTGTGGTCGCGGCCGGAGATTGTAGTAATGATCACTTTGGGCAGGGAGAAGTTAATGCAGCAACTAATAAAAGAAGGAAAAGAAAGTTCATGGGTAAAACTTAAGACATTCACGTCTAACGTCGGGCGGCCTAATTAAGTAAAATAAATTACAGGCCACAGTAAATGTGCTGTATATAATTTGCACAGTTGTTCGTATCAACGTTGTGGCTATGTCCTCCTACTAGTGCAGTTCTGTTCAATGAAGGGATCGCAGGCGCGTCAAAAGTTAACGATGAGAGGAGACGACATTGTCGTGTTTAAGACGCCGAGTTGACCGCGTAGCTAGTCGTCGTCTTTACCGCGTTTGATGATCTTCACAAACTTGAGATAGTCCAGCATCCCGGACTCTATTGGAGCCTCCTTCCAGACCTGCTTGATCTGTCGCCACGAACCACACACCGTTACTCATAAGAACAGCAGAGTGATAGGGATTTATAATTTTACATCAATAATGAAAATATATCAAAAGACAGTGTGATGGTCTTTATTTTTTGCCAGCCTACTGTTAACCTCCATCATAATAATAATAATAATAAAACAAGCACCGTAAAGGGTTAAACGAAGAATCAGATAACAAGGACTCAAGGATAATGCTGAGCTTGTACGAGTCGTTAGAAAGGCCTCGTGTGGAATATCGCGTCAGTGCATGGAGTCGATATTATCACGACAGTATGACGAACAGCGGAGGTTAACGTGGAGAGGCAGACGGACGAGAATAGATTAACCCATTTGACATCGTGGTCACTTCAGGAGAGAAGGAAGGCAAGATTTAACCGATGCATTCATAATAAGTAAGGAAATGACTAGGATGAAGCTAAGTGAGTTCTTCACTTTAGACGTCAATGTAAGGGAACCAAAGAACATTCAGTCAAGTTGGCAAAATTTCGATGAATTTTATTTATTTTTAAACAGAGTTGTCAACAGATTGAATCAACTAGACCAGGAGGCGGTTGATGCATTCAACGATAATCCTTATAAAAGTTGTCTGAATACGGTAGTTTGAAGCACCTACACGGATTGACTTCTTTATCGACTAATCCGCTGAGCCCAAGGCGACGTTCGTCCCTGGTTGGACTTCCAGCTGGCGAGGCCACACGGGGTAAGTTATGATAATAGCTTACGAGAATTTATGGAACCCAGTAGAAACACCACAAAAGTGCCACCGTCTGCATGCTGCATTTACACGAAAATCATATTCGACTTTGAACACACACTGCATGCCTTGACGTCAATAATACCATCTCTGTTCTGGTGTTCTTTAAAAGCAGTCCACGTTTAATTTCATTTCTGGCCGCGCAACGTATCAGAATGTCTGCCCATCAGTTTCCCTCGCCTAAACGGTTAAAGATATCGACATGCTTTACACCAAACCATAGAACAACGCCTCTAGTTTCTGGAGGGCAAATTTCGTAATCTTGAATTCAGGGGTTCACCCTGAATGAGTGCGTTAAAGAGATCCCCCCGACGACAACGAAACTTATACCAACAAACATCTGGGAAACGGTGTGATGACCTTGAATGAGCTTGAAGCGCGTAACGGCCGCCTTTTTGCGCCATTTTACCCAAAGTAGTAGCTTTCGGAGGGAAGGTCATTCGATGTCATTGCACCGTTCCCAACATATCGCGGATTGTTGATATAAGTTGGTATAATGACGCGCACTTCTCGCCTAATTTTTCCGGAAAACTGACCCACCACATCTTAATCTTTTCATTATTCGACTTGTGCAACACTGCGCGGCCATCTCAGTAACAGCTGAGCGCTTGTTTATGTTGCCTACTTACTATACAGTGCAGTTAACACCAGTGAATGCCGGACATGACTCGGTTTCAGTGAGAGGTGGCCAATTATGTTTACGACTACACTTATATGAGCTTCCAAGAATGGTGTTGGCTTTTGCTTAGTACTAGTAGCCATAGCTGAAAATAAACCGTTTGAACATATTATGTCGACATAAAAGTATCGCATCACACAAACCTCTTCTTTTGTGAACGTGTCTCCGACGTTGGACAGCAAATCTCTCACACTGTAACGCATACAGTACAAAACGTTTTATAGGCTGATGATAATTACATGTAACTCAACTCGGCTTGTTAGCCTCTCTCTTTGTAAGCAAGTTACTTACATGTGTTACTTACATGTAACAAGTTGTGTATGAATTTGCATGATTTTTGGGAAGAGTAGGCCTCGAAACAAAAACAAAACAATCAATTAAATTTTGGGTTCTATGCAGTAATTTTCCTAGCCTATTCGTAATATTCAAATAACGCTACTTCACTCTTATTCGCCAAGTTGTAGCACCATTATGCTGATGACTTAGTGGTGAGCCTGATTTAAATATTCATTACGTTTAAAATTGTGAAAAATGGTTAAGTTTAAACTCTCTGAGTGCTTTCTGGTTAATTTATTGATTCATTTGTTTGTTTACTTTCCCAAGTTTGTGAAACTAATATTAGTGAAAATTAGTTCCGAAATTTAATTTAATTATCAGTTTATGACGTGCTAACATGCTTTGTAGGCTATTACATGATGTACATTAGTTTAAAAACGGAGAGAATTTGAAGCGCTGAATACTGCGGTATACTGAGCGGTTTCGAGCGATCAGAAGCGTACTAACTATTCTTCGTGAAGTTTTCCTTTGCCTTCTGTGTCAAACATGATGAACGCGTCTCGCAGCGCTGGCTCGGGGTCAGTGCCTGTCACAATCATGTCACACTGACACACGTTCACTGGATGTCATAGTTCACATAGTGTCTTCGTTAAAACGCACAGTATACATGTACTGCAGACCGAGCCAATACACTCCAAAGCAACATTAATTCAGCCTGTCAACAATTTTTTTAAATCTTTAAAAGAGTACATAATTCCGCAAATAAACGATGTATTCCGTCATTTCCGTGGCATTACATGGTGAGCCACTTCCTAGTACCGTAAAAAGTTATACAACATTAATACTTAGTCGTGAATAATTAAAACGTAGCCGTTCTTTGCTTAAAGCACAGTGGAAATTGCAGTGGAATCAAAAAGCATAGCCTGAAAATTTTCGCAACAGTGATACTGTTCAGTATACAAGAATATCTCACTACAAAAGCGAATCTTGGGTGCCATACTGTCGCTCTTCATTGGCACAAAATGAAGTCTTGGCTTAGGTCACTCACTCACTATCTGATTAATGTCTTGACAGAGTTTATTGACCATTGGGTTGGAGAATTTTCTTGCATATTTTTTTCGCACCTTATCTATTTAAAGTGTACTTGCATTTTCGTATTTGTGAGAGATCGTGGATTTCGACATTTATTAAACAATGACGTCAAACGTCGCATTGTGTTTATTTCCTTTGAAGGAGAGTTCACTATTCTCACATAACATATGACCTGATCCTCACAAGCCAATAAGTAACATGTTATTTTGTGCGAATTATCAGCTGTTTATAATGATTTCAGTGTGTAAACACAATGCGCTGAATAAGTGTGATTTATTTAGGAGTTGTTTTATTTTGGCCCATCCGGTAGGCCTTCAATGACGTTAAACATAACCGTGACAATTTCACTCAAAATTTAATCCTGCAGTTTAGTATAAGTATACGATATCTTATTTAAGGAGAGCAAAATGAACTGGTATACTGTTGTGTTTAGCGATATCAGCCTGATCACAACACCAGCTACCGTGTCAACCTCCGCTGTGTGAGCAGTGCAGTCTGTCACTAGGTCCATCGTCACGTCCAACAGGTAATAGCTATACACACAGGATAACAACACGGTTTCGTATAGATGACCACGTGGACACTCGGCAGTGACGCTACGGTCCTTACTGATCATGCGCTGACGATCTGTACACGATGACTTCCTGGCATTATGTCGAGCATGAATACATACCTGCGTACCGACTATACATGTGGATTATTTCAACGTGCATGATGACAAGTAGGCTATATAAAGCTTTAGACAACAGCAATGGTTCCGATAATTACCTTTCAATCGGTCGCCGAACAGTCCAAGAAACATAGTGAAGTTTATTGGTCCCGGAGCTTCAGCTACCATTTCCTCTAATATCCTGGAGTCTGGCTCTCGACCTTCACAACAGTAATTTCAGCGATGATTCCGTGTAACGCAAGATATTATGAATTTATGAGTAGGCTACATTAATAGGCTACACTAAAATCGAATGGCTCATTGCGGAGGTCGTTTTTTTTCATATCTTCGCCCCTGCTCCTTTCCATTTCTCCTTTTCTTTTCTTCACTTTTCTTCGTCGACGTGATACCTCATATTGGGAGTTTGTCGACTACATTCCAGATCCAGATCACTTACCTCCTTTTGCTGCAAAGCCCGGCTTCCCTTCAATATGGCTAGCAGGTCCGGACTCCGGAGAGCTCTCCCAGCCGGTCCGAGTCAAATCTGCATATTCTATCACTGTATTCCGTATTTCAATTGTAACTTCGTAATATTAAATTATTTGCTGAGCATTCACTGTTAAGTGTCGTGAAATCCACCAGCCGGTGTATATGTCAGACCATGACCCCGGCAGAAGTTTTACGGGACCTTCCAGCCGGGGTTAAGAATTTTCTAGCCGTAGCAGGGTTAAACTTAGACGATCCAGGCAAAAATTGAAACTTGATGAACATAGTTAATAATGATTCTCTCATACACATTCCACGCCACTGTATGCAACAGTTACACAGTATACACTGCATTGCAACTTGAGGCCGCCCGATGTCTCGTCAGTTGTTCTGGGCTTTAATTAGGCTATGCGAGGTCTCCAAAATGCACCAGCTACAAAATCAATTCCACAACCTCCGCGGGCTCATGCACAGACACACACACCCCAAATTTCAGTGCAATCGAACAATCCGCGGCGGAGTTATTGCGATTTAAATATGTCCAATTTGGGCGTCGTCTGCCATCGTGGATTCGACCGAAAGTTCAACAATTTTGCGGAAAGGGTTCACACTGCATCAACATATTAAATTTTCACACAATCGGGCAATGCACGGGGAATTAGGTCTAATGATGATTTAGCAAATTTTTCCCGCCCGTTTTAGTGACGATTTTGTACCGCCAAGTTCTCAGGGTTAGAAGAGTAACCTATACCAAATTTGGGGAGACACAGGACAATCATCTACCCTCCCATATGCGTGCCTTAAAGTCGACTTTGGTCAAAAATCGAGGCCAGTTTATACTTTTTCACACAGTAAAAAATTAGGGCAGAGTATGTTCCAGGATAGCCTAAAACCCAACCTCTGTTGAACTCTTGGTGGTGGACACGGCACGAATGGGAGATTAAGTAAAAAATTCCAATTTGGGCGCCGTCCGCCATCTTGGATTTAACCGGAAGTGAATTTTAAGCATTCCACCCCTTCTGCGGACCCATGTACTAAATTTCAACAAAATCTGATAATCTGCAACTGAATTATTGATAATTCAACAAATTTTTCAGCCCGTTTTTCAGGAGCGATTTTTCATGTACCACTTAGTTCTCAGGGAGGAGGGAGTGATCTATACCTAACTTGTGGAGTAAGAACACAGGCCAATCATTGGACAATCACCGACCAATCATCGATGCTCTCAATGCGCTATTTAGTTTTCAGACATGTTGCTTCGTTTCGAAACCAGAAGCCTTAACGTGTACTGCTGTCGAAAATCCTGACCAAATTGTGGACTTTTCACCCCCTGTTAATTATACAGTGTGAGTCAAAAAGTAACTCCCCCGACAAAAAAATTTTTGCATTTTTTAGGCTTAGGCTAAGTATATTTTCGTGAAATTTTGCTCATTTGTTGCCAATGTATATTTGTCAGTTTTCGCAAATTTATCTCAGTATTTATTAAAATGGCGTTAATTTCGCTATAAGTACTTATCGTTTTTACCATTTTAAGTTTTGAGTTTCACCAAGTCAAACTGCTGTGACTTCATCGCCAAGGATGAGTGGCCCCCAACTGACCCGATCTCAATCCACTGGATTATCACGTTTGAGGGGAATGATGAAGTCTTATCACAAGCTGCAACTAAAGCCAAAATCAATTTCTCAGTTTAAAGAAGCATTTTAGCTGATTTGGTCTGCCTAACCAGAGAAAGCCACTGACAATACTGTAAGAGGCTACCAGCGAGCGACTGCAGGCACGTGTGTCAGCCAACGGTGTAAATTTTGAATATATTGCAGATATTGACAGTATTAAGTTAAACGCCTTATTATTTGATTTGTTTTTTTGCTAAAAATTTCGTGACTTCCTTAATGAACTAAATTGAATTGAATTGTTAAAGTCTGAGGGGACTTACCAGTAAAGGTGATACTGTTCATATAAATATTCAGATAAATAAACCAAAATTGGTAAACATTTAGGAACATTTAACAACCAAAAAAATTTTCAACCACACAGGTTCACCACGAGTGAAAATATCGCAAAAAGTTTTAGAGGGGCTACTTTTTTGACTCACACTGTACAAAAGGTTTGGGCGAAATTAACACAAATAAGATTACCTTCTCACTTAAGGCTGACTACCACAAATGCGTGCATTTCCGGTCACGTGACAAAGATGGTGGTCACACCATTCGATCTGCCATAGCCAAAACCCACACTGCACGCAAACTTCACGGCTCTATCTTCTATAGAACCAGAGTTATTGCCAATTGAAGTTTACACTGCGGGAAAAAGGAATTTCATGTGTTGTGCTACTGTGACCTTGATCTTGACCTGATGACCTTCATATGCGAAGTAGACTCGTATCCCCTGAAGATGTACCCGCAGACCAAAAATGAACTTTCTACGACAAGGCTTCCGAAAGTTATCGTATTTCTGACAGGTGCAACCGTGCAGACAGACAGCCACCAAGATTATTACCACGACGCTTCAGGGGTGATAAAAATCCTTATTACGCAAAGTACAGGATGCATACCGATCTGTGCGTATATTGCTTGTAGGTCCTTGACATCAATAAGACCGTCTCTGTTCTGATCGATCATTGTAAATGCCTGTTAACAACAACAAGCTCACTTTAGTCCAAATTACCAGTGTGCCAACTAGAGCTGGTGACGATCAAACAATTAAACAATTATTTTTCTTTCCAAATATCAATTGAAATTTATACTTTAAAAATTTCGATTTATTGTGGGTTATTGATTATCCGAATTAGATTAATTGTTAAAACTGATTTTTTAAAAACGTTTGGATTGTAATGCTATGCAGCTGACTTCAGTCATCACGTCACTGTAATGGCGACAACTCGCTCCAAATGGCAGGTTTTTCGGGAAAGCTGAGTAAATATTATCATAACCCGGAGCAGTTTCAGCCATCATGAGTTGTAAAGCACCAAAAAGCTCATTGAAAAAAAGCAGAGTGCATGGTGCTGAGATGATCGCCAGTGACAGCGTGGGCCTACTTGGCGTCCGTGTATGAGGCTTTTGTTGACAGGGCTTTCGCTACCTTGATCAGAATGGGCTGCAACGACGGTAACAAGGATTGGGCATGAGTTAACCACAGGTATGGTTGAGCTGCTCCAAGCCGGCGAATGATATGACAACTTTGGCAACGTGAGTGAGTAAATATCACGCTGGTGGTCGCTCTTCTCAGTGCCGACGACCAGCTGCGTCCAACAGTCCATCAGATGGTCGACCATATCTTTATGATCATCATGATCATGGATGTAAAAAACGTTCAAAAAAAGAATAAAAAACGTTAAAAACGTAAAAAACGTGACAAGAATAAAAAACATTTGTAATTGTTGAATAAAAAACGTTACTGATGATATCCCGCTAAATGCATATACCCGACATGACTCAGCTCAAAAAAGATTGAAAACACAACACCAAATCACTGCAGTCATCATTAATAAGGTCAGTTTATTTTAAATATCCCTGTAAATGTAAAGAAGACGAAAACTGATGTATTTATTGCTACTGTTTTGAAATGTTTTCACTAAAATTTATTAACATTTATACGTTATTTATGTAACGTTTTTATCTATAAAACGTTGTGAAAATAAAAAAAAGTTTAAAAAAGTAAAAACGTAACAAGAACAAAAAACGTAAAAAAACGTTTTTTACATCTATGATCATGATGGTGATGAACTGACGATAATAATGCACCAGACAAATAGACGTTTGAGTGTTAAAACATCACAGCCTTTGATTTAGAGACCC
>Ga0049105_1001814_pt1 | contig 9995 bp, 8 predicted proteins | sample WorMetvaBAHAMAS1_FD_61260 | JGI IMG/M metagenome (GOLD analysis project Ga0049105, IMG submission 61260) | Worm MetaG Olavius vacuus BAHAMAS.1 | ecosystem: Host-associated > Annelida > Digestive system > Unclassified | place: Germany: Marburg | collected 2013-04-09 | reverse complement strand
CACGACGGAAACAGTTGTTGACTGTTGAAAACTGTTGTTTCAACAGTTAGTGAAAATTTGATGCCAAAAGTCTACAACCTGTAGCCTATGGAAAAGTATGTAATGTACGGCGACAAAACTAGTGCGATAAGTTTTACAAGGTAGTGTAGACACACTAGTTAGGTGAGGTTGACAACTAAGCTGTCATGCGATGTCAAATTATGTGTGGAATTTTGGTGTCAAAAATTATTAAAATCGGACAACTATTCCTCAACTTATAGCGAATAATATGAGTGGATGTTTTTTTTTGAAACACGGTGTATAGTAAAATTTACCACATCACCTTAATTGTGTGCGCACCTTGGAAATTCTCCGAATCGGTACAGTGCGCTATAAGTGGCCCATGTCTGCGCATGTGTCACAGGCCTTCAGCACAGCGCACTGTACCGATTCGAAAGATTTGCCAGCACCTTACTCCGTAAATTTAAATAACACTTTTTAGTTAAAAACGCTATTAGTCTTTGTTCATTTACGTTCCCAGCAAAAGAGAACAGAAAAAGTCATCTCCAATTATCAAATTTACAGTGATGCACTTTTGACATTGTTATTTTGAGAGTAGCAATCATAAGTAATGTTCAAAATTTCCGCCTACATCGTCGACACAGGCTGACAGACGACGCCTCCACTCGTCGATGGCGTGGTTCATAACAGACTGGTTCAGTTCGCACCACACAGTATGGTGCGAACATAATCGGGTGATGTGATAAATTTTATTATAGTTGCATGTAGAATTTCTTCGCGATTAAAATGATATAAAAACTATAAAAATTGGTTAAGATTAGCCAAAGTTATAGTCAAAAATGTCACGTTTTTAATGGTTCAGTGTGTATAATATTATATATGAGTTTCTTGTTTATCTGCAACGAAGTTGTGAGATTCAAAGAATTTGAAATTCACACAAGTGTGAAATAGCCCGAGTTCCTCAGTCACTAATTAGAAGCACGCGCTGGGATTTCAGTGTGAACTGTTTTTGCAGTGAAATTAGATTTGTCAGAAACTGGCTCAGCTCCCCCGAAAGGTTTAACAAGAAAAATGTATTATCTGAAGACATTGTCTACATGTGAATCCCCGTTTTCCAATCACTTTGGTGCTGTGACGAAACCGTTCAAACAGCTGAAATATTTTATCAGAAACTAGACAGAACATTTCTTCAGCCCATGTACAGTATTTATTCAACACAGCATACAACACTTGGCTGCAAAACTGATACACATTTCAATTATCATCACAAAAACTGCGCATCATGCAGAACTACAGTAACTACACACCACAGGTGTATTGCACTCAAACACAAGACTAGCACACATACACAATCCAGATTTCTTATCAGCGGCAGATCCCACCACCGGGGCTCGAGTATGACTTCAATTTTTTCATGTTTTAAGAGCTTGCAATTTCGTGAGTCCCGACGGAGGAAGGTACAGAAAATAAAGAACTGTGGAAGATTGCTGGTGCTACTGCTAAGAAACAATGGAACTGGCTTGGACACGTGGAGAAAAAATAACAGGAAGAGCAAAGAAGAAAACTGGAAAGCAATCTGGAGAAAAATATGGACAACAGGCTTCAAGTACAGCTCAACTGCTCAAGAAAGATGAAGACGACAGAAAAAGACAGAATTAGTTGAAGACAAGTAGTCTGTGGACTATGGCCTATGCTTTGCTGGCATCGGCAAGTAATAAGTGAAATCAAGTCAAGCGGCAAGGTTCTTGAATGCCAGGTAATTGTCAAGATCATGGATCTGCCTCTGGTTACAATGAGACTACATGCTGATGACACAGAACAGGATCAAAGCTTACACCCTCGCACAGCTACTCTGTGTGGCAAAATATGATTCGGCAATAATTACATAAAATGAACTAGACAAACTGAAAAATTGAAAAGTTACTAAAACAATAAGGCAGACACGAGACGGTTTGCAGTATTCAAAATATAAGTCATTACTGCAGAATCTCATCATGAACGCTAAACTGTAGCAATCAGCGACGGCAATTATACAATCCGGCTGATCACCACCAGAGGAAGAATGTATCGGTATGCTGCTGCAGCAATTAGCTGAATCACACCTTCTTGCTCAGTAACTTAACACAGCCCAGGTCATTTTGTAGATGAGTCTTTCCATGCAAGCAATTGCGTTGGTACTGATAACCAAACCCACAACAACCGAGAGAATATACACACAACACAAAAAACCAGCAGTAAGACAAACTAACAACTAAGCAATTCAAATACTTTATATCAAGCTGGGCACACGATTGCCTTCTAACCTAAGGCCGTCACCCGTCAACCACTCGTGAATGCATACATTTAGTTATGTTTGGTTACTTCCAGTCTCGTGACAAAGCAGTCATGCCACTCGATCGGCCATGGCCGAAAACCCCACACTGCATGCAAACTTCACGGCTCTATGTTTTATACAACCAGAGTTATTGCCGAACAGTTTCACAATGCGGGGAAAACGGATCTATGACCTTTTTGCTCCTATGACCTTGACCTTTACCCGATGTCCTTCACATATGAACTTAACCTGTATTTTCTCGATATACAGGATGTGGAAAATGAACTTCCTATGTTAAGGCTTTTGAAAGTTATTGTCTGACAGAGAGACAGACATACATACACAGACACAAAACAGATGCCACCAAAATTATAAAGCACACTACCTTGTGGGTAAGCTTAGTTAAAAAAACAGTAGTAGTAGTGTAGGGGCTTAACATCCCACTCGACACATTATAGGTTATTTCGGGGACGATTTGTACAGGTCATATGACCAAACCAACAGTGTCAAAGCACTGAAGGAAACTAGTTGGTCTTGCAGATAAGGCTTGAATCCCACCAGGACCACTCCACCACGTTACAATAATACAACTCTAGGCAACCGCCTCAATGCATGGCATAAGGGTTCCAATGTGACAAACCCAATCTGCTGGACCTGTTACAACTGTAGTATTAGTGTAGAGGCTTAACGTCCCACTCGACACATTATAGGTTATTTCGGGGACGATTTTTACAGGTCATATGACCAAACCAACAGTGTCAAAGCACTGAAGGAAACCAGTTGGTCTTCAGATAAGGCTTGAATCCCACCAGGACCACTCCACCATGATACAATAATACCACTCTAGGCAACTGCCTCTACGCATGGCATAAGGGTCCCAATGTAACAAACCCAATCTGCTGGACCTGTAAGAACTGCTCATATGAGTGTGGTGCTGACTGTGAACATTGTGTCACACAACCCAACATGGAGCAGTTCTGATAATATTCCCTCTTAACCTCCAGACAATCACCATAACTCAGATGTTGTCTAGCGGCAGGGAGAGGGGGGAGGGGGTAAAAACAAACTAAACGTAAACCAACGGGCAGGCTTCACTTGTGAGAAATGCTTTCATGAATGTGCTTATAACCGTGCACAGTTACAGTACAATCTTTAAATTATACTTCCAACAATCATCACAGCTCAGGTGAAGGCAGGAAAAGCAAAATTCTGATCAGTACAAACATAATGAACAGTGAATACTGATAACAAGACAGCCTTGACATCACACCATCGAAATGTATTCTCTACCATTATAGCATTCACTCATTCATATTTAATGTTAAGCAACATTTACTTAATGCAACGTAACAAACAAGTCTTATGACAGGCATGGGCAGGCATTAACCTAACAGCACAGTTCTGACCACATGACTACAAACATTGACCAAACTCAGCTTTCAGCTCCAGCACAGTTTCAAGTTAGCTACATGAATCATCGATACACAAACACAAATGCAGTACCAGTTCATGACACAACTAGCCATCGCTGGCAACATAATAGTAAAAACTGTTGCACAACAAAAACTCTGTAACGCACTCGTTCTCGGTAACCCGTGTGAATATCGCAATAAATAATATATTGCTAAAAACTATATTCTTTGGCCTACATTTCCGGTGCAGAAAGTATTAGTGTATCTTCAACAACTTTTACGTAATCCGTCCAAAATGCTACTGAATTTGGTGGCATTACGCCGCGGTTAGGGCTATTATGCCGTTCAAGGTCATTCAAGGTCACCGATTTTGGTACCATTCAAAAGCTCAGATGTGACTTCCTATTAGTCATTAATAGTAACTTACCTCCTATTTTGCACTGTTTCCGAGATATAGCCTTGGAAAGGTCCAAAATCGCTATATTTGGCTACCCCGTTTCGGTTTAACCCCCTGACAGAGGGGTTCCCTGGGATGATCTCCGTAAAATTTTTACCGGAAGCACACAGATGGACAAAGTAGCAAATGGTGTAGAAACATTGCCGAAAATTTCAATACCCTGAGTAGGGTGCACGAACGTCACAGACGACAGACAGACGGACGGACAACGACATATAGCGAAGTTCACGTTCGCTAAAAATGCCGAAAACTGTCGCATAAAATCACTTGCTTCACTCACGACTCCATATCGCACTCAAAACAACTGCCGGCCTCTGTCACCAAACACCATAGTTTGCTGTGTAAAAGGCAGGAAAGTGATGGCAAGTTTTGGAAGAGGCATCATCTATCATCCATAACACTCAGTGTAAGCTCACTGCAAGCTCAGGACCATGAAACAGAGATGGATATCACAGCCGCATGTCACACAGCTGTGACCAGGAACTACTGAGTGGGTCTTGCTAAATTATTTAGCTATCTGAACGACAGCTAACTAAGAAATTTAATAAATGCATGCTCTATCTACTATACTGATTCTACACTGTCAGAAGTACATCATGCAACATGCAAATTTATACTGGAAATGGACGGATGCTGATTATCTGCCAGATTCCAGTTATCCACTGCCTAAAATTCAACTGTATCTGCATATTGGTAATCTAAACACACCAAACCTATTTATATTGCCCATTACGGGTGAAAAATTTAACATGTCTGAAATAATGAAATTATAGGACACATATGGTACCATAGCCACCAGAGGGTTAAGCACATGTTACGCAAAGTCTACACAACTCGTATGGTGGGCTCTATAAAACAATGTAAACTGCACACTCTGTGGACATTGGTCGAGAAATTACTCCAGAGCAAACTTAATGGCAAACACGCATTGACAGAAAAAATCAGACTGCATCAGTCATAGCCGGCGCATATACAAAGCCATCAGATAATACTGTTCACTGTGCACAACTAGTATACTACAACTACATATATACATTGCAGAAACAGCAGCAGTTCTACGAGACTGACTATGGGTGGATACTAGGCGCCTCCTTGTGCGATCAAAATTTAAATGTAAATGCAAACAGAAAAAAAGAAAATTAGAACTCCTAATATTACATGCTAACATATACAAAACCAGATGGTCTTTGATGACGAATCATCAACTGGTATGGCTTTGCTGGAAAGGTGTATTTGTGAACAAGTGACGTGACCACGACATTTCACATCAAAATCTAATCTGTTCATATTTGTCGCTAACTGGACTTCAGTTTAAATGTGGTGAAATTCCCAAAAGCAGTTTGTCATCATCATCTTCAACGAACTGATTAAGGTGGCATGAAGTCAACAGTGACTGCTAGGACACCGTACAATATATGAAAAATAGCGACGCGAGTCATAGTAGAAGGTGCAGATGTTAAGCACGTGCAGCAGAGTCAGGATAACTTCTGGTGAACAAAACGGTCTTGAGTTGGCACTTAAAAATGGGCGGTGACGGAGCCGACGTAACATGTAATGGGAGAGATACATCTGTTCCAGCAGTTCTACCCAGATGTTGTATTGTAACTGTTGCCCAACTGTGTTAATGTGACACTCTTAGTGGTCCTAGTAGTAGCAGCAGGCACTTAGGCCACTATAACAATTACTGATCAATTGATTGATTGATGGACAGACACACAGATGGATCAGTGTACTGTAGTGGTAGTGTAGAGGCTTAACGTCCCACTCAACACATTACAGGTCATATCGGGGACGATTTTTACAGGTCACATGACCAAACCAACAGTGTCAAAGCACTGAAGGAAACCAGTTGGTCTTTGAGATAAGGCTTGAATCCCACCAGATGGATCAAAAGCAGAATGCATTTGGATGCCAATCGCCAGCAGGAGCATAAACTTGGCATAATAAAGTAAGGGTGCTTGTATGCTATCTGCATTTACACACATTCTGTCAGTGTCGTGGAGTTAATGTGAGCAGAAACTCACAGTACTCAACAGTGGGTGAGTGAGTACTTTTACGTCCCACTCTACACATTTCGGAGACGAGTCTTTCCAGGCACAAAATTCCAAAACTCAAGAGAAAACACACAGAACATACACTCAGCCATCTAAAAGGCTACATGTTGGGATTACACAAAGCTGGATTTAAAGCACCGTCGTAGAACTGCCACTATTCACAGCAAGCAGACACTGTTATAATGAATACAAACTTATAACTGACAATCACTGAATTCTGCAGTAAATCCACACATGTCTGATTAGAAAGGTATCAAGCCATCGAGGCATACTGTGGGTTGTAACACTGCACTGACATTGCACATAAAATGCTCTGGTCACGGTGTTGGACAGACTTTCCTTGTTGAGACCGAGCTTCAGCAACCACTAAATTGACTTAGCTCTCTGTACCGGTATCTTAACACTAACATTTTCAACGAGTCTAATCAGTTCATTTTCTGAACAATAATAACGTACGTTCTATACAGCAAAATTCAGATCCCATCAGACAGCATGCCTCAATATAACGACTTTCACGCAAATACATCCGAATCATTGGCTATATATCAGTTATCGGAGTTCAACCCATCAGTGCAGTTCGCCATTCCAATCTGCTCGCCCGAGAAACACCGTCGAAGGTCGTCTTTCGATACAAGCTGCTGGGATGTTGCAAAGACTGCATTGCTGCTGGTTGAGAGATTAGAAGAGCAATCACTGGCCCGATCGATTGACGACAGCGTGCCACTACACCGACGGCATGTGTCGCCAACTGCTGGTTTGCTCTGGTGGTATCGTGGCGGCAGGTTCATGGTGCAACTACCAGAATCGGCAACCATGGCAACAATGTTGCTGCCACCGGGGCATGGTTCCAACTTCGGCACGCTGACAGCACCACCGCTGATGGCGGGCGTCGCAAGACTTCTGACACTTAGGTACTCGGTGTCGGTTGATTCGACCCGCTCGTCGATGCTGTCACCAACGCTCATACAGTGTCGTTTGAAGGTCCATGGCACCGCATGTCGGCCACTGGCAACAATTTCGTGTCGTTTGTCACTGCCACGGCTGCCACTCCCGACACGTACAAAACTAACGCTGCGCTTGTTAAGCGACGGCGAGGAGTCGGATGGGTACACATCGGGACGGACGATTGACCGAGGCATGAATGAAGTAGGGCCTGCACCAGTGACCGAGACTGACCGACCACCCAGTGCCAATGACCCAGAGCCTGAGTCCAGTGAGGTGTTGGACGGCTGTGGAGTGAACATATGGTCACTGTCAACATCTTGACTGCAACATATAAACATAGAAAATATTCATGCAAACTGTCAATTCAGGAGGGCCACACAAAACATCATTATGGACTAGTGAGCAAAGTTGCACTGTTATGAAATGGCCATGAAATCTTATGGTAGTCTTTCGAGCATGTTATTCTATCTTAATTTATTACAAAGTGAGTAAGCAACCTTTCTTCAAGAATGCCTGGGAAAGTAAAAATTGAAGGGGCTGTGCAAGAACATTTGTAAACTGAATAAAATCTTGTTGGCCATAGTGTGCCAATTTCAAGGTTAATTAATAGCAGTCCCAACACACCTACATACGACTGTTTTAACAGTGAATTTCGGGTTTACCTAGGAAATTTTCTTAGGCAACGCCTACATAGCAAAGCGCTCATACCTAAAACAACCTACCTTGGTGACCAAGACTATATAATGCAAATACTGTACAAGAACTGTTATTAGCCCAACTCCATTACCTCTGCTGCAATACTGTTATTACCCGTTGTGTTTGAGCTTGCTTATCTTAGACATTTTTATTCTTTTTATCCATTACAATTAATTCATTTATCACCAAGTAGGTGTTTAGGTCAATATTGTGTTTTATGTTTCAGATGTTTAACTGCTTATGTTGCTTTGCAATTGTCAAAGTTTCATAGAAGAAAGTTACTATTAACAGTATCACCAAGCCAGTCTTAGAGGTGGATTCCCCAGTCACTGAGATAAGGGATGAAAGAAGACATGGAAGACAACAGCAGAAAAAGAAACAAGAAGTTGAAGATGGCCCGAGAGATCATGTGGTGTGGTGAAGTGTTGATGGCAGTCGATGTTCCTAAAAGAATTGAAGACGAAGCAGAAGAAGACCTACGTTAGCAGGTCCAAAAATGGCCCCCAAAGGGTCTACAAAATCTCGGGACATGAACGTCACTCAAACTGCCATTTAACCGACTACCATTTATCTCCGTAAGTAGCACTCAACACACGTCTCGAGTTAATGTTATTGCACGAAAATGTTTTGCTGTACATGAAGATATGAGTGGTGGTTATTCAGCACAATTCTTTGTTATTGGCTGACAAGGATGAAATGCTGATTGCTGACGTGCCTAAAGGCCTTGCAATACAACATTGAATGACCTCGTGTTGTTGTTAATAGATAACTAGTCAGTGCTGTTATAAAATATTACAAAACAAACAAACTCGTTACTGATGACAGAACAACAGACCTTGTACTAATGATGTCGCTGAAAGAGACGGTGGCTGACGAACGACCTTTGACCCCACAGTGGGAAATTCCAGATGACGGCTCGCCGAGACTACGTCGGGAAGACCCAGATGGATTGAATGAGACTTCAGCATGAACCTCCAGCCTGCATCATCCACCACCATTCAGTCATTGACAGAAATTTAACACGTCATCAGTAGAAGATGTCTGTTCATTTCACTGCATCAGTACAGTAAGTAAGCAAATTTATGTTTGCACGGCAGTCCTTACCAATTAAACTTTCACGAAGGTTCAGTGGTAGTGTTTCATAAACTCTGCACAGAGTCTTTAAGAGCAGATGAAATTAAGTAAGTGTTAGTGATGAGTCACGCTTAGTTGGCAATAGTTTGCCACCCCTTTACTTACTTAAAATGTTACTGCTTTGTATTCTAAAACTTGCAAAATCACCCATTAGGTAGTTGCCTAATTTAGTCATAGGCACTCCTAGAATATGTACTTTAATTTTGTTGTTCATCGTTTGGGTGCGTTCTTTTAGCAAGGTGTTACCTTCTGTGAAATTCACTGAAGATAAGGTGCTCGTTTTCGTTAATTCTCTGTGAAAAATGCTAAAATAGTGCAAATCTAAGTCTAACCCTGAACCTAACCCTAATTTCCAGAGCAGATTGATCAGATAAATCAGAGTAATATTGTCGAATGGTACATTGTTGTCAAATAAATCTACTTCAATACAAAAACGCACCCAAACAATCGACAATTACGTACTGTAGGGGTGTGCTGGAAGTGCCCATGCACAAATTAAGCAACTAGCTAATTGTTTGTCTAGCTATCAAAAGCCAACTTAATGCAACTGACAGTGTTGCAAACAATGACCCTTTGCAACTGATTATCCCAAGACAAGTACACTCAGTCTCGGTCTTGGTCTTAAATACAGTCATTATACACGTAGTTCGTCCTAGCATCTGTCTACTGATCTTACAAGCACCTGTTGAAGATTCCATCAATGACGACTTTTCGTCGATGTCCGCTGTTAACACTGTCATTGTAGTTCGTCTCCTGGTCTCCGGTGGCGCCACTGCTGACAATATGGCCGTCACTGTCCGCAAATCCACGCATTCGTTGTAAAGTGTTGTCAGCCGCCAGTTCCACGGACGCTGCCACACAAATTCACAGAATGTCTAATTCACTGCCCTCCATTATTTTTCTGTAAACCAAATTCAAGGACTTTTCTAGTACAAAGACTTTCAAAGACATGAGCAAAAGACTATAAAATGAGGAGACATTTT
>Ga0049105_1001813_pt1 | contig 9997 bp, 8 predicted proteins | sample WorMetvaBAHAMAS1_FD_61260 | JGI IMG/M metagenome (GOLD analysis project Ga0049105, IMG submission 61260) | Worm MetaG Olavius vacuus BAHAMAS.1 | ecosystem: Host-associated > Annelida > Digestive system > Unclassified | place: Germany: Marburg | collected 2013-04-09 | reverse complement strand
CAATGACGCCGAATGTTTGCCGAAGTTCCGCCGAACTTCGGCCGAATAGTCTCATGTTGCCGAGCCGAACCGAGCCGAACATTCGGCCGAACTTCGGCATCTGCCGAACTTCGGCCCATCTCTACTGCATGATGCTCAATAACAGTACAAAATACAGAAAATACAATCTAAATTTTAGGTTAGATTTTAGACAAAGTGAGAAGTTGGAACACAACATAAAAATTACAAGAAGGCAGAATGGCATTCCAAACTCTTCCACCACACTTTAACCACTGAACAAAGGCAACTAGCTACTGGTAGTGTCAGCAGCTGATGAAGTCCTAGCATCTTCTTGTGCCTGTAGCTGCTCCATAAGTCGTTCATATCGTGCCTCCATCTGAACCATGTCAATTAACTCGTCAAGTTCTCTGCCACCGTCCAGCAGCCTGCTCACCCCGTACATATTCTCATTTATTCGGTGATCAGTCACACGGTCGTCTCGCATGTTGTACGTTCGTATCTTCTCCGAACGTCCGGCCGACCCCACCTGCATTGCAATGTCAAAATAGTCAGTCAATCCAGGTGTACAGATACACTTGTACATTACACATCATTATGTCATTAAACCTATCTCTTCTCTCTGTGAACGTATTACTAGCCAGGTAGTCTAAAGAGTGCCATACGTACCCACAATTGGACCAGGAGCCCGATTTTCGAAAAATCTTATGACGAACTTATGAAAAGTCCGACTTACGAAAAACTTAGGATGAGCATGTGATTATAAAAAAATCTTACAAAAAAACTTATAGTGAAGTTATGCAAAACTTACGAAAAACTTACGACGACAGTACAGGTATCTTACGAAAACGTAAAATTCGCAGCAACTGATGTCATTCGGGAAACCCTCTGTCAGAGGCTGTTATTGGTTGAATACTTTGAGCTAAAAATAACTGACAACCAGAGCGACGATTTCCTAAGAATGCTTTCGAAAAATGACTTACTATTTTTCTACGAAAATCTTAGGAAGTCATATATCGCTGACTCACAAAAGACTTATGAAAATCTTACGACGAACTTAGGAAAAAATCTTACAAAGTTTCGAAAATCGGGCCCCAGGGCCGTGGCCACAAACTTCTCTGGTAAAACTAAACATACAAACTGCCGCAGCAACAGGGTGTTATATTTCCTTGTTGTGGCGTGCAACGCCTGCATGTACACACACAAAGGGGTGGACGGACAAGGCCTTGACTGACTGGCTGCACTCTGCTGCAGTCTGTATGGCTTAAAATAGTAGACTCGTGTACAATGTGCACCCCCGGTTGCTGGCTTGTTTAGGTGAAAAAAGCGTGTATTATAATCGAAGCTTTAGGTAAACATTACCGTAAACAGAACATATGCTTGCCTGAAGTTTACGAGCGGACGACTGCTGCTGCTGACTTTTCTCCAGTTCTTTTTCATATAAACTGTACAAAGATGTTACATGTATATCAACATACACTCATGACCACATGTATTTGATAAATGAAGATGTTCAATGACAAATATCGACTTCTGCTTATAAGTTAGCAGAAGCACAATGGCACATTGATAAGTACGAAACATCAACTTTCCTCATTCAAAGGCTGAGATAATGACAGGCCCTTCTGTAACTAGAAACTTGTTCTTGAGCACTAGTGATGTGATGAAGCTGGTCAAAATTATGCGAATTTTCACTTTCAAAATTTGTTGAATGCGAATGCAAATAGAGGCATTTATTTTATCAGTCGGAACATAATGCACTGGTTTAAGTCAATTACAGCCTAGTTCTAGGTGGTGAATGATGTTCAGCTAGCACGGCACTACTCATGAGCATACGAGCATACACGACGATATTTTGCCTAGGTCAATTAAATGATTGTAACAATATGTTATTTCCTAAAGTCAACAAAATCAGTGTTCATAATTAGTACAGTGTAACACATCACTGAGCGAAAATTATGCTGCACATTCAATAACTGTAGTTTGTATGATAGGCTGAATTTGAGCAAAAAACAGGTTTGTCTGCACTCTCTCGCTCTCTATACATATGAAATCAATCTTAGAACAAGGATTTTTCAACAAATTCACATTCGACAACAAAATGTTTTTAAAAAAACATTCGTCAAATTTCGAATCTGTTAAAAACGATCAAAGTTCAAATGTTGTCGAATTCGAACTTCGTCACATCTCTATTGAGCACTAAAGTAATTTTGGCCTGAGCCAGACGCCCTCCATGTCACTCTCAGTGGCTTACATAGATATCAAGTGGCAGTTGAACTCTGGTCAATCATGTCAGAACCTGAAAAACAACCAAGATTAGCAACATGTTGTTTGACAAAACTGCAGACAAACTAGAAAAACATCTTTGTTGATCTGAAATTTGTCTGAGACGCAGAGGATAGGATTTTAGGCATTCTGCAATTTATTCAAAATTTCTAAACCCGATCTTTGCGCTTTAATTTGTAGAGCATTACTGACATGTCATATGCATAAAAAGTATGTGGTGTGCAGCTGGCACTTGCTCATTGGCTTTCTGCTGAATCTGTAGCAAATCACTCGCTTATTAATAGTAAAATTATTAATATTGGCAAAAGCATTTAAATGAGAGTGAGACGAGAAATGAACTGGCTTGGCATTTATCCAGGACAATACTACGTAATTAACATGAGTCTGTGCCATAAAAAGAAAGGAAAGTCTCAACCACGGCACCAGGTTATGGTTGTCTACATCAGTGTGAATAAATACCTAGGAACTGTCATTAAACAATGGAGACTGTGTGCTACAAACCGTGATCGCAGTACTGTCATAGCGATTTCTTTATTACGTATCTGTGACCTCCCAGCCTGACACTCAGCTGCCATCCCTACATAGAAGCAGATGTCGACAAGCAGATGCCACAACACTGATAATGCCAGTAACACTGACGCCATATGAAACAACATGAATTGCACATATTATGTGTTGGCAAATTAACGACTAATCACGTGATTAATCATTAATTTTAATGACTAAAGACTTAACTGATAAACTAAGTTACGGTAATAAACAGAACGTTTAATTGGTCAATTTGTAATGCACGGTTTTTAATGGACAGTAATAACTAATTGTTAATTATTGGCCCAGTTATGTATTTATTTTTTATCGTTAACAGCTTGTGCATATATAATATCACGTGGCAAAATACTAGTTACCATTTTCAACCGTAAACCAAAAAGATCCTTATTATCAGGCGGACAATTTATTGGTTTGTCTTTTTGTGACTACAGTGTATATGACAATGCTGCATGCAGCAAGCGACATCACATACTAGCTTGCTTGAATATTTCTATTACTTCCACCAAGAAAGTTGCGTTTGTGTCTTGGTTTGTTTGTTGATTAGTTTCCTTGTTAGCAGGACTAATAAAAAAGTTAAAGATGACTTCATGAAAGGGGTCGGACTTTGGTCAAGAACACGCAGTTCGATGGGAGTAATCTGGAACCCACTATGGGACAAAAACATTAAATCAGTATGCATTCTGGACTGCAAATTCTCAATTCTTGGGCCGCTATACTTGTTCCGTACTGGATGTGCTATCAGATATAAACAAAAATCTGATCGGTACTGGGATAAATGTAACCTCTGACAAAGTACCAATGCCAAATGCCTAAAAAGGCTGAAATGCATAAAACTCTGCATCATACATTTCTGATCAAATCAAAAATCACATTCATGTAAATAACAATTTTGAAGCCTTGGTGAAGTTCAAACTCTTGGACTGCTTTCCAATTAACATCATTAACAACTACAATACCAGTCTTCAGATCGCAATCACTGAGGTACATGTGTAAAATGCAGACCAACACTGACAGCAGTTCACAAGAGATCAAAATTAGGCTAATGAAAGAATGTCATGAATAAACCAGGTACAATGCAATATATACCTGTTGGCAGGTGGACAATTCGAACTGCCGTCTCTGTCTTATTGATATGCTGTCCACCTTTGCCGCTTGCACGACATGTTTCCACACGCAAGTCTTTTGGGCAAAGCACAATGTCAATCTGAAACAATAATGAATACATCAGTAAATGACGGCAAATTTTTTATGATTAACAAAGAAGTGACAAATATAACAATAAGTCAGTTTAATTTCATTTCTTACTGATATGAGAGCAATAATATGAATACATTCTTCAAACTAGCAAAGCTGTAATGCCTACTTTAGTGTCTGTCTTTGACAAACTGGTTGATTCTATCATTCTTTGACACAGTAAAATATTAAGCCCTTGGTTTGCATTAGAACTATGCTAGGCTACAGATATGAATGGTCTTTACCTTGCAGCACTTCTTATGGCCTGCTCTAACACCAAACTTAACCATAAACCTGATCCCAACTGTAACTCTAACCCTAATCGAAGGTTGCACATTGCAGAGAGTTTTCAACAACCTCGGTTAATGCCGCTGAAGCATTGGGACCGCTATTCTATAACACAGTCCTATGACACTGCTACAGTACCTCAGATGGTTGAGGTAATATGGCCACAGTTACTGTGCTCGTATGCATTCGGCCACTTTTCTCTGTCTTTGGAACTCGCTGCACTCGATGAACTCCGCTCTCAAATTTCATTCGCAGAAACACGTTCTGACCACTGACAGTAGCCACAGCATGCCTTAGTCCACCTACAATAAAACCAAGAATTGCGAGGTTTTGCCTGTATAACCTTAAGCAAAACTATACCACCATTAGAGGTCACATTTATGCCCAGTTTTTTCTGGCCCAACCCGGCATCATTCAGGAAAAATTAGTCTGGTCTGGCCCATATTTAGCTGCCCAAATTTAGTTGGGCCAGCCCTGCCCGGTAGGCTGAAGACAGGCCTGGTCTGGCCTGGCCCGTCTTCAGCCTACCTTAAATACTATTTCACTTCAGAGTGTAGTGTGGGAAGAAAGTGGGAAAACGCATGAAACTGAAACTCATAAGAAGAATTTGAAGAGCATATCAAACATATAGCATATCAAAGAAGTTTTAGATTGTTTTAGATTAAACCTGTTATTGTTATTGTTAGTATTATTAGTATTATTACTGTGTGTGTGTTCTAATTTACTGTGTGACAATGAGAGTAATATAATCCGTGTTGTTTGGTATTTTGTAATGTTGTATAATTGTCTTGTATCATTTCAACCTTAAGCGGTTGCACTGCGATAAATATCTTATCTTTGTCTTATCTTATCTTAACATAATTTACACCATACAAAGTGCAAATATTGGAACATTCAGAAAAAGCCATGTGATTTAACATAGATTTAAGCAAACTACCACTAGAGGATGCGCGATGCATTCCTTCCCGGGAAAAGGTGGATAATGCCATTCTCCCGCGTCACCATCCCACTACCCTCCTGTTTCAATTCGGCTCCTGAATTTTAATTCTAATTCTACTGTAGGGCATAATAATTTATAATTCTGATAAAGTATAACCAAATAAGCAATGCACCTACAATGCATAACATGTTGATTGAGTCAGAAGAAAACGTCATCACTCACGGAACACGGTAATTAAGTATACACATGTGTAACATAAAAGAATTTAGTCCAAGCATTACGCAAAAGTTATACACTTATAGCATATATTGCTTTCTTGTACGGTAAGTACTTGTTTTATATGCAGATTTGGAATATAATTTCACTTGCAGCCTGGCACGGCCCGTTTAGATTATTTAATTTCCGGGCGTGGCCCAGCCTGTGGGCAGCCCAGTCCATGCAGACCTCTAACCACCACGTAAATGTTAGAACTGTAACCACTGTAAAAGCTTAGTAGATCAAATACAACGGCATATTCAACGTAGGGCCACCTGCTCTACAGTAAGAGTAGCTACTGCCACCTTCATCATTGATCAAAATAGAAATATCAAACACTCACCAACATCTGTCTCATCATAGTTGACGACGTTAACAAACCAGCATTTGTATGATGCATAGTTCATATACATTTGAAACACTTCCTTTGTAAACAGCATTGCTTCCTGACCTCCAACTCCAGCATTAACCTCTACGATTATGTCACTGTCATCTCCGACCAATGCAGGAAGTAAAAGGCTAACTATCTGCAACACACACATAATGTGCTGAATTGTACAGATCTTTAATGTATAACTATGAATGGTGGTTGTAGCAGCTATACTACTAATATGCAGAAAAAGGGAACACAACTACAAATGTACTTTTTATCACATAGTACAATATTATGCATACCACATTTCCAGCACAATTTCAACAAAACCTCTACTTCAGTCACACACTATAAAACAAACTAGGGAAGGTTGCAACTGTGATGCACTGCAACTTGAGGCTGCCCATCATACCAGTCAATAACCGTTTTAACAAATGACTGGCAGTCATTCTCTGTTTTAATCAGGAAGCTGGCTTTGCGGCTTTGCAGGCCCATAACGCAACATCGTACCAAATTTTAGCACATTCGTACAATCTGTGGCGGAGTTATTGCAATTTAACCATTTCCAACTTGAGCATCAACCGCCATCTTGCATTTAAATGGAAGTCGATTTTCTCTAGGGACTCACCATGCACCAGCCTATCAAATTTTAACACAATCAAACAATGCACAGCTGTGTTATTGACGACTTGGCAAATTTTCTCTGCCTGTTTTTCAGGGGAGAGGGAATTTCCAAAGCTACTCGTCAAAGTTCAGTGGACATAACTACACCGAATTTTGGGAGTACATAAGCCAATCAATGGTGCTCCCGGCCTCTGTCAGATTTCTGATACGTTGTTTTGTTATGAAATGAAAGAGGCTCAAAGGCAAGTGGGGTAAAAAATCGAGGCCAAATTTCGCCTTTTTGACCCCCGCAACAAAAGCTCAGCTATTGCTGAGATGGTCATGCAATGTTGCATAGGTTCACTGTCGAGTGGGGGTACCTCTTTTAAATGTACTCTTTGTCAGTAATCTCTGAGAACATCATCATAAATCATACATTGCTGAAAAGTAGGTTCTTTGGGCTACATTTTTGTTGGGGACAGTATAGGCTTAACTTCAATGACTGTGATAAAACTGGCTCCCAAAGCTACCAAATTCAGTGGAATGACGCAAAACAATGGCCAGTACACAATGCAGGATCACTGAAGGTCACCAATTTCAGTACCAATCAAAAGGCCATGTGCAACTTCCTAGGTGTGAATAATAGAAACTTACCGTACCTCTTGTCTTGCACTGTTTCCAAGATATGATGGAATATTGGACTGGTCCAATTTTCACAGTTAACAGGGGTGCTTCTCTTCAACGCACTTGTTCAGGGTTAGCCCCTAAATTCATGATTGTGGGAATATGGCCTCAAGAAACTAAAAACACTTGGCATGATCGAAGTTGTAGGTAGGCGCTAGCTATCGAATAAAAACCAGAACTAGAAATGCGGCGGTCGTGGCGGCTAGGAACGCGTCTATCAAGAGATTCCATGGGACCCCAATGCAATATTTTGGGGCGAGCTGTGTGAGTGAATAAATCATGTTTGGCCTAGGATGCAACCTCTGGTATACATTTGATGGGGAGTTACTCTTCTGTCTGGGAGATAAGAGGTCTGGTAAAAAAAAGACAGCACCAAAATAGACGGCCTTTGACAAACATCAGGCAGTCTAATAATTCAGCACAGTTCTGTTAAATGCTGGACATATTCTAATTACTTACATCATGTTCTAATGCAATTAATCGCATCTTTAAGTCGGCAATCTCCGCTTTAGCGGTTTCACAAACTTCAGCATCTTCGTTTGCTGATGCTGCACATATAACACCGTGAAATGTCACTAATCTCAATGTTGTTCAATAAATACACATATAAAATGCCATAAAAACTAGTACAGCAACCGAAACAAGTCTTAATGTTAAATTTAAATGCCTGTATCTGGGAAGAAATACAAAGCAGTTAGGCACGTGCATAATATATAGTTATCTTACTAGTGTATTTAATATCGAAATAAGCAGAAAGTAATGTCTAATTTCAATGAGACAGCTAAGCGTAATAAGATAACAAAACTGAATTAATTAAATAATATATTTATACAATGCTACATTATTGCCTGGGTGTCAAAAAGCATTTAGCCTTTTAAACATTCACAAAATTGTTGTTGCCTGTTAAAGATATGTCAATTTACGGTTAATTCTACAAGGCAAGTAAATAAATTTTTAACACAAAACATACCAGAAATGATATCTGCAAGCTCAGAAATATCAGCAGAATACTGTTCATGTTGTTTGATCCTGGTCATAACTGGCTCAAGAAAATGCAGACGTCTACTAGTGTGTTGTGCTGAAAACCTATCACTGTCAGACTGGTCACCAGTCAAATGCCTCTGCATTTGGTTCCATTCGTCAATTAGTTGCTTGATATGCTTCTGTAATAACTCGTCTGTGAATGACAACGGCTTCCTCGATGAACTGAGTTTATGGACACTATAATGGAGTGGTGTGTGTGTCTTGACTCCACACTGGAGAGGATGGGTATGATACTGATCGGCGGAATAATACACAGGACAGCCTGTCAAACTAATCACTGGATGGCCACTCTGTTCTATGCCTGGCGAAAGCCTATGACGAATGCGTCGAGGTATACTGTCAAATCTAATTGCAGTACGCCAAAGAGCCCTTGGAGTTATCTTGAGCAACGACATCATAAATTCGTAACGTCATCTACCGTACACTTGTCAACGTAAAAATGACCTAAATGCATTGTTAAAAATAATCATGCAACGAAAACACGTCGCACTTCTGTATATAATGCTCAAATCAAAATCTAATCATACAAATTACAAAACAACTCCGCAACCCGGAAATGCACTCCTGGCGCTATCGAAATTAAACTCGAAACGTAAAACTATAACGCAACTGATAATGCGGATAGATGGAAGTAGGTGCGAACACTGTCACAGGGCTCTAAAAGTAAAAACACAGTTTTTATAGGTTTACTGTACGAAGACCGAACACAAAATTATTAACAGAAATTCACGAAGAATATTTCATACATGATACACCTTTCCAGCCTTCCCCCTGCCACATCAAATAGCCATGTGCAGATTATAGCATAGCATGAACCATGCTATACACATTGTGCATGCTATGAACACAACTACCGGTAATTAGACTGAAAGGCAACAATTTTCTGCTGTGACACTAAAATCTGTATTTCTAAAGTTTTTCTAAAAAACCTAAAATCTAACATTTGGACTTCTGAGGTTCATTGCTTTAAAAACCTTAAAAACGTAGGTTTTTACAACCACTTTCTACAGCCATGCATTGTCACATTACTAGCTTAATTGTAACCTTATTAAATAACGAGCAAGTGTTATTTCACTTCTATTAACGATAACCGATATTAGTAAATGTTATCAATGAGCTGAGTGTTATTGGAATTTTGTTTAATTGCTGTATTAAGTGAATTGCCAGGAGACCTACTGGACTGACACCATAAAACAAGCTATAAAGTAATAACTGGCATGTCCTTGGAGGAAGCACAAGAGCGCTGTGCCAACAGATAACACTAGTGTCGATGAGTGGTCCAATGTGTCTGACACAGGCTTAACCAAGACCAAGGACAACCCACAAAAAATAGTCTTACCACACATAGCAAAAACAGTAAATTCAGTGAAATAACTATAGACTGTTTCAAAAACTGAAGAGCATAAGAAATACGACTGGCCCATTAATATTTCCCGTCATAATTAGGCCAGTACCTTACCTATATATTACACACAGTGTTTGACTGCTATCAGCAATTAATAAATCGACAACAAACATGCAAATTTTTGTATTTTTTCACCGATGCTTAAGGCTAAGAATGGCAAGCTCAATCCGACTGTTAACATACATCAGCCAATTTCGTATTCATCAGTGCTTCACTGACAGTTGGTTAGTGTAAAATATAATCAAGTTTCACATATCTTTGGTATAAAACTAAATCAAACATGATCAGTAATGTATCAAGATGATAAATGCCATAAATCAGTTAGACTTCGGTGACCAAA
>Ga0049105_1001812_pt1 | contig 9997 bp, 6 predicted proteins | sample WorMetvaBAHAMAS1_FD_61260 | JGI IMG/M metagenome (GOLD analysis project Ga0049105, IMG submission 61260) | Worm MetaG Olavius vacuus BAHAMAS.1 | ecosystem: Host-associated > Annelida > Digestive system > Unclassified | place: Germany: Marburg | collected 2013-04-09 | reverse complement strand
TAACCGTTTTTATAAACTTCGTTTTTTACATTTACTTATAATAATGGTTTATTGCATATAGCAGCTCAATTTACATACTATAATGTCACTGTGTAGTCGCTTATTAAATTTTATCTGATTATTTTTTTAAATTTTATCTTGGGTGCGTTTTAACACCACAAACACCCCACTGGTTATGGCATGCTGATGATACTCACCCTAACCATAATGATTCTGTATTTTTTAATGGGTCACTGCTGCAGTGTCGAACCCTTGTTCTGCAACATAGCCGTCTTCACATCTTGAGTCTTGCTATTGTTCGTTTCCTGTCTTACGATGTTGTGTCAGTCAGATATATATATATTTTCAGATAAGTATTCTATTTATTCCGATTCGGAATGCATCGTCCAGTACATTCCAACCATTGGAAAGTATGTGTACCACTTTTTTTATAAGCAGATGTATGGAGCCGAATGAATGTAGATAACAGATGTTTCAGATTTCAGTATCGTCTTTGAAGCGTATCGTGTACAGATTTGTGTTGAAACTGTTGAATTATTTCGGGTGGGTGGTCCATGAACCACATAAAACCAGGAAAAGTTGTAATTTAAAAGTGTTCCGGAAAAGGTCACAGAAAATGTTATCTTGCCTTAAGTAAGTAAGTAAGTGAGTAAAATTTATTTCACAAACGTCATGGTTCAACCTAATCAGAAACACAGTTTCACTCCACTTGGAATTGATCGTGATGATTTGCTTAAAAATATAGTTATAATACACTGTGGGCCAAATAAACGTGCCACTTCATTTTTGACTTTAGGGCGTGTAAGTAAATAAAGATTATTTATCCTAGATGTACTTTTATGCGACCATTCTTGTATTTCTGGTGACATGGCACTGAGGATTCAACATGACGTAAGTTGGCGTCATACAAAAACTTCAAAACCCGGTCATCCGCCACGGTGTTTTCTGACTTCCGGGATAACTTCGTTTTTCCTTGGGTATAATTCGCCCAATAACAAATTGAAAATGCCATTACGTAATTAACAAATTAACAGCTCAAACACACTGCTGTATGAAAACATACGACGTTGTCACCGGAAGTAGTTAAAACATAGTGTCGCATAGAGACGTATATTACATAACTTACACACCCTATAACTCTAGCATTTCTTAATTTTCATTTTATGCATATGCCATGTTTTCTTTTGCATTTGCCATGAGCTTTGGCTTGCTTACTGTTTATTTTGTATCGTGCCAGTTGCACGTGACAACCTTCTTAATGAATTTTATGACGAGGATCATGATTGTTACGCTGTTTGTACCATTGGCAACAGGAATTAATTCTCTACAGCTCACTTACTTGATAGCATGATAACGTCATCAGTGTGTTGTACTGCACGTCACAAAGTTGTGACTGTGACAGGGTTATTTGCAGTTCGAAATGACCATGGCCAGCTGCTTCCTGGGGTGCATTCAACAAAACCGGTTGTTTTTCAGCTTTCACAGAAAGTGCTCTAATATTCGTTTTTTCATTTCTTATTGTAATTTTTTAATCAGTATTCTGGCAAAAAATCTTTTACATTCCTACAGGTTTTTGGTCGAAATTTCATCTTCAGATTGCCGCAGGTTTTAATTCTAAGAAGGTAAATTTCGTGACGTGCAGTGCAACAAACTGATGACGTCGTCGTGCCATTAAGTAAGCGTGCTGTAAAGTATACGTTCGTCTTTCCACTGGTTGAAAAAAAAACATAACAATTGCTCAAGAAATGCCCCGAGTAATGGTTGGAAACAAAGTGGCACATTTTTATGGCCTCTGGTGTACTTATGATGCGAATGTAAATGTATCGGTTAGAAATTGTCTTCGTATTTCGGTCGGTAATATTATGAGGTCCACAGACAACGACATATCTTGAGCTACCTGGAAATGGCTGGAAATTTGCTGCGGACTATAGGGCGGCCACCCAGTTATTATTGTGCTTTGAGAAGTATCTTCTACGAAATGAGGGTTAGCACCGCTGGCCAGTTAAACTTGTTTTAGTTGTGTCCACTCTGGTCAGCTTGGAGGGTATAATTTCATCATTCCAGCATGTGTGTGTGTCTGTATTCCAGTGTAATATAAATCTCGATGTTTATCTGTGTGGCATGTATGTGTCGTGTAAATATCTTACGAATGTTACACTTCTGAGCGTTTGTAGATTAACTACGTTGTCGTTCTTCTTCTTGGGTGTTTATTAGTTATTTATTGATAATTAGGGCTGGGCAGATTAACGGTTACTCGCGCGCTTAATCGTCGAAAATGTTAATGGTCAAAAAAGCTACGTCATTGTAATGCAATTAACGCAATAGTGATGGGTCCTTTTTCCATCAGAAGCTGCAGAACATTTTTGTCGATAACTTTTGACTGGGTCAGCTGTTTTGTTATATCCAAAAGACTCGTTAACTATTTCGGTCTGTAGACAACAAATTGATTTAAATTAGGTAAAATACGATGGCCTAAAATGTTTTTTGCTTTGACACTGTTGGTTTGGTCATATGACCTGTAAAAATCGTCCCCGATATGACCTATAATGTGTTTGGTGGGACGTTAAACCTTGCTCAGTCTCAAGTCAAACAGCTGTTAAATTAGCTGATACATTTGTTTTTGGAAAGTGAACTGTTAAAATATTTCAAATTTACGCTGATAGTTGTTGCCAGCCCTATCAACGATGTCAGTAGTGATAATATTTCAGTGCATCAGTGTGATTATATTTCATTGATGCATGTATGTAGTTTCTCGTGACATGTACAGTGGGCCGAGACCGGGAGTCTATATTTTGTCCGATGCGTGTTTGAAACATTTGTGTCATACGTCTGTGCTGTAGATCTGGAACTGGTGCTCCCCATGTGTAGCATACATGGCACATGAGTATGTGTTCTGTGGTGAAGTCGAGGGTCTCTGCTGATTCCAGCATGTCGACCAACAACTGTATGGCTGAGCATGTTGATGCTGAACATAGGGTTTGCGTGATGGTGCCGCTGTGAAATTTCACCAAGTTGAGCTTGACAGCTGACAATAAGTAAACAGTCAAAAATTGCAGTGCTGAGACTTGAACCAATTTTGACGATTAAAGGAGGTTTTTGTTGCGACATCACGCCATTTTATGGCACTGCATTAAAATTTTTAACGGCGCTAATTTTTAAACTCATAATTAAGTCTTTAATGCATTAATTTTGGACCTCTACTTATGAAGACAGAGAGAATAATGTGCTGACTACAGTAAGATTTAGATTTTGCGTCCATTTTGTAACAGTGTAATGTTTTTTTGCGTGAAAATAACTTTTGTTATTTAATAAATACAAGATTTTTTGTTAGGTGTGCCATGCCAGAGTTCATAAGGGTGCTTCGTACAGCCCTCCAGCAGAAAACTTTACCTGCCCCGAGTTAAAAGAAAAAATGTCGCTAGAATTCAACGAGTGATACTTAGCTACTGATAATGGTTTCTGCTGCTGATTTAATTATTGCACAGCGTCAGCTTCAGCCGAGCACTTGTTATTCATTGTCAGATTTCACTGTTGTCTGTCGTGTTCATACTGCTGTTAATATGTGCATGTTCACCGTTTACGCTCCGTCAGTAGTGAAGATTAATGCTGCCACTGTGTGCAACAAACTGTGCGTTCTGCATAGCAGCGGGCCTTGTTAAAATGACTGCTGGATACTAGAATACTGACGTGGTCGATCAAAGGTGCTGGCTGTTAAATGAACCAACAGTCCGGCTGACCAGGGGTTTATCTAAACTTTCTGACCAGGGGGGTATAGTCGCAGTGTTAGGGGGGTGGGTAACAGACCAAACCGATTTCGCGAATGTGCCACTGTATGTTTGCATACTAGCCTACATTCTACATTGTTATGCGCAATGTTAATATGACAACTATTGACAAGATGCACGACACCGTATAATGCTAATATCTCATTTCTCAGTTACTTTCATCATAATAAGTAATTCATCATATCATGTCCAATATTTAAAGTTGCCATAAACTTCAAGTATCCTAATGCAGTAATCCTGTAATACACAGTTTCCAGGTTAGCACTCAAACAGTTCTCAGTCCTTCAGACAACACACGTATCTCATTGGTACACCACCCCTGAGGGGGGAGTTAACAGTGCTTGGTTAGGGGAAGTAGAATTTTTCAGGAGGGGAGTACTCCCCCCTATGCAGTGGATAGATAAACCCCTACGGCTGACTTAGGTCATATTGCCAGCTCGTGTAATCATTCCCACCATCGACGGCTTCACTCATCCACCAGACTGATCTCACAGTGTGTCCGACTGTCTCTGTGTTTTTGTTCTGCTTGCACTTGTTGTTGTTGTTTTATCTGTATATTAATCTTTGTTGATATTGTGTAGTGTAAGCTGGCTGTTGATTGCACGTTGTCTTGTGCTATTAATCGGGTTTAACCCTTGCCGGCTGAAAGCAGCACGAAAGCGATGAGTTTCCATTCAGTAGACCGTGTGAAATTTTCCTGCAGAGTGTACCATTTTCCGATGGTTAGAGGCATAGTTGGTGGAAGCTGTGTGGTTATCGTAGACCCGGGCAGCTGTTACGGCAGCCACGTATGGTTCAGTTGTATTACAATATGAATTTCGTGTTGTTTTGTTATTTTTCTGTTTTGTTGTTTGGCAGCCAAAAGCAAACAATGAATTGTTCGCCGTACGATGTTCGCATTACATGTATGTATAATGATGCACTACCACTGTCGATATTTTGTTTTACTACTTCTGTGCTGGAACATTGGTTTCCAGGACGAGGCACAAAAGGCCAAGGCGGTAGTTATAGGAGCTACAGAATCGAGAGTGTTGCGATAAGCTTTGTCGCAGTCGCAGGATCACGAAAACCTGCAAAAGGCAATCCTCTGTGGCTGCTGTGTCTGACTTCACATGCTTGGCCACAACAGGGCACATTTCCTGTTTGCTGGAGCAGAACGTTGAAGGCTGCTGGTCATTCCTGCCAGCCAGAGACAGTGCCGAGACATTGTTGAATGGGTACATTGTGCTGTGTAAAACGTTGTATGGTGACCATTTGTCTATAGTGTTATGAGCTCACAGTGTTGTCCGATATATTTTTATGTGCAGATTTTCCTGTTGTCCCCTACACGATGCTCCATAAAAACTGTTGGATGTCTTTGATTGCTTCTTGTTTGGAACGTGAAAGCCGTGTTAATTTTTGATGAATGTATCATCACCTTGTATTTATGTTTACGTGATGGTCTGTTTACACAGTTAAGGCTAGATGGGACATCATACTGCGAGTTCGTGGAGGATTTCTTGACGAAATGAATTCATCACCTTGTCTCAGTCACACTGTCATCAGTGGAATATAGAAGGTCATCGTCCTTGGGTTTCATCAATGGGCACGATGCCACGATGTGTTTGGTGGGTCACGTGCTCGCGTTAAACCGTTGCTTCAGTATTGAGATGGGTGACCGTGTCCGGATTCAATTCCTGGTACTGGACACTTATTCTGGCATGTAACCAACCAGCCACTCAAGGCCAACTTAAGCCTTCCATCCCTCCAGGATTCAATTCCTGGTACTGGACACTTATTTTGGCATGTAACCAACCAGCCACTCAAGGCCAACTCAAGCCTTCCATCCCTCCAGGATCAGTAAATGAGTACCAGCTTCGGCTGGGAAGGCAAAGGCAGCTGTGGTTCATTCCGTTAGCGGATGAACGCGGGGTGTGCAGGTAAAGCTGTGAGATCCCTTGAGAACGCATGCCATACCTAAGTGCTTTATAGGTGTGATCACGACAAGGCGCTATACAAATCCACGTTTACCTTTACCTTCACTGCAGACGAGTTTAACATTTGGTTTCTGATAGTCATTCAGCGTTGCGTTCGGAGATATGACCGGCATGGCTTGGTTTGTGGTGATATGACGGGGATCTGATATGATGGGGATCCGAAGAGATACGGTCAGCGGGTGGTGTTGTGTCACGCGAGCTGGGAAGGCAGCAAGGACACTGACATCATCTGCCCATCATTAAACAACACAGTCAGTAGTGATTTCACAGAGAGATATTATATTATTGGCACGTACGCATATGTGTATTGCTTGGTGTATGAGTACATCTATTACGATATGCTGTGACAGTAGGGTGCAAGTTGAAGGCGTTTTGCCGCTGTGGAGGCGTTGCTCATAATAATTTGCTGGTGCTACCTGAACCGCAGTGGGCCTCGTAGCCTGTAGATGTTGTTCTATTGTAGCTGTATTGTGCTCGATGTTCCGCTGGTGTATGTTCAGAAAACTGTTGCCATCATCTTATTCTCATTGCTGGAGGTTAATGCAGGAAGTAAAGTGTCTGTCCCGAATCACAGTGTGTGTGGCCATTTTCCTACACCTATCAGCATGTACAAGGGGGTCCCCCATTGAGGGGGATTCGCACCCATGTTCAAAAAAGTCATTTTTTCTGGAGTGGATCATTCGAATGTGTACCGAGCCTCTGACAGACACAGGGTTCCCACTATATTTTGGTATTGAAATTCAAGAACTTTTCAATGACTTTCAAGGACCCTGAAGTTGCATTTTCAAGGACCAATTCTCGACGGAAGTTTACAGCATGGACAGTATTACAGCCATAGTTGATATCTATTTCTGTGATTACGGAACAGTTTTAGTTGATAAAAACAAAACGTGACAATTATTAGCAAATCTTGTTTTAGGCGAAATAACTGTTTAATGAAGTTGCTGATATCGCGCAGTTTGACTTGGTGAAGTCAAGGACTTTCAAGGACCTGTGGAATGAAATTCAAGGACTTTCAAGCACCTGTCCTGTTTTCAAGCACTTTCAAGGCCTTGAATTTAGGAGAAAAAATTCAAGGACTTTCAATGATGCGTGGGAACCCTGCAGACAGGGTTAGTGATTGACAGATGCTCGCTCGTCTGTTGTGAGTGCAGTATCATTACCTCTGCCCGGCATTTGTCTGTCTGTCTCTGTCTGTCTGTTAGCAAGTTTATGTAAAAACTGCAGAACGGATCTTCACAAAAATTTTACCATAGATGCATCTGTGGTCAAGGAAAAATTGATTAAATTTTGGAAGTCGTCCGCCTCCGGATGTGAGAATTTTTTTGAAGGATTCTTAAACATTGCGAGATAGGGCATTTTCCCTGCAATTTGGCTTTTATCTCCGGAGAGTGATCGGATTTTCACGAAACATTTCACAGATGTATCCGTGGACGGGTAGTCTCTTATTATATGTTGGGAGGTAACACGGATCCGGAGTGCGGGTACGCACTCCGAATCTGGACCACATTCTGCTGGCGGAGGTATACAGTCTCTGACAGCTCTTGTTTGTTTTACTTCTGTGCAAGAATATTTGTTTTATCCAGAGTTTCGTTAGCAGCAGCTTCTGATCCGTGTATCATGGTGTTGTCCATTTTGAGGCAGTTACGTATGTTTACAGAACAATGATCAACTTTAGTACACTCTGAATGTATTCAACTTCACGGCCCAAGAAAGGTCTACACTGTCCACGTTTCCGTGATTGTTTTGTTGCGTGTTATATTTCCTGCATTCACGGTTGTTGTTGCTGTTACAGTAATTTGTGCTGTTCTGTTCTTGTTGTTTAGTTGCAGTTTATTCCAATTCTATGTCTACAAGTGATGTGATTTCTGTAGTTAGTCAATTATTCTGTAGCACGTAATATACCATATGATGGCAGTTAAATATATATTTGCAATGTTTGCAAGTTGACGTTTGTTCATTGCATTGATAACAGTCACCATATTGTGTCACTTACACATACGAATCTCATTTAATGTAAAACCCTTAATTTTGGCCACCCTTAATTTTGGCGTTTGAGTCAATGTAATTATTTTGATCCCCGTAATTTTGGCGTTTTTGCTTCCTACTACACTGAAACGCTACTGTATTCAAATTTTCGCGGCCCGTTATTTTCGCGAACTTGTCAGGCTCACGAAAAAAACGGGTTTTACAGTAATTTGATTTGGAGGTTTAGTAATGACTCGCATCGTTGGATTTCAGGCCATATATCATTGTTTTAAATTTAAATGTCACGGCAACACAAAGTACATTCAGAGTCGAACTTCGCAAATGTTCAGTTAATATCCTCTTCTCATAATTGCGTACGCGTGCCAGACAATCAAATTGCATTGGGATGACGTGAACCTTAACCACGTCATTGAATGGCAGTGGGCTTTAGCAGTTAGCTGACCTATGGGTAGGGTGGACGACAACTTAAACCTGGTTTTGCTTATCGCGGTTAGGTTATCATACTCGTCGCGGATGTCGATGCGCCGACATCGAGATGACAATATATTAAGCGGAATCAATGGACAACAAGTCACTGATCAATTCCGTTTAAACAGTTTTATGGCCAACGTTTAATATCCATCAACGTCTCGGTGGCCGATACAGTTCACTCCATAAGGTGCAGTCACATTTAACAATTCGCACCGACAAACAATTCCGTACCATTATATGCAAGCTATTCCATCAGAATAGTCCTCGGCCTCAGTGGTCAGCTACCCTCGTTTCACTGACCAATAGAACAGACTACAATCCATGCGTCACAGTTAACACACACACACACACACACGGCAAACGCTAAACAACTGCTGAAAACGATCCCACGTAACACGACATAAATAACCGAGAAACTCGTCGTTCAAGTTAAAACAAATTACTATGAACACGACCGTCAGATATGCGGGAAATTAGTAAGTAAAAGCTACGTGCCAGCGCACTACGATATTACCCAAGCTCGTAGCGGACATCGACGTCAACCAGAGCAAAGTTCAAACGTCTGCAAGATTTAATAAATAACTGAGCCGAGTTCTAGGGAGCACAAAACCTACGCGCTACTATCAATTTCAGCTCTCGAGGTCAAAAATATAATAATGGAAATATAATAATAATATGTGATAAAAAAATAGCGTGTATGGATTTTATTTTGCGAGTTGTATTAACATCATATTTTAATACGCGAATACGGCATGACCCAGTTACCATCGTATTGCACGTTCAATTAGCAATATAATCATAATTCACATTTCTATCAAGTTATACCGATTTCTGATCAGCATTTTACTATTTTTTTTGCACAGACAGACAGAAGCAAAAACTACCTGCTTCGCTCTTCACAGCTGCTGTGCAGGCAATAATTTACAGGCAATACAAACTTTACCAATTACGCCAATCCAGCTGCTGGCGAATAAAAAAACTTCTTGCATGCAACAGTTCGTTTTGTACAAGATACGACAACAATAAATTAGAGCAGAGCACTTTACAGCACCGAGCTCTGCAGATATAAGCTACAGTCCAATATGCAGCGCCGATAGATCGCTGTTAAATAACATTAAATAATCTCAAAATAATTTTGTGCAATTACATACTGGTGACCAACACTTGCAGAATTAAAACAGCTCGTCACCACTTCATCAGACAACTGATATTACTACGCTATATCGTTCAGCCACTAAAAATTATTAAAACAACGCTGACACTATCTATAGTCGTCTCCTGCAATGCGTAATTCTGTAAATAATTATTGTGAATTATTCAAAATTACAGGCAACATAATCGGTGCTTCTTGGTTGCCGCATCCACTGTGTGAAGTACACATACACAGTGAACCATAAAAAACGTGACATTTTATTTTTGACTGTAACTTTGGCTAATCTTAACCGATTTTTATAGTTTTTATATCATTTTAATCGTGAATAAATTCTACATGCGACAGTAGTAAAATTTATCACATCATCTTAATTGTGTGCGCACCTTACTTCGTATAAGTTTGTAAATTTAAATAACAATACTTTTCAGTTAAAAACGCTATTATTCTTCGTTCATTTACGTTCATAGCAAAAGAGAACAGAAAGTCATCTTCAATTATCAAATTTACAGCGTTTTCGTTTTAACATTGTTATTTTGAGAGTAGCAATCATAAGTAATGTTCAAAATGTCCGCCTTCAGCGTCGACACAGGCTGACAGACGACGCCTGCACTCGTCGATGGCGT
>Ga0049105_1001811_pt1 | contig 9998 bp, 6 predicted proteins | sample WorMetvaBAHAMAS1_FD_61260 | JGI IMG/M metagenome (GOLD analysis project Ga0049105, IMG submission 61260) | Worm MetaG Olavius vacuus BAHAMAS.1 | ecosystem: Host-associated > Annelida > Digestive system > Unclassified | place: Germany: Marburg | collected 2013-04-09 | reverse complement strand
ATCCCACCAGGACCACTCCACCATGTTACAGTAATACAACTCTAGGCAACCGCCTCTACGCATGGCGTAAGGGTCCCAATGTGACAAACCTAATCTGCAGGACCTGTAAGAACTGCTCACATAAGTGTGCTGCTGACTGTGAACATTGTGTCACACAACCCAGTACGGAGCAGTTCTGATAATATTCCCTCTTAACCTCCAGACAATCACCATAACTCACCATGTTGTCTAGCGGAAAACTAGGCCTACCTAAAGTATTCCATTGAATTGAAGTAGGTCAATCTATGAATTATTTAATTAATCAATTAGCATCATCAGCCTTTGCAAACAGTCGGTGCTGAGTGGAATTTAAAAGCTCTTGATACAACAAATATTGAAACAAAAAAAAATAGACACTGAGACACGCAAATCAAACCGAAAAGAAGCCTGTTTGCACGGACAACACCAAGTGACAAAACGCATGTCGTTCATTCACATATTTCACAGCGTTAACAACGGTGCTAACGAAACACGTTTCAACATCCAAGTAAAAAGAGATGGATGCACGGCTACACGACGAATCCCATTTACTCACTACAGCAGTGAACCTAAACAAACAACATGCACACGACAGATGACACTAGGCGACGACTTCTGGGCTCATGGGGAAAACAGCACCCATCGAACTGTCTACGTTTTGCAATTTTCACCATCGAAACGCTTGTTAGTTTTCTGCGCTGAGGCAAATGCTGATGCCATTGTTTTCAGCAAAAGCATTTTTTCCAGCCCAAAATGCACCAAATGTCGCTTGGATGGAGCAAGGTTTAACGTCCCACCAAACACATTATAGATAATATTGGGGACGGGTTTTTGCGGGTCAAATGACCTAACCACCAGCGTCAAAGCACTGAAGGAAGATAGGTTCTAAGGATTAGGCTTCAATCCCATCATCGTTTGAAGGCTGCACTCTGGCTGGACACGCTGTGGGAGCTTAAGTGCTCCCCATACTCCCTAGCCTTGGCTGGGGGAGGGGCGTGGAAATAAAGGAAGTGGGGGAGGGAAGGAGGAAGGAATGGAAGAAAAGGGGAAGATGCCGACCCATATGTTTTCAAAAGTCGCAGTAAAGGAGCCAGGTCAGGTCAGAAAATCCTCCAGCCAGGTCACCCGGATGCACTTTTCTCCTCAACAAAAAGTTGACGACCTTCTTTTTAGTTGTCGCCCTCAAAACACAGGCCGCCAACGCCGTTTCACCGTCAAAATAAAACAAATAAAGCGGTCAGATATGGTAACATTTCTATCTTCTGTTCTCACTATTACCGAAGCAAAGCAATACCCAGGGCGGAGCCAGGGCTTGAGCCAGGGCGGTGGATCTTCCAGCCAGGTCATTTGGTGTAGCGCCGCCACTGAAAAGTCGGCGACTACAGTACAATCAGTAAAACAGATAAGAGCAAAGCTACAATGAAATGCGAAAGCAACAACATCGACTGTGAAATAATAAATGTAGGCTACTGACTCCGTGATGTGATGTGCTAAATTACACCGACAAAACCTCTCGTCTCTACTCTTTGGTAACACAGTTCTCTATGCATTGTATCAAATGTGATACAAATTAAGGCTGTCAAATACGCATTAATGAGTTACGGAATTAATCACGGTTAAACAAATTGACACATTTTAATGCACCGACAAAAAGTGTGTAAATCAGGAATGCCGATATTCAACAAAAAGCTCTGGAAATCGAACTTAGCTCATTTAACAAATAAACACCGACTTTCTGTTGCAGCAAAAACAGAACTTACAGTCAACTGCTAATTGTTAATACTACGACATCAGCTGTTTAATTTTGTTGGCCGTCTATAGAAAACAAGGCGAGAGCGCAACTTTTGTAAATTTTTATATTAACACAAACAACATGTGCTTCAAAACTGCAATTAATGCGCGACTAAAGCATTAATCGAGCAATTAATGTGACTACTCGCTCGACGCCCTAGTAAGAGCGTGAGAGACAGTTAAACAAGTAACTGTCAGTGAAACATTGTGGCCGTTCAGCTGCACCAAAAAGGGTTACGCTAATGAACATACATAAGCTCAACGACATCAATTAGCGATAATGAAAACCAGAACGCTACGGGAAACAACAAGAGATGCTGATTCACGACACAACGTCAACACAATGATGTCAGACTTCACATAACAGCTAAACAACTATCGATACATGTCACATCGCTAACAAGAATACTAACCGAATCGAATATGGAAAACATAAAAACCCAAAAGTAGAGTTACATAACCATGTGCAAACTTGGTGAGTATACACGCATATCGGCTGTGACAGAAACGCAAACGGAACGACAGGGTGTCCAATAATAAATATTACACACGAACCTACCACAATCACAACATGTAAAACATCAAATACGACAGTCGGAGAATGTATACGGAATGGTCAAGTGAAAAAAACTGACAAAAAAACGAGTGCATTACACTAGAAACTAGAGAACTCAAATTGGCATTTGTGGCAACTTCAGCTGCTGCAAAAACAAACAGCAACTGAGTAAGCAAAACACGAGAAACGTTTGATTGACAGTTTCACTGCACTGCAAGAAATTCAGCAGCACACGATTCATTGCCAGCTCCGAGAAAAAATACACGATTGAATGCAGAATAAACATCAAAACCAGAGAATGGATTAATTGGATAGAGCAAGGTTTAACGTCCCAGCAAACACATTATAGGTCATATTGGGGACGGGTTTTTTACGGGTAAAATGACCCAACCAACAGTGCCAAAGCACTGAAACCAGAGAATGCCAATTGCCAACAACACGACCCCCATCACTGACTAACACCATGGAAACTTCTGGCAAGATATAAATGTGTATTTTATTATTATTATCACGACTATTGCATGAGCGCAACACCGTAGAGACCAAGGGAGACTGGTCCCCCAACTATTAGGTTAGGGGACCAACAATGTATTGGTCCCCCCAACTTCTTGGCCATAGTTTTCAAAAAGCAAGAAATTTCTCAGCAAGAAGTCACCAGAATGCAGGATTTAGCATCTGAGTTTTCAAAAATTTTCCGGGGGTGATAGCCGGACCCTCACAGTGGGAGGGGGCGACCCCCTCCTACACGCAGCACCCAGCCTGGCCTTTGACCGGGCACGGGGTGCGGTGTTCGGACCCAAACCTTGGTTCCCCTCGACTTTTCAGCTGTGGTTGCGCCCCTGTACTATTGTATCGGATGCAAACAATTTTAGACATTATAAACTACAAACTGGTACTATTCAGCTGTAACAACAATGACGGCCTCTGAAGATGAAACGTCTTCATCTGAAGGACTCTGAAAGAGGTCAAAACGTCAAAGGTTTCCAGCATTATTTTGGTTGTGCAATATGAATCTATTTAGCAACGTAATAACAATGATTTAATTACAAAACAACAACATAGATCAGTGGCTGCGACATTAACGATTAAATGACAGTTTGATTCACGCTTCTTAACAACAGTCAGTTTGGCAACTAAACTACCTTCTCAAATCTCGAGGCAGAGCCTAGGTTTCTCACTGACAGGACGACTGGGTGAGTGAGCAGTTTCTTAACAGCACATCAGCACATATTAGGATATTTAGTGTCACACAATGGCGTGCAAGATTTGATAAAGTTAGCTAGATAGAGCAAGGTTTAACATCCCACCAAACACTTTATAGGTAATATCAAAGACGGGTTTTTACAGGTCAAATGACCCAATCGACAGTGTCAAAGCACTGAAGGAAGATAGGTTCTAAAAAGTGATGAACTGACGATGTAATCCAGGCTACGTGGCTACGAGAAAAACGAATCACAAACAAAACAGTTGATTTGAGAGTAAAAGTTAAAAGATGATTATAAAAACGTGATTAACAGAATTGTTGAGTCAGTCTCAAAAAATTCTGCCATCTTGACACGAAAATACTCACATATTCCACCGAGTTATTTTCAAGACAGCATGAAGAATTTTTCCGTCCCCGACTGGGGGTGCCGGGAACTGCAGGACCCCCTTAGGCTACGTCCACACTTCAGTTAACAACACTTTCAAAAACGTTATTCCATCTCAAACAGCTATTTAACATTAAACACATAAATAAACAAATAAATAAATAAATATTCATAATATAAACAGAACGGCTTCACGCAGTCAAGAAAACATCCAACAGCCACACACGAACACACATATAATTATTTTCGGTTGGAAAAGCAAAAACGACAACACAGCTGCACAAAACGATTTGATTATAAATCATATCAGTGCTGTCTTGCTATTTTGATAAGACGTTCAATGGAACGATAAAAACCCAAAAACCAAAAAATATCAGACAGTAATATCTCTGCATTTTCAGGCCGCCAGCATCATTCCTCACATGATTTTTTTTACTCGCCGGCATGAAACTTAATGCAAAAACGCAATATGTGACAACGAAAATAAGCTGAAGTTGAACAAGGTTTAACATCCCACCAAATACATTATACGTCATATTAGGGACAGATTTATGGGTCAAATGACCCAACCAACAGTGTCAAAGCTCTGAAGGAAGATAAGAGTCCTAAGCATTAGGCTTCAATCCCATCAGATCCACCCCACCGTGTTACAATAAGACAACACATATGCAGTATGAAACAAAACACAGAAAATACACAGAGATAAAACACAAATAAATCTACGCACAGTGAAATGGGCCCAGTGTGACAAAACCCAGTCAGTTTCACTCAACTCTTAACTGATGCTCATCGTAATCGACCCTAAATTTCACAAATCACTGGTTTTAAACTGGAATGCACTTCAGTATGACGACGATAGATACGCAGCCTCATTTTTGTAGAGAGTATTTCTGGCACATCCACTTAATTAGATATTCTACGTCATATAGGATATCTAATTGAATTAGATATAAACAGTGTCCGCTGACATAAACAAACCACTGAAAAAGCGCTTAACTTAGAGGATTACAATTTCAAGATATTGCACTACTTGGGCAAGAGCATCAATATATGCAACACAGTTAAACAAAATTAATGGCCGATTACATAAGTTATTAAATATTCTACATAACACAGAATATCTAATTTAGTGGGTATGCCGGGACTAGCCATCGGCACGAGCTCTGCGTAAATCAGGCAAATGGTCTGTCTTGAAGCCACTTTTTGTACACACATTTGCACATATACACGTCCAATAACATCACAACATGAGATCGGCTTTTTTCACAAAGATATCTCGCAAACTTCGCTCAAAGTCAATAGATTTCAGTTCGGCAGAATGCGAGATCGCTTGGCTATGCTAAAAACTGTTAAATGCTGCAGCCACGACATACACAAATATACATACAAATTATCATCGAATAAAACCGATGCATTTTCTAGATATATGCAATGCTGCCAGTTATTATGGCTCTGTGTTGGCTGTACTTCATACATTACATACGGACATTACAAAACCTGCCCGCAATTCATTTTGGAGTACATGACAAAATCCTGCCAAATTGCACACGTAGCTTGTATAAGGTAAGCGTGATGTATTTCACGTAACTGGTATGTATGAATGCATGAAAAATGCACGAATAAATGTAAGCAATACGTAAGGACTTTAGTTAACACGAGATATACACCGAACTGCCAAGCTACGCAATGGCTGACTATAGAGGCAGTTAGTCTAACTCAGAGTGAGTTGATAATATGTAATACATGCAGAGAAAGAAGCAAAATCCTCCCTGAACCTTCAGACTTTCACTGACACCGGCATGGAATGTACTACTGACTGTGAATTGGACACGTGGGGAACTCGTCACATGCCAAAATCACCTGAAAGCGAAGCGTCACACTGAGTTTATCTAACGCTAACCTTACATTCGACGTTGCGACATCTGTCTCCAGTCGACAAGTGGATGCTTTCGAACAGTGACGCCTCTTTCATATCCTGCGCATTTCATACACAGCACGGTCGACGTATGGCGACCCCCGGTTGCCGCCTCTCGAGTTTGGAACAGTCTGCCACACCACGTCACGTCTGCACAGTCACTGCCTGTTTTCCGCAGTCGTCTGAAGACCCATCTCTTCATACACAGTTTTCCTTGACTATACTGTTGTGCCCGAAGTGACACTGGTCATTACGGACACGTTAATCATTGTTTTTACTTACTTACTTACAAGTCATAAATGACGTGTCAGAAGCGGGACCTGCCAATCACCAGCTGCTCTTCTCATACCGATGAGATGGCTACGTTCATTCTGCCACATTGCTCGAGCCAGTCCACCACGTGCTCTCAGAACAGCCATCAACCATCTCCTGTGAGGTCCACCAAGAAGAACCTGGCTTCGAACGACGGAACTTAATCTCCACCGGCAAAACCTAGGCCTCAACTCAGCATGGAAATCACAGAACCGTTCCAAGTGATGCCAACTTATAGAGAAGGTTATCTACTACCAACGATGGGCCCTCAATAACGATGACAACCCTAACCCTTAACTCTAAGCCTAACCTAAACTTCAGCACATGACGAGATCACCACGTGACAAGTTCACCGGTTTCCAAACGTATCAGACAATCCGACCAACCTTCCGCGTCAAGACGCTAGTAATACCTTGGTCGTTTGTCGACCATGTATAGCATGACATCATTCAGCGGTCTCTTGACGGCCGTGCCGCTGTTGACAAGTGTATATCCTGCACCGACCGCATCCGCCGGCACAACGGACTGCAGCGGGTATAGACCACTAGCAGACGCTGCACCGACAACTGGAACGTCACGGCCCTGCGACGGATACGGGATATATTTCAGCTGCTGCGAGGCCACCATCGTTGCCGGGTCGAGGGCGGCAATACCTGTAGCATCAACAACAGTAGGTAGCGTACGCAGGTATGGCGATGCCGAGACGATCGGAGTGGTTGGCGGATACTGCATCCCAGCTAGCGCCGAGCTGGCTCCGACCAACTCTGGAGCAATTGCAAACGGCGCCGATCGTGCACCTGACCCCAGTGTGATATAACCACCACTAGCCGCTGCCGCCGCCATATTGGCCGCTGCCGCCGTTATTTTCGGCTGAGCTGCAGCGGCCACACCGCTGTAACCACTAAGGCCGGCTCCGGATGCTGCCGTCACCGGGGTCATGCCCAAAGAGCTAGCATCAAGCCGAGGAGCGGACTGCCCAAGAACAGCGGCAACCTGATCACCCCGAGCACCAACTCGGCTGGCTGCGGCAGCGGGGTAGACGTCGGAGTGGGTGGCAGCAGGCGGCAGGCCGGCAGCGGCGGACATCATTGCCACATTCTGGAGGGCAAGTTGTCGGCTGCGCTCCTGGGACTCAAGTCGCGCATTAATCTGTGCTATCACTCGCTGAAGGTTTGCGTCCGACGACTCGGCTGTCTCGTCCGACCCCGTCTTGCCCGTACTGCTATCCCCGACCGACACAGTTGCCGTCACCGCAGTGCTCTGGTAACCGGATGTCGGCCGAACGGAATTCTCGGCACTCGGTCTAGCTGGTGCAATGCCTGCATGGACATCGGCTTTGGCATTGATCCTCTCAATAATGTGTTGAAGTTGCGGTGGAACTTCTGACGGCAACGGCTCAATCTCATCCACCTTCGGCGGCACACCGTCCACTGTGTACGTCACAATGGCATACGGCAACAACTGCCGCGGTCTCAACAGCGGCTGCAGGAGAGCATTAATGTCGTACAGGTAAACCTACACACACACAGGTAACATTAATGTCGTACAGGCAAACCTACATATACACACAGCTTACAATTAAATTGTGGCATGCCTCTGGTACCTCAATATCTCTACAACTTGATTTCTGTTCAACCTTGTCACAACACATGTTCTTCATCTATGGTCACTCTTGCTAGCCCACCTACCCGGTCATGTTTAAAAATCACTAATCGCTCTTTTCGGTATGCTGCACCTTGCTTATGAAACGAACTCCCCACTGATCTCCGCAAGACATGGTCTCGTGCACTTTCTCCTATCACACATGGCAGTTCATCATCTTCACCATCTTCACTATCACCGCTTGCATCTTCTTTTACTCGTTCAGTATTTCATTGACTCAAGACGTGGCTCTTTGGCAAATCCTTTCCTCCATAGACCTTTTCCTTTCCTACCGGACTCATTCTACGGACTCTCGGACCATTTAATGCTTTTATTCTGCTCAACGGCTGGATTTGTTTACATGGGGTGTTAGACTAAGCTGGCTCCAAGTTAGTTTTCGAACGCACTTAAAATCATTGCACTTTCATTCATTCATTCATTCTGCTGCTGCTACTGCTAATAGAGGTTCACTTTTACTTACTTACTTAATACCACCACATCATTACTTCCATTACTACTAATATTACAACTACTACAACTACAATAGCATTAGACATACCATAAAGAGGTTGTGATAGGATACTGAGCTGTAGAGGTTCACTTTTACTTACTTACTTAATACGATGACTGACTGCAACAGCTACAGCTGCTGCTAATGCGGGTCAATTGAAAGAGCCGAACTGACCTGAACTAACCTAGTTAACCCTGTGCTTATGTCGTTATGAAATGTAGAATGCCACAAAACAAATTTATTAAGGCTGTACGGCGACAGTCGGAAGGCCTTTAAGCCCTTTATGTTTGACTCCGAACTGTTTTGGCCAGCAGACTGCCAATCTCCAAGACGGTTCAGCAGCGCCCCATCAAAAGTGGTCGGTTCCTAGGTGTTGCACAAAAAACTCAACTCATATATTTTGCTCATCCCTCCCTAACTTCCACATGGGTAAAAACGTGTGAAATATGGCCTTGATTTTCGACCCCGGTCACTTCAGTCGAGGGAAGGCGTCAACTATGCTCTGTGACGACTGGAACTCTTCTCCTGCCCAGAGCTCGGACCTCCCTGGCCAGCGGAGCTTCGCGGTGTTCGGCCCCACAACCTGGAACAGTCTACCTCCTTCACTACGCACCCCCAAACTGTCACTGAACACCTTCAAGTGCCGGCTGAAGACTCAGCTTTTCCAGCACCCGTGAACCATCGTCCGGCGCCGTTGTGACTGATCAGCGAGTTCGGCGCCGTATACAAATATTCAGACTCAACTCAACTCAACTCAACCAAGTCTCATCAACAACACAAGTGTACGGTACACACAGTGAAAAGACATTGAGTTACCTGCGAACGATCAAACTGGCTCTGCAGCGAGTCGGACTTTGACGGCGGCAGCACAGAGACGTGACAATCAAAGCCCTGCGTCGGCTGAATGAAATCAGCAGATGACGCCACGCGAGGGATAGCAGTCGTGTGTCGACCAAGCATGTACTACAAGGCATCGAAACACACACATGACATTGCTGTACTGTAAGTCCACTACTCTCATTCTACCGTGCTAAGGAAAACCCTAGCATCAAAATAGTGAAAACTGAGTATAATGCAAGTTTGTAGCCTACTTACTAGGCTTTCCCCATTTTATGACGAAATGCAGGAGAATGCAGGTAAGTACCCTAGAATGAAAAAATGACACAAAAGAACTTGGTAATTCTATGTTTCTTAATGTCATCACTAGTTCTTTTCTAGTGATTTTCCCAAAATTATTCCGAGAGGAGTTGCTAGGTTTTTCCAGTTTAGGGTAGAATTGTTCGACACTAATAGACGGCAGAAGCGAAACTCTGGTTGTCATGTGTTGTGTACGTGGGATGACACGTGTCACAGCCGCTCATTGTGGAAGGCGGCATCTCCTGTCAGCAACGAGGCTGACATCATACCATCAGTATGTACCTGGTCGTCGAGCTCTCCGCTCCGCCAACACCGATCGCCTGATAGTGCCACATGTCAGACTGTCATCTGTCGGCAACCGAGCTTTCCCGGTTGCTGCACCTTGCGTGTGGAACAATCTGCCTAGCAAAGTTACATCTGCTCAGTCACTGCATTCATTCCGGCGACATCTCAAAACATTCTTGTTTTAGCGATCTTTTCCGGACGTCATCGTGACACTCTAGTGGACCTAGCAATAGTTCTTTTCTA
>Ga0049105_1001810_pt1 | contig 10000 bp, 5 predicted proteins | sample WorMetvaBAHAMAS1_FD_61260 | JGI IMG/M metagenome (GOLD analysis project Ga0049105, IMG submission 61260) | Worm MetaG Olavius vacuus BAHAMAS.1 | ecosystem: Host-associated > Annelida > Digestive system > Unclassified | place: Germany: Marburg | collected 2013-04-09 | reverse complement strand
TAAATTTTAAAACATAAATGTCAATATCTTTAAAATAACTCAAAATCTGTTGCCACGAGGGTGATTTTCGTTTATTACTATATGAAACAAATCATCTGACTGCCACTTGTTATAAAGGTTTAGTTCCCCTTTAACTACGGAATACAGATAACACAAATAAACACAACAAACTAAACCCAGGTTCGGTCGCTTCCTACGACCTCCGGCCTGGAGTGGGAACCTGCTGAAAACAGCAGAAGATTAAAGAGAGATGTAACAATATAACATACTGGGCAGCGGTCGCAGAACGGGACTCTCCGAGCGCCTCGGCATCTCATCATGACCTTTGACTGGCAGAATTACAGCTTCGTCGTCGTCGTCGTGATCTCGAGTTGCAAAGCCGTTCTGTGAGTGACGACCATTCACGCGATGATGATCATAGTTCTGCCGCGATGACATCTCACCGTAGTCACTGTAGGCAATCACCAACACCACAATTCACTGGCAGAACAGCAACAACAGAATGTTATTGTTAGTATTATTACTGTCGGTCATTCAAGGACCCACAGGAAGTAGAGAGCGAGACTGGAGCTCATACGTCGTCCCGACGGGAGACTCCATCATCATCATCATTATTACTGTGTGTGTGTGTTTTAATTTACTGAGTGACAATGAGAGTAATATAATTCGTGTTATTTGTTATTTTGTATAATTGTCTTGTATCATTTCAACCATAACAGGTTGCATTGCAACGTCCGCCCATCGCGATGTGTTACTGTCGGCGATCGGTCGTTTGCTACGGCCGGCCCTCGACTTTGGAACAGTCTACCTGCTGACGTCCGGTCTGCCTCGTCACTCACAACATTTAGTCAAAAGCTGAAAACTCATTTATTTGGCAATCTTACCCTGACACTGTTTTATAACTGCATCGCCGTAGTGGTCCTTGAAGTTACTCTTACTTAGGCCACTATAGTTTTCTAATGTAATGTGATGTAATGTAATTGCAATAAATATCTTATCTTATCTTATCTTACACGTGAATGATTAATACTGCTCAATACAGACAACAAGTGAACCCAGTTTTCATTCAATTCTCTAAGACCAAACTATGCTTCACATTTAGTCTTTATTACATCGACAGCAAACCTACAATCAGTGTGCCTTCGCTGGAAAATCTAGCAGTGACACTGACCTTTGACCTTTTGACCACAAAACGTACTGCCCTCAACTAAACTTAATTTGTAAATTTGGTGAAATTCCCATGAGCAGTTTGTAAGATATCATGTTATCACGAGAAAAAACTAAGCTGATTTAATCAGTTTTTAAACTGCAAGTAAACTCTCTGAACTTTCCTTTCCGTTCCTGCCAATAAACTTTATCATGCAGAGACACGTGAATGGACAGGCAACCAGCAAACACAATGCCTACAGCAGCTGATCATCAGCGACGGCATAACAATGAAGCATTCAGAACATACAAAAATACAACCTTAAGCATTAAGATGAACCTGTGCAAAAATTATCTACAGGACAGTATTTGAAAAAAGGTCCACAGCGGGTCTCGGTGAAGGTTTCAACTGAGGAGCAAAGCTAAAAATACTACAAATTACAAGACGGATCCTCGCATTCATTAACATTACTGGCTCGGTGAACAACACATGTGACGTGAAACACCACCAGGTGTTTAGGATGAACAACCCCAATATCAGCAGAGTTGTTACCATATGACCACCACAATCACCGTCTTAATCCTTTCGCAAATCATCACCATCATTAGAATTTATGGCTACGTGGGCCACTGAGGATAGTGATTTTCTCCGTTTTCACATAATCACTGGGTGTTGGCTGTTCGTTCCATGGCAGTGCCACGAACCTCTGCATGCCCAGTGGGCAGTCAGCAAACAAATTGCAACAATTAATAAACCACAAAAACACGTTATATCAAAATCACCAAGCAACCGAAGATGACAGACAGTGCAGACAGTCTGCGGCTGTATGGACCTACGTTACTGTGCTGATGATGAATAAAGAGAAAAACCACAGATATCAATACATTCATGAAAGCACTCGGCACCTCATTAAGTAGCGTTCACTCTCAGTCTGCTGTTCTTCGTCCGCTTTCAGCTGTGCAATGCTGCCGAGCCGCTCGGCAAGCTGCATCAGATGCAGTCGGCTGGCATACTTGATGGCTAGTTGGACAGTCCTCGAGTCGGGCATCAGCTCACAGAGCTCAGACGCTCGCATCTCTCTGCCAGACTTGCACGCAAGCTGAAACGTAACAGCCACAGAAACTGCGCTAAATCAAAGTATATTGGTTTTACCTCGCCAAGCTAACAATTCTTACGTTTACGGATATGTTGCAACCTAAGCTACATGGTGACATCACAACTGGACGTGTACATTAACTATGCCATGGAATAATGCGTACTTTATGTTGTGGCAATTGTTGCTGCTGCATTCTTTAGTCACAGAATTCATTGACTATTTCAATCAAAAGGTAAATTTTCTTCTTACAGCAAACCACCAGTTAGCGCATGAGTGCATGCCAGCGACGTGGATAAGCACTAACGAAATACAATGCACATCTTATTTGAATCCCGACGATTACATGTAGTATGAAATTTGTAACAACAGTCTCATGCATTAACTTGCACCATATATAAGCTTCATCTTGTGGAGAACGGCATCCAATCAAAATTGCTCCAATCCAAACTCCTTTCTCTATTGACTGTTACTTTTACTGCGCCTTATAAACAAATGTGTGACTGACTAATCAACTTTTCTCTCGTACCTGTGACACGTCCGAACCTTTAAATGAAAAATGCACAAAGTCAAAAAATATATGCTTTGCTATGGGACGACCATTTAATTTGACAACTTTACAGTCACGACAGACTGAACAGACAAACACGTATGCTGCAAGTGACATACTGCAAAGAGGCGCATCAGTGACTCCTGCTGGGCGGCAGTAGATTCCGTCTTTGCACTGTCGTTAAATGTCCTTCCTTCGTATCGCTGACGGTCAACATGTTCGCCAAACAGTACGGCACGCCAATACCCTTCCTGCAACGTAAAATAACTCACTGCGGCAGCTGCCTATATCCACCAGACTACCGACATTTGCAGTAATAATAGCAGTGTTTCTATCTTGTCCCTACGACCAACTACAAGTCGGTGTTGTTGACAAATTTGTGTAATGTTTAAGGATTTGTTCTACTCATTTGTGCAAATCCAACTCAATCCAACTATTCCAGTTACATACATTAGCATGCACAAATAGTTCCCAAAACACTTATTTATTAAACGAAATGCCTGGCAAATAAAATGCATAACTACTTCTCATTACGTTACTGTACTCGTCTGCATGTCATGAACCATATTTTCATGCAACAAAGTCAACCGGAGTGAAAAGTGGTATTTAGCTGAGGGGCGATCAGAGTGACATTCATGTGGCCAGGCCCAAGACTGCAACGAAGTGGCAGTGAGTGTAATGGCCCCCGAAAACGGGGTCTGCATTCTTCAGGTCCAATGATGTCATACCGAGGGTTGTCGTTGCCGGGCACCGAGCATTCCCAGCATTCCCGACCTTTTTCATTCCTGAATTCCAGGGAATGGTAATAGCCAGTTCCCGTATCATACGGGAATGCTACTGCAATGTGAATTTCAGTACGATATCACGCAAACAACACTAGTCATACCATAGTCAACCACTACAACACTAAAACATCTAAGTTCCGGCTCTCGCCAACTACCGATCATACCGCGAACACGACTTTGCACGATTGGCAACCGTTCTTTCCGTGTGACGGCGGCACGGACATGGTACAGTCTTCCTCCTAGTGTCACCTTCATTGTGTTCAAGACAACTGAAAACATTCTTGTTTGATAAATCTTTTTCATGACTATATATTTTAATTATTTACCATGTCCTAGAAGCTACTCTGCTTATGCCAAGTTAATCCTCCCATAATAATAACAATAACACTGAACCTTAACATATTTACGCATTCACTGCATGTGGCAGTTTATAACGAATTATGCAAGAAAGATGGTGTTAATCTATTCTCGAAAGTAAAAGCTTCACATAGATTTCACATAAACCAATGACAGACAATTACGTGAAGCGCACCTCAAGAGTTCCTCTATCAGACGCCACTTCACAAAGCGGCAACTGAAATGGTAAGATTAGCAATGTCGGCCGTGGCAACACTGCCGGATACTTGGCACCTTTACACAGCACCGCCCTGCACAGTGCATAGATATCATTAAGACTTCTAGTGCCGGGCAAAAAGGTTCATTCTCAAACGGCCCTACAGTACATAGACATCTTCAAGTGTTCTAATGCTGGATAAATGCTCCTAGTAATTACGGTGCGTCTACTTAAACAACGGAAGACTACGTGTAAAAATGGAAAAAAACTTGTATACTGTTCGCACATGCCATCGAAGATGTCACAAATAACATTCAGCAACTTTTGATAGGGTTTCGTGTTGTCAGGCTATGGAAAGAGTAATTTTTCTTGAGTGCACTACTAGAACCTAAGACAGATCTACTCGCTCAATTTTATGGACATATAAACTGAAAATAACGTCCGACATTAACCGCCAGCCAATGACACACGTGACAGTGTTAAAATACAACACACAATGACAACTGACCTCAGCTGCTGTGGGTTTTCACGCAACCCGACGACCCACATGGTATCCAGCTTGCCTTTACACTGCCAACATACAGTGTCACAGGTGTCGGTACCCGGTATAGCTACGAAGACAATTTACATGAAGAAAAACATGCACACACTCGTACAAAATTGATGCAAGTAAGCGAAATGAGAAGTGCTGTCACGATAGCCGACACAACATGTGGCAATCCCTGCAATTTCAAAGTAATATCTATCCACTGACATCGCCCGACCCCAACATTGACTTATAAAATTAATCAGACTTAGTGCATTACCACGCACACAATATCTTAACGTCGTGACCTTGTGAAGTCCAAGTTCTTAGCACATAGCAATTCGTGTTGTAAAGTTTTAAGGCAGTCAGACTGTCGATCTGTCAATTATGGCACAACTGCACGGGCTTCATAAGGCACGGTGACTCTGACCTTTAAAATATGCTCAAGCATAATGCAGACACCTAGAAGCAGGGCAGCACAATAGTTTTCCAGAGCATACTGGATAATGGAAAAAATACACTAAAATGTGCTCCGATCGGTCAAGAGTTTTCGATAATGCTATACACAAAGAATGTTACTGTATGCTTTAACTGAATGTAACGTACGTACACTGCAAAAAACTCGAAACAAGCAAGTGAGAGTCCGACTAACGAAAATGTCAAAACAACTAACATGATGCCTCAGATTAGCAACTTCAACCCAAGTGTTGTTGAAACCAGAACTCATCATGCGGACAATGCCTTCTGAGTCAACCATGTACGGCGTTCCTTCTGCCGAGAATCTGACATGCACATACACGTATGAATATGCAAACGCACGCACGCACGCAGATGAATATGCATCGGGCACAAAAAAGTTTAATACTGCAAACAACACACAGCTAAATTTTGCGTAATTATTTATCACAAAAAGTGCCATTCTGAACAACTCTAAGTCCGCCTTTAACCTTTGTTACAAAACTATTGCTGGAAAAATATACTGTATGCGTATATAACTATATCGTATTGCTAATTTCTGGAATATCCATGCTTCTTCATCCACAGAGTTGCATTTATTGATATTTTAACAAAGTTATTATGATAAAATCGTCTAAAGACTAACATCACTAACACTCCGTGTAAACCACATTTAACAACAAAAGATGGACTCCTATTCAAGGGTTCAGTCATGTTCAAAGACAATGTTGGACTTTTTCGAACAGTGGAGCACTTTTGCAGTGGCTGACAGTCCGCATCTTACTAAGTGCCTTAAGCCCGCACTACACAAGCCGACCCATGTGGTGCTGGAACCATAACCTGTCACCCGATGGCTCTAGTGTCATGTGGCCGACTCTGACGGCCGTCAGGTCGACCCATCAGTATCACCGTCAGCAGTGACGGCCTACGGCTCGCACTGAAGGGCGTCAGATCGGCCTCTGTGGCACTGGAGCCGATTCAGATTCAGGTTTATTGCACTTGTAGCCAGAAGGCTAAAAATCAAAAAGCTAAGCAAACAATAGTGCACTGTACAACAAAACAATACAACACAAAACAAGACATGAAATGAAATGCAATTTAAAAAAAATAAATGGGCCGTTTGGTCGGGTCGACACAACAAGTTGTTGGGTCGGCTCGTGTGGTGTGAAATGAATGACGAAAGTGCATTTAAAAACCGATTAACAGCTGGCTTAGTCTAACACGCCATGCAAACAAATCGAGCCATTAAGCAGAATGAAAATGTTAAATAGCCTGGGAGTCCATGAAATCAGTCCATGGCCTTTAGCATGGTGTGTGATCTACTTGCACAAGTTAACGTCATGACCAGGGTTCAACTCCCTAGTGTGCCGAACAATTTGTGCATGCTTTGAAATTAATTTCTTGGCATGACAAGACGATGTGAAAGTGTTCTCCATAATCTGTGACCGAGGCCACCTCTGAAGTTACGACGTCACGGCGGAATATAAACATGTACATTTTGTTACTAATTTTGTTGAACCACCGAACCACGATGACGACACATATCGACAACAAACAACGCAACAAAAATGAGCCACAAAGCTGACCCAAGTGAAGCAAGGGTCGACTTGGCGCTCAGTGGAAGGTGGTCGACATAAGTTGGCGACTTTTTCCCGCGCACCGACATGATACGAACGGCAAGACACTGATCGCCAAGCACTCCTGTTTACATAAACAAACATCACATTTCACCACAAATGTATCTGGCATTGAAATTTTTAAAAAATAATTTGCAACCTCGACTCTTTCTTTGTGGACTGACGACGAAAAAAAATTACGGTGACATGAAATGAGTTTTCCCCGATCACCATTTCTATAACCACTCACCATTATCCATGTTTCTAGTGAGGCCAGTGAAGTTATCTAATACAGCAATCCAATCAGCCATCTTTAATACACATCCGAGCACATAACTATTGTTTTAGGTGCCATATATAAATCCTTTTCGTTACAGTAACAAGCGACAATAACTGCAATTATTTGACTGACGCACAAACACAGTGTTCGTTCAACATCCCGTAACAGAAGTAGTCGGCATACAGATACACAAATAAACATACACATTTCTATCTCGCCATAAATTCAAAACTTCAGAAGCAGCAGTGATCACAGATGACAGTGGACACCGTCAAACCGCACTGCCTGTCCGAGAAATTACTCTCGAGCACCTGCACCGTTAACATGGCGAGTGGTGACGAACGACAAACATCCTTCAGCACACCCGGGAAATGAACAGAGACCACGCCGATAACTTGTTCATAGCTTTAACGTGCACTCCAATAAGCTACCTAATGTATGTTGAACAACTTTCACCCTCTTACGTACGACAGAACATCAGCTACGGACAATTCAAATGGCAACTGAAAAAATTCCTGCTTGGGATTAAGTAACCGAAGTGCATTGTGACTATTTACATTTTGGCACCTTAGAGAAATTCTCTTACTGACTTACTTATCAAGACACACCTGGATATGAGCAAGAGAAGGTTGCATTATTACAAACCGAGACCGGAGTGATAAACGATCATCAGCTTGTTATCCGATGCAGCCATCGAGACCACTGGCCCAGCAATGCTGAACAGCTGTAGCTGGATGCCGGTGATGGAGAAGATACGGACGATACGCTGGTCAGTTGCCATAGCCAACCAGTCGCCGGCAAGGCAGATCACCTACAAATGTGGCAAGTGACAGCTGTGGAATGTGGCATGGGGTGGCAGTTATGATGTTTATTTGGCAACAGTGGCAAAAAGTTTAATTCCTGGCATAACACCACCATGTAACAACTTAGGTGATGTGTGTCAAACACCATCATCATCATCATCCACGAATTTCATGGCGACACAAGTCTCAAACAAAACTTCAGGGCCGCAGTAAATTTCACATAGTAGGCTGATGTTAATGCTGCTATTGCTGCTAGTGTCCGCTGTCGTACGATCTGCGAAACAGCTCCGTCCATCTTCAATGCACGCTTGTAAGTCTGCAGTGAAGGTAATGACGTGATCGCCGGTGGTAGCATGTTCCAGACACCCGTAACAGATAAACAAATACACACGCTTCTATCTCGCCATAAATTCAAACTTGAGAAGCAGCAGTGATCACAGATAACAGAGGACACTGTCAAACCCCACTGCCTGTCCCAGAAATTAATCTCGAGCACCTGCACCATTTTATGGCGAGTGGACACGTACACCCACTGTTTCCATTTCTCCTAGAACCAATTATGTATGGTAATGGAGTCTGTATTATCCAAAAGTCCATGCTATCCATCAGCATCTCGGTATAAAACCATGGACTTTTGATCGGGCCAAAATAATTGGTCCGCATAAACCCAAGGTCTGTGTTATGCGCATCCACGCTAACGAAGTTTAACTGTATTTTTGTTTCACCGAAACATACTCATAGTTAATAATAACTGTACCTGGATATCTTCACCGGCAGGCATTGAGACACTCCATTCTTTAGCATTGTCCCATGAACCAAAGTGCATGCAGACCAACTGGCTTCAATACAAACAAACAACAGTCTCTCACCTCAACAACAACAAAAACTTCCTTAAACTACTAACATTCCAACACAACCTGCTGAGTAATGCCACTATTACCATTACCAGTCCAATGCCATCTTACTAGGGGCGGGCAAATTAATGATTACTCGTGCAATTAATCGTTAATACTTGTAATTATGAAACTCTGATTAATATCACGAGCAAACATTATAAAGTAAACAATATTTCACCTCAGATGGATATCTTGTCAAGCAGCAATGATCGTATCATTCTCCAGATTTTATCAACACTTTGGTTTGAACTGGTGCTACAGGATAACGTATCTTCCAATTTCTTGATAACGTGAAATAGTGAAAAATAAAAAAAGTCGTGTAAATACTGTACTATTAATTGTAACTGGGGACAAGGACACAGAAGGATGCAGGGACGATACGGAGATGGTGACGACTGCTGCGGTGACGGGGTCAAAATCTGTAGGCCTAAATGATGCAAAAACGGTGCAGGGATGGTGACAACGAGCGCGGGGACAGGTAAAAAATGTGTCCCCATACAGCTCTCTAAATTGTACCGAAGAGCGGTGTACCTGGGATTCTTGTCATCCGCCTCACATGCTAGAAGAACGGCCGATGTCGAGAGATCGGCAAGGACGTGACTGAGGGTGTTGCTGACGTGGATAGCGTGATGTGTGGCTGTGTCGTGAAACTCGACCGTTATCGACTGTTCGTCTTCGCTGTTATACTGTATCACTACTCCAATGTCGTTCCACACCTGCATCACAGGTGACGACAATGTTATGGTGCTGTCATCGTGAAACAGTTATTGACAGAGTTCGTCCAGTTCACCTGATGAATGTTGAACAGTGCCAAGTGGCTGCTGACCCTCAGACCAAGTCAAGCAACAGTGACTCTGCCCGCACACCCACCAGACTGACTCCACGGACTCCAGCTGTTCATCGTTTTTCTCGGCCATGTCGGCTTTAACTTTGGCACTGTGTGCTAGGCTAAGCTGGCTTCTAGTCAGCTTTTAAGTGCACATTAATTCATTGCACATCATCAACATCTGTCATCTTATGTTACACTGTATTGTATTATGTTGATGTCATGGTTTGCGTTTGCCAGACCTAAATAAAGAAACTACTTACTTACTTACTTATCCCAGAGAGAGTAAAAGGCCGAGTCGACCTAGGCACTACATCACACCCTCTGAACTGGAAACACTCGCGATGGACAGAGCTGGTTGGCGTTTCACGTGCAAGTCAGCTGTAGAAGAGTTCGAAGTACGACGCATTCAGGAGTTGGAGGCCAAACGGGATCTGCGCAAATCTGGTCCACCATCCACCAGCAACTT
>Ga0049105_1001809_pt1 | contig 10007 bp, 6 predicted proteins | sample WorMetvaBAHAMAS1_FD_61260 | JGI IMG/M metagenome (GOLD analysis project Ga0049105, IMG submission 61260) | Worm MetaG Olavius vacuus BAHAMAS.1 | ecosystem: Host-associated > Annelida > Digestive system > Unclassified | place: Germany: Marburg | collected 2013-04-09 | reverse complement strand
AACCCTAATTTCCCGGGCAGATTGATCAGATAAATTGGAGTGGTATTGTCGAACGGTACATTGTGGACCAAATAAATCTGGTTCGATAAAAGAACGCACCCAAACGAGCACCAAAATGGGCATAGGCTGTCAACGAAATGGGCACTGGCTGCGACCGATCATCTGTCGAGTCATGGCTTGTGCAGCCAATCAAAGAGTTGTCGTCTGCGGCAGGGAGGTTTGCCGTTAGTTGCATATATTAGGCAACTAGCTAATGCTGAACGTTCACTCAATGCTCCCCGATGTGCTCTGTGCTCTCGCTGTGCCTGCAACACAGCAATGACCAAACATATGAAGCACACGAAATGTGACACATTTCATTTCATTTCATGAGTGCTGCTATCTGCAAGCCAGTTGTCAGCATTGTAGTGCCACCCGCGGACTGCGGCTTACTGACCATTCTATGTGAGAACAAAGTATCAGACAATAATGATAAGGATTAGTGAAATTGCTCTTTATAAACTGACACAAAGACTGCAAAAGCATAGAGTTAATGAGTGAGTAACAGAGTCATTAACTACAGCGACAAAGAATGCCACCATCACAATTTCAGCATCAGCGTCTTCTGACTATTCAGCCCATGCACAATCCTCCTACACTACAGTGCTTTCTCAGAAATGGCAACCAGCCTGTAGAAATCCTACTGGGGATGCAGCCTAACCTGATGTGACTGTGGAAACTACTACATGTAGATTAAAACTGAGACCAGTCGTCACACACACGTATAAAGCATATATACAGTGTGAGTCCAAAAAAAGTAGCCGCACTAAAACTTTTTGCAATATTTTCACTTAGGCTAAGCATATTTCCGTGAAATTTAGCCAATTTTTTTTGCCAGTTTATATCTACACATGCACACCAATTTTAGTCGATTTATATTAATATTTAGCAAGATGGCATTAATTTTTCTAGAAGTACTTAACGTTTTTACCGTTTCAAGTTTCTAGTTTCACCAAGTCAAACTGCCATGACTTCGTCGCCAATGACAAGTGGCCCCCAATTCACCCAACTTCAATCCACTGGATTATCAAATTTGAGGGCAATTTTAGGAGTCCTATCACAAGCTGCCACCAAAGCAAAAATTAGTTCCTGAGTTTAAAGATGCACTTTCGTTAATTTGGTCTGACTTACTGGAGAAAGCCATTGAGAACACTATGAAAGACTACCGCAAGTGACTGCAGACATGTGTGTCAGCCAATGGTGGATATTTTGAACATTTAATGTGATAATTCATTTAACATTCATTTAATTAAATATCATTTAGTATGACTTGTTTTTAATGAAAAATTCACGAATTTCGTAATAAACTAAATTGAATTGTCAAAATTAGAGGGTCTTACTAGTACAAGTGATACAATTCACACAAATATTCAGATAAATGGATCAAAACTGGAGTAAAAGTAGGAATATGTTTGGGCAATAACCAAGGTAATTTTAAGTTGCACAGATTCAGCGCCAGTAAAAATATCGCAAAAAGTTTTAAGGGGCTACTTTTTTTTGACACACACTGTATATCTGGTTCTTGGATGCAATGTGAAAACTTACTGTGTGAATGGCATGGTAACCACCTCATCACATCAGCATGTTGACTGCTGTCAGAGCTGATGTCACTTTCACCGACTGATAGACCCGACGTTGCTGCAACGAGCCTGTCTGCCGACGATGCCGGCCGATCAGTGCACATCTCGCGATGTGAGTCTTTATATTCTCTCAACTCCTGCCAACAAAGTTTCAAAATCTTACCAGCAATGTACCACTGTGGGCTTCCCCGGGATCTGCCTCAGCTCGCTGAGTTGTGTAGACTTCAGTCACAGAAACAACTTGTTCACATGCATTTCGTAGCTTGCCTTCAAAAACTGTTCACCGATGGTGCTGATACTGCGTCTTTGTGGACTCTGTTTTAGACGCTGAAAAATTTTTCAGAAATGCCACCCTGTGCTCGGTGCCTTGTAGTTTTAAAGAATGTCCCTATGTTCTAATATCCAAATTTGGCAAAACTGATAGATAGGAAAAATAAACAGAGAAAAAGTCGGTAACATACACAAAAATACATAAGCACAGACAAAGGTGACTACAGCAAGAGGAACAAGAATAGATGAAAATAATTACAACATCACCAGATCAAAGAATTTGAAGAACTTTGCCATAAGTGCAAAGGCCGTCACAGCATGCTTAGCGTTGCTACCACACTAAACAGAGAAGAAAGAGACATTAGCAAATATAAAACTGCTCATATCACATAAATGTCCAGTTGGAAATCATCATGAGGAGTGCATTTGCCGAGTGTTACCGACCTCCTGTGTGACGGCCAGCTGATGTTGTACGCTTGCAAGCTGCTCAGTCAGCTGTGACAGTTCCAGCTGTTTGACATCCACTGGAATCTACGTACCATACAGCAACAGGCATTTCCCACTCAAATCAAAGTTTACTATAACACAAGAGAGAAATCAGACAATTACTAGTAGTCACGCTTTCAGGTCACACTTTACAAACATCATCAAGAAAACTTTGCATGAAAACTAGACAAGAAGCTCCGCTATCACGAAGAGCACAGCACGTCCGTCATGCTTAGTCGGTGTACTTTACAACATTTCTCTGGAGAAAATCTGTTGATGGCTAATCAACCACTTTTACGTAACTGGCCATGAAATCTACCAAATTCAGCGAAATAAGGCGAAATAATGGCCATTACGCTGTTCAAGGAATTTCAAGGACACCGATTTTGGTACCAATAGAAAGGCCATATGCGACTTCCTATTAGTGATTAATACTAACATACCTCTTTATCTTGCACCGTTTCCAAGTTATGGCTGATTACGTCAAATTTTCCCTAGCATCAGGGGGTCGCTTCACCTTAACGCCCTCACTGGAGGTGATCCCTTGCGAATATCGCCATAAATGATATACTGCTAAAAACTAGATTCTTCAGGCTACATTTTTCTCTGAGAATGTATCGGTGTATCTTCAACCATTTTAACATAATAGGGCCCCAAAGCTATCAAGTTCAGTGAAATAATGTAAACTACACGGCCATTACGCCGTTCAAAGTCATTCAAGATCACTGATTTCGGTACCAATTGAAAGCCCATATGCGACTTCCTATTAGTGATTAATAGTAAATTACCTCCTATCTTGCACTGTTTTCAAAGTTATGGCCGATTATTGGTCAAATTTTCGCTATCAATAGAGGGGTGCCTCACTTTAACGCCCCCGCTGTGGGTGATCTCCTGTGAATATTCAGATAAACTTTACCTCTCCAGAAACTAGAGGGATTGTCCTACCAGACGTTGAAAACCGCACGATCGTATATTCATTTGTCTGGACACAATACCGGAACGTGACGGACAGACGGATGGAATCTCTCTGGCTATTAGAGCGCTACAACTGACGACAAACCGATTCTTTGGTATCAGCATCAGCCTGTGAAGTCCGTCGTTCAATGTGCCGGTTCAGCCGTTCAACGTCAAACTTCAACCGCGTATTCAACTCCTCATTTCTACACAGCAAAACCACACAAAGGAACATTCTCAGACACGAAAGTTTTCTCCAACACTCCATAATATCACAGAAGGACAGTATTGGGCTAAGCTACTCGTGGCAGGAAAAGAACAAATTATTAAATGTTTGATATGATGGAAAACAGAACCTCTCTACATCTGAAAAATGTATCAGTTACAGCACAGAATCAAGAATCGAGAGATAGTTTGCCACAAACCATCTTGAAACAGCAGAACACGAAAAAGAAAACGATACCAGCAAACAACACCACAAAGCTCCAAGGCTGAGAAAGACTAACCAGATCTGAAGGGCGATGGAAATGCTATACTGAAAATGCTTTTGAAGTAAAACGAAAATATTGTCATGCATATATTCTTGATGACACAGAAGCTGCCAAATTTGCTTTAACAGAATCTCACAGCAATACCTATTAAGAATGTGTTGGAAATACTGACATGAACCAATAAAAAAAACTAAGAACAGCACAATATTGTTATCATGTTCTCAATACTCAGCATATCAATGCTATGGAAGCCGAGAACCGCCGCTATTATTCACCTTTGGTTATCGACCGTGATAAGTTGTCTGGACAAGTTATCGCAGTCGATAAGTTATCTGGACAAGTTATCAAATATATTGCATGGACATCTTATCCAGGCAAGTTATCAAGATCGATAACCAAAGCTGAATAATAGTGGCGGTTTTCAACTTCCATACAATGCAGTGCTATTTGAATATCAGTTATTCATGCTGTTCGTTATTGTCACAGATACTGTCTGTATCTCGCATACATATTTCCCCAGCCCAGCAAAACACGTATATCTCTTGACAATGAACATCAGATAATAGCTAATGTTATTTTCCTGATAATAAAACACTCTATTTCATCATGTTAATTCACACATTCATTATATAATAATTAAAGCGTTAACACAATACATGTTCGCATATGTGCATAAGTAAAAAACGAAATTAAGTTTTCACACACGTAACAACGAGTGACCTCGCAAGCAGGTCATGAATTCGACGTCGACCATCTTGCACAGCTTTGGACTGCACTTCAAGACGCTCGGAGAGCTCTGCACACTCGAGGCACTTGATGGAGTACTGTTCAGACACCTGCCTTATTTCCTGCCGTATCACTGCCATATCTTCACTACAAACACCAACACAGTATGCACATCATCGTCGTTTGCGAGAACCAATGTTAATAAACGATGCACGTTCTGGAGGCACACAAACCATGCATGCTATCACCAAGATAATCTTCTTATCCAAAATATACAAAAATTGCAATAAAGGTCAAAGGTGGAGGTCAAGTGCCACAAAATTTAATCAAATCTACGATTCACTGTAATACACATTCACAATAAGCTACATCAATTTTTTGGTCAGTAGCTTTTCAGATGGTACAAGGATTGGATTGAGCAAGTTTTAACGTCCCACCAAGCACATTATAGGTCATATCGGGAACGGGTTTTTACGGGTAAAATGACCCAACCAACAGTGTCAAAGCACTGAAGGAACATAGGTTCTAAGGATTAGGCTTCAATCCCATCAGGTCCACCCCACTGCACTCATAATAATACAACAACTATGCAGTATCAAACAAAAACACATAAAATACAACATATAAATGCAAACAAATCTATGCACAGTGAAATGGGCCCAGTGTGACAAAACCCAATCCAGAGAACTGTAGGAACTGCTCATCTAAGTGCTTATGATTGCACACAACTTCAGTATACAATATAACACAGAATAGTTCTGATAATCTCCACTCTTACCTCCAGACAAGCATCATAGCTCAGATGCTGTCTATCAGAGGAGAGGGGGTAGCTGGTGCAAGAACAGACATACAGACAGACAGACACACGGACAGCAGCAAAACAATATCTACGTTGCTCAGAATAGGTCTTACACGTAAATATATATGGTGTATTATGGACTCTATGTTGGGACTGGTTAGTACTGAGATGGGTAACCATACGTAGGTAGGTAAACCATCTTGGTATTAACCAGAAACCCAGGTCACTCAGCCTGGCTACAGCTCCATGGATGAGCACGATGAATACCAGTGAGAGCTGGATGGTAAACAGATACACCGTGCAATACTCTGGCCATATACAAGGTCTCTCAGCATAAGATGGAGTGTGGCTGAGGGCAAAAGAAATGGAGATTGGCACTGCCTTATGGGCTATGTAGCTTCGGAAAAGACATTACTATTTTACAACTGACGAGCAAAGGTCATCAGATACCAAATTTTAACTAGCACACATAATGCAAATGCAATCAAAACTGTATCTCATACTCATGCTGTTTCTGCAATGTCTCCAGATCAGCACTGCTCTGAGTCTTCGCAAGCAAATCGAGAAACTTCTTGCGTTCCTTCTCCATTTCCTGCTCATGAGCTTTCCTCATTGCTTCCAGAGCTGAACACCAAACGGCACAAACGGTGTCTCGATGTCAAGTATATTAATTCAGTAACAAACGAAGATACACTCAACTACTGCAAAGACACATACAGGGTAGCCACTTTCCAGACCACATGAAATTCCCCGACTTTTCCAGTAGCCTGGACAGGTAAAGATTATCGATATACTGCATAGCGCTTAAACAGTCGTTGTTTCGCGTTAATTATAACAAGCATAGTAACCAACTTACTAAAAGCTACAAGAGTGTCAATGATGAACATATCAAAAGTCCAGGCCCACATACTGCCAAAAGCTGCAACTTCAACTCTTCAGCTCGTTCAAAGTCCAAGATGAAGCAAATTTCAGTTTCCCTGACTTTTCCCTGACCACTTTGGAATTCCCTGACTTTTCCAGGTTTTCCAGGTGAGTGGCCACCCTGCACATAATATCTGCATAAAACAGGTACAAAGGGATAGTTTGTGTTTCATGTATTATGCAGAAAAATGGGAGATAAACCTGCTTGAGTATCGAGGGCTTCCGAATGCAACAATTCTTCCTTCTCCTGTCGCAGTCGATCCATTTCTTGTACATGTGCCGCCTTCAATTCAGCGAGAGCTCTCTGGTGAGATTTCTCCATTGTACTAAACCCATGGTCATACATCTCCTGTTAGCACAACATGCCACAACGCATATATGTCCCATTACATGCTGCAGTTCAGTAAATCACAATGCACCAAGCAAGTAAACAGTTTTCTATCAGCATATTAATACAATACAGTAAAACTGACGACAAAATTCCACAATGCAATTAACAATCATTATCACGTTATAACATTATGACGAGCGAAAACGAGTGCAATGTTGACAAACACTGCATACTACATTTACAGGAGTGTAACTTATTCAATTCAAGAACAAGACGATTCACGCCGATATGCTAAAAATTTACAACGTTTGCAACTCCGCACCTTGATGCGTTCAGTTTCCTTGATATATCGACGTCGGACGAGTTCCTCATCCACAGGAACGCTACTTGCCTCAGCCGTGGCCAGCAGCTGAGCCACCTCATCTCTGCTGCGAGCTAGCTCTCGTTTGTGGGCAGTCCGCTGTAATGACAACTCTTGCTCATAGTCAGCCTGTACACACCACAGCGTACACAACAGATAGAGCAGGCTCAACCTTCTAAGAGAACGAACTATGCCACGCATGATTTCCATCATTCAGCACCTGCTATATAGAACTCCCTTCCTGGTACAGTAGTCAGAATCCTTTCATTGACAGTTTTAAGCCTAAGTTTAAAACTCATCTATTTGACCACAAAACACAGAAGCATGTCAGCTTACCCAACCACCGTACACACAGGCGTACTGAATTTGATATGCACATATTGAATGGGCGCCCAAAAACTGACGGTTACTGCACAAAATGATATAACGATATCAATGAATCAATAATTCAATCAGTGAATCAGACAGTCAGTTGGTCAATGATGTTTCTATTTCATGCTGGTTGGTGGTCTGGCGTAGTGGTTAGCACATTGGCATTGATCAATGAAGTTAATCTACGTCGAGCCCGGTTAGTACTGAGATGGGCAACCGTGTCGGGGTTCAATTCCCGGTGCCGGACATCTATTTCGGTATGTAACCAACCAGCCACCCTAAGCCAACTCAGCCTTCCATCCCTCTGGGGTCAGTAAATGAGTATCAGCTTCGGTGGGAAGGCAAAGGCAGGTATGGTTAATTCCGTCAGCAGATGAATGTGGGGTGTGCAGGTATAACTGTGAGATCCCTTGAGAACGCGTGCCATGCCTGAGCGCCTTAGAGGTGTGTTCACGACAAGGCGCTATACAAATCCACGTTTACCTTTACCTTTACCTTCATGCAGCAAGGCCCATATATGGACAGACACCAACACAACACAACACATAGACGGGTAGACAGACAAACAGACAAAATTACTTGCAAAAGTATGGCACCTGTAACAGGTGACATTGCTATACTAAATTATTACTGCAACATAGTCTTTTATCAGCAAGTCGACAATAGGCACTATGCATAACAGTTCTGAGTACCATCCCATTGCACCATCACTAAATAAGCAATCTCAATATCGATCCAAAACGATCAGACAATTGATAAATCACTGAATCTTCAGGTGTAATAATAAGAACCAATCGATCAGTCCATCAATCATAAAGTTGGTGCAATGTCTGGCTGGTTTTGCAATATAAAAATCAACACAATACAGTGACAATTCAAGAGAAACTCGAGTTAATTGCTATATAATGAAGTTACTTCAGTAACTCTCTGCACATTCATCAGGTTCACAAACCTGTATATCTCGTATACGAGCCTCGAGGTCTGCTGCACGTTTTTCCGCTGCCAGCTACATGGAAAACAGCAAAATAAGATCAACTGATTCCACTGCACAGTACAAAACATTACCAGTGACAAACCAACTGACAACTTCCAGCTTGCTAAAAACAGATTTGCACCATGGATGCCTAGCAATTATGAGTAGAAAATGACTGCTTTTATCATTCTACGAATAAATCGCACACAAAGAACAGAAGTGTTAAAGTCTGAAACTGTTTGATTACTAACAGCATAACATCCACATATGTACCTTGCAGTGTGTTACAGGTACACTAAAGGCCTTTCTGTGAACTCCCACCACCTTCTGCTGTCCAGATAAAAGACGGAACGTTCCACTCCAGTCAGTGCGCTTCTGCTACTCTACACCGCTGATATGATGTTATCAATCCCGCATTTTTGTGGATGACAAGAAGTCACTAAAGTTGGGATTCATGACAAAGTCAGATGCAGCGTACATGTTACCATTAGAGGACTGTGACCTGATGCCTCAAAGTGTTATGGAAAGAGTGAGGGATCAGCCTTCTACAGCCAAGTATGCTGTCTTGAGAGTACTGGGAGCTCCTTCATGTGTCCAGGACCTAATTCCTGGCCAAAAGTTTGATGTAATCGGATAACTACAGAAATGCCCATCACTGTAACAGTCAGTACAGACTAAGACATGCACCTTCTGGTGTGTGAATGCTACATCCAGCACTAAGTACAGCAATACAGATATACACATACTTACCAGTTTTACGTCATGTCCATCCGTCAGTGTTCTATCGCTTGATTTTTTCAGTTCATGCTCCAATTCACAGACACGGGACTGAAGTGCCGTGATTAGATGCTGCTTGTCACATCCCAGCTGATGGCGAGGATCCGACACATCACCCACAGTATCGGAACTTGCTAACGTATGAGACGCTAAAGCAGCGTCTCTCGTTTGCTCATTCCCAATTGGCATCTGCATTAGCGACAAAATGTTAATCGGTTGAACTGAAACGTTCTCACAAGTCTGTACATCGCGTTCCACTGTTTCAGTGCTCGAAGAAATTCTCTTCTTCTCCAATCGGCAAGCTCGCCGTTCGGCTGCTGACAATTTTGACGCAAGGTCGGCAACGTTTTCTTCGAGCTTCGATACCTTTTGCTGATGGGAGACTTCTAATTCTCGCAGCTCGCATTTAAGACTGTCAATTCGAGATGTGAGTTCAGAACACCGATTTTCCGATTCACGCAACTCGGCTTCATGCTGTTTCTTTAGACGATCTAAGCTGGCACTACTCTTAGAAGCTTTACCGCCACTCGATTCCTTCTTCCCCACACCACCTTCTTTTTGTGCCCGTTCTGCCCCGTCTCTCTGTCGTTGCCGATTCACCCGGCGTTCGGCATCCAGTTCAAGTTGCAGTTTTGCAATGACTTCGTCTTTCTGCAGCAAAATCTCTCTGTCGTTCCCTGGCTTAGTTCGAAGCTCATCCTTTAAACTGCAAACCTCAGCTTTGAGTTCAGAATTCTTCTGTTCTAAATCGGACACTAATGAACTCAGTTTGTCATCATCTGACTGCTGTTTAATACGCTGGTTTAATACTGCATTTTCTGCCGTTAAAGTACTTACAGTGCTTTTCATTTCATCCGCCGCACGTTCTAACAACTGGTTTCTCTTTTCTTTCTCTGCTGCAGTGCTTTCCAGCCGAGATATCTTTTC
>Ga0049105_1001808_pt1 | contig 10007 bp, 5 predicted proteins | sample WorMetvaBAHAMAS1_FD_61260 | JGI IMG/M metagenome (GOLD analysis project Ga0049105, IMG submission 61260) | Worm MetaG Olavius vacuus BAHAMAS.1 | ecosystem: Host-associated > Annelida > Digestive system > Unclassified | place: Germany: Marburg | collected 2013-04-09 | reverse complement strand
GTTTTGCACTCAAAATTACCAGAGTTGTTGGCTGTGAATCAGAGTACTACTTGTAATGAGCAAAATCAAAGATTCTCCGAGTCAACATATTGACTTATTAGCTTTAAAAGTTTACATATTTTGCCTCATGTTACGAGACTTTTACTCCGGTCTCTTGAACTGCTGGGATAGGGTAATCAGACGCAGCAACACAGCTCAGTAATGGAAACACAGCAGAGACAGCACAGCTTAGTTTCTGCAACTGGCAATAACATCGCAGACAAAATTATCACGACACATCGAATCCCATTCTTGAGCACTGCTAAACCATGTGCTTGGGAAATTGCAGACAGTGACAGTGGGAAAACCCACAGCAGATAGCAGTAACATAAGAAGGCAATGTTATCTGGCATACAATAATCACAATACACATGCTGTGCAGTTACTGGATACCTATGACACACACAGTGCCAACATTACTAATATTTTTGTATGCTGGATATATCTCCTGAACATAATTGTTAAAGGATCAATCAATTTTACACTTACTTCAATTACTACAACTACTACCTACCACCTACCACCACCACCACTAACTGCTGCTGCTGCTGCTGCTACTACTACTACTACTACTACTATTACTACTACTACTTGATGCTACCGCTCGACCATTTGCAAGCCAGCCAATGAAAACTATTTTCCTTGATCAGCTGTGCTTCAAAACTGGTTTTCTCTTTATCTGCAAAATTTGTTGGATGCCAACAACTCTGTTCATTCACACTATACTGTCCTTCAACAACAAGTATGGAACTCTAGAATGAACTATTCAAAATTTAATAAAGTATGATCTAAACTTATTGCTGTCAAATAGGTTACAATTACAACTTACGATTAATTAATTGCTAATTTTTGTAAACTACCAGCCTTTGTAATGACCAAAAAATGGGATTTTTTTAATGCAAAACTATGGCAAGAGGACATTTTAGTATAATCAGGGTCTAACAAATGCGATCATGGTCTCAACAAAAATGATACAGAAAATGGAACTTTATAAAATATGCGACTATTTTTACACATAATGCATCAGCTACCTGAAACTGTTCACTGCATTCATCATTCTCATCACTGTTTGTCAGCAAACTCTCGAAGTCAAGTTGTTCCACTGACTACACACGACAACAAGCAGTGAAAATTGGTTGTAAATTTTCCGGAAATTTCATATTTCCGGAAATTTTCGGAAATATTAGCTAAAGCCTGAAAGTTATAAGGTCTATAATTTTCATTCGAATTCGCTGACATTCTTGCAAGCCGTGCTAAAAACAAGTTATTTTTTTCTGAACACAATGCAGAGTTAAAACACAAAGATTTGGAGAGTTGTTTGTCAAAAACATGCTTACTGTTTATTTTTATACGGTTATAATTAAAATGTAAAAAGTGAGAAAAATTCTTTCCCAAATTTCTATAGAACCCTAACTGAAAATATGTCACTGATATTGCCAGTCAACTTTCATAACTATTACATACATTCTCTCCATCCAGTCGGTAGTAGAGATGGGCCGAAGTTCGGCAGACGCCGAAGTTCGACCGAATGTTCGGCTCGGTTCGGCTCCGCAACGCGAGACCATTCGGCCGAAGTTAGGCCGAACTTCGGCAAACATTCGGCGTCATTGGGGCTTCGAATTGGCGGCGTTTTGCGCTCACCGTTGGCGTTAACCAAAGTCAATACACTTATTATCAGTTAGTCAGTTATCAAATTACATGCACTACACAAGTAGTTCATAAATGGACCATACAGACTCATCAAAAAGAATCTGAAACTGTTTGCGGTTTCGACAAACAAATATGCCTTTCTCACTCAGAGATAATTTTGTAACATAATTTATGCAAACGAGTGCCGAACGTTCGGCTGACTGCTGTATGCTAGAATGAAACGACGTCTTTTACTGGTGAGTCAATGAGCCTGCCCAAACCTTCGGCTTCATTCGGTCCATCTCTGGTAACAACACAGACTTGACTTGTTCAACAAACACCCGTACTCGCAGTTTGAAAATCCGATGTACGATCTAAAAACCCAAAACTCTGCAAATTAAATAAAAACTGTCCTTGAAGAAATGGTCTACGTGTAAGTTTGATGAATAACATTAACTTGCTAATTAGGCCTACTTTTGTTCGTAAACGATACGCTGTAGTTTTTCTATGTAGTTTTTTGCCACCTCAGACGATGCGTGCGTGTTCACGTGCTTACTAACTACATTTTCTGGCCGCTCAGAGCGCTCACCAGTAACAGACGTTTTTCATCCTAGCACACAACATTCGGCTGAAGTTCGGCCGAACGTTCAGCACTCGTTCGGTGAGCCTGCCCAAACCTTCGGCTTCGGCCGAATGTCATAATCTGACATTCGGCCCATCTCTAGTCTGCAGTGATCTTATCAAGAGTGGTAGTAGTAGTGTAGAGGCTTAACGTCCCACCAAACACATTATAGGTCATATCGGGGACGATTTTTACAGGTCATATGACCAAACCAACAGTGTCAAAGCAAAGCACTGAAGGAAACCACTTGGTCTTACAGATAAGGCTTGAATCCCATCAGCACCACTCCACCATGTTACAATAATACAACTCTAGGCAACTGCCTCTATTATGCATGGCATAAGGGTCCCAACGTGACAAACCCAATCTGCTGAACCTGTAAGTACTACTCATACAAGTGTGCTGCTGACTGTGAACACTGTATCACACAACCCGGCACAGAGCAGTTCCGATAATATTCCCTCTTAACCTCCAAGACACAGTGTGGGTGTGTCACTGTGGGTATTACTGCTAATTGGTAAGAAAGTAAATGTCGATTTGTAGAGCACAATTATGTAACACCTCTAATGCGCTAACGTCTCGAATGTCCGGCGAACATATACGCCTTCAAACCCTGCCTAAACTGTTCGAATTACTAACATCTAAAATACTTTCAACTCAACTGTCAACAGTATCTTCCAGGGATGCTGTCCTAGAAGATTGTCTTCATCCTCAATAACAAAACTTGTTGGCACTGGACTCAAGATCTTCTGGCTTCTGCCTTCGCCTCAAACACTGTCTTCAAGTACACCGGGAAATTGTAGCAATGGATCTGCGCTGATAGAACTGATACTCCTCAATTGCTATTCTTTACTTCCAAAGAAAAGTGTTAATTATATATGGATTTATTACTACTCACCTACTGACCCACCTCTAATTTCTCTGCAAACTCTCACGACATTTTCAATAGGGTTGTAACGTGTTCTGGATTTGGTCTGGCCTTGAGGATGACTGGTCTTACTTGGCCTCAGAGTAATACAGATAAAGTTTATTTGTACAACATTTATAAATTCAACAGAGTCACTAAGCACTTCCACTGCCAAATAGATAACATTTCAGAGATTGTCTAAAGAAGTCAAAGGACAGACGATTTGGTGCATTTTAGCCTTAAAATCTGACATCTGGTGGCAACAATTTTAATAATTTCTTCTATTGTAAAACGTTTATTATGACGGGCCAGACCTCTGGCTGGGGGCCAGATTTTATTCAGGGGCAGGCCCCCTGTCCCCCCCTCTACTGGTGCCGGCGTGGGCTTTCCAATGAGCCCAAGATGAACAAGCCGCCACAGTCTGAGTGGAAGATTTTTCCACAATCGAGGTCTGGCGGCTGAGAAACTCCTATCACCAAATTTATTGGTCCTGGATTGGCGACGGCCTGACCTTGGCCTTGGCTTTGAAGCGGTCTGATCTTCGTCCTCTAATACGTGTCATCAAATACATCGATGATGTCTTCTACTACATCTACTACATGAATGAGCAAGACACAACAAGTGCACACCGGCTGACAAAACAGTCATAAACTTGACGACACAAAGCTGCAAGTGATCACACCTCTATACAAGTACGTAGATATGAGAGGGCAGCAAGCACTGGAGGCCACGTGTGCTGAACACCAATGGTTGACAGATGACTTTTGGAGATTGTAATTGGATAGCACAGAGACCGGAGCACCGTCATCACTGCCTCGTCTAGTTTTGGACCAAGCTTGTAATTAGGCTGAATGTGACACACCAGAAACTACACACAACACAAAAGCATAGCTAATCAGTTCATCAATTGTAAATCACTTCTTCAGATCTTTGACAATCAAGCAATCAATCAAATCAATCAATCAATCCACCGATTGATCGATCAATTAAATGTTCTGAATAATCAATCACAACTGTCAGCTGGCAAAACATTCTCACAACTCTGTGGAAGACCTCTCGGACACGTATATACATTAGTGGCATTATTATTATTATTATTATTATATGATTTATATAGCGCCAATTTCGAAGATCGAGTCGGAGGCGACCAGTGACACAGAAAACTACAAGCCACTGCATCACTGACGAGTGGGCACAGACAACAGCAACAAGTTGAACAAACCTCAAATATCTTTCGGAAATCCGCAGTTGAAGGTCCATTTGCTCCCTTCAGATTGATCTGATTTGGATAATGATGCGCTGTCAGAAACTACATAACACAACGCATCACTCCGCCACTCAAACACTTCATCTCTTTACAGCAACGTAACTCTTGCTTAATGAACAAGTGTGATGATTTTAGTGGCAAATTATTATTAGTAGATGTATGTGTGCTTTAACTGCATGAATGCTACAATTATTATCTCATAAAACATGGCAAATCCACATAAGCAGAACAGGATGGAAAATGACAAGGACTAATGGAAAAGTAAAAATATAATCATGTCATTGTCATACCGCATCATTTAATAGCTAAATTATATGCTTCCATGTTACGATTCACCTGACAATAATCTAAACCACAATACCACTGCTTTAGTAACACTTTACCATAACATAAAATAAAAACAATCTTCATAATAAAATAAAATAAAAGCATTGCAGTGAACTGACACTACAGCTGTACTTACTAAATTACTCAAAGACAGGCAGAAAGCCTTACTTGCACAAGTCCACGAACCATCTTCTCACGATACAGTCGGTCGCTAAACGGACGAGTGTCCTTCATACATGACGAGCTTCCAGCGCCAGACAAACTGTGCCACAACAACAGTGAAACAGACCATCATCATCACATACAACACTGAAGTAATACTATTAATACTAATACCCTAAACATGGTGCAGTAATTACGACAGTTACTGCAGGCCGGTGTCTCTTCATCTGATAGATGTAGAACAGCAATAAGTGGCTGTCAGCTCACCTGGGCTGTCAGTACCCCTGTACAATGCTATTATCCAAACCCATCACTGCAATTTAGCATTTCAATAATTATGTAAACATCAACTATGCTGCATTTCAAGTCAGCTAAACTGGAGCAACGAGTTCACAGTGTTATTGCTAGTGATGTGACTTATGAACATTCAGCACAATTCACTACTTTGCATTTACTATAATCATCACCATCATCATCACGATCATATTTATACAGTACTGTACCAAATACAAAGCTATATGAAGACGTGACAATAACAGTCAACATGTTGCATATGATAATAATAATAACAATAACAGTATCAGTCAGATAATATCTGTGCCGGCATTGCAATAAGCCAAATGACAGCAGCACACACACATGGCTCTACACAAATAGCCATCAATCACATCAAGTTACTGCGTCTACAGAGCACATTTACCGCTGCTTTGTGGCAGACTGCTGACTGATCGACGACTGAGAACCATGTCGTTTTAATGTGGAACCCACAGCACTGCTAAACCTTAATCCACCTACAGCATACAACACAGCGTTTCTCTGCCAGCAAACGCAATACACAGCTTCAGTAAGTTCAGTTACCATAGTTACGTACTGTACACTCATTAAATCCTATATCTACTGTATACATTAAGTCGTTGTTGCCTGCTAAATGACAGTAATCATAAAAAGTATGCAACAGTTACTGGTACCACTTTGTGAATACTGAAAGGAAACCAGTTCTAAAACGACAAAGGCTAAGAGACGCTTTGATTATGTGCTAATGAAATATTACAAAGAACTACAACATGACAGCAATTTTTAGATATGAAACATGATCACCATCTCACAAAAATTTTACAGCCCTCAACATTTTGCTGGTGATAGTGTCACACTCTTATGAACAAAATTAGACTACACTGAAACAGAAAATATCATGGTTTTTTTTCTAAATGTATGTCACTCTCCCAAGTTCTTACTCTTAACGAGTAGACTGCCATACATGTACACGTCACTTGGTTCGAATTCACTGTAAATGTACATCGGTGTGTGCACTTTACACAGGTCTATATATACAAAACCATCATAGGAGACAATAAGTAATGAAAAGAAGCATCATACTATTTCCACCCGATGATTTAACTCTGCTGTCAAAAGCAGCTCCAGAGACTCTCTGTGCACCATGATGTCCAGCACCGATAGACGGCCGAGACAGTGTAGACAGTGATAATGAACGTTTGTGAGATCCACCACGTGCACTCATCTGTACAACAGTACACCCAACACACACAGCTGAAATATGTACATGGTGCATCACAGAAAAATGTATTTTCTACAAATTTCAATTTTGCAGAAAATACTACTTTTTTTACCACAATCATTTGCAGTATTTGTCTACATAGAACTTAAAATTATTATTATAAAATTCTGTTTACAAAAAAACAAGAACTGAAATTAACAAGTGGAATTTTGCGAGTCGATACCCAGCAATGCCTCAGGAGGCGGTCTAGGCAGAGATTACTTAGACGATCAACAATTAGCTACTTGCATAAATTATGCAGATCGAAATAATTCCATGCTGCGCATGCGTGGTCACGGTTACGCCGGCTTTTTTCGCTGTGATGTCCTATTCTTGTAAGATAAACACGATAAATGTACGGCGACCGTAACCGTTTTTTCGTCACGTTGTTGCAAATGCGTAAAGTGATTTTTTAAATAGGTAGCAAATTTTGCTGCTTTTACTTGTATAATCAAAATCTGCTATCTATTCAAAAAATCACTTTACACTAGACACTATAGTGTCTTGCCGTCGGACTTTGGACCAGAGCTGTAGAAATGGGTTGTAAAACCTAGGTTTTTTTAGGTTTTTAAAATAATCTAAAAACCTCAAAGTCCAAATTTTAGGTTTTTTAGAAAAACCTTAAAAATCCAGATTTTAGACTCACAGTCACAGCAGAAAATTGTTGCCGGTAATTATCTAGATTAACTCTGCCAGCAAGTTATAACTTAATAATTATATCAGACGACTCACCACACTGTGTAATTTCTCACACAAGTGGTCTTTTCTCTGTTTCTCTGGGACTTTTGTCTAACTTGAGTAATTGATGATTAAAGTTGTCGCATATGCTGTCGTTGTTTCATGTTTATATTCACATACACACAATCGCCGCTCGCTGCCTTGGTCGAAGTACACCTCGGCTGACTGTTCTAGGGAGCTTCACTGTTCGCACCCATCATCGCACTTGTCAAAACCAGTCCGTTAGTCCACCACGGTGTTGCAAGTCTCGTGTCTACACTGCAAAGGCAAAGTCAGGATTTTCGATGCCGACTGTGGCTCATTTCTTCATTGTGCCCATTGCCTTTATTCCATGATTATCATTTCCGACTTATTCAGTTAACTACACTCACTGGGTGTTAATACTGTAGTTCATTCTCATTACCACTTCACACTTACTCAATTTATTTGACTCATAATCTCATTGGCAATTTTGGCTTATTCAGGTAATTGGGCTTGGGTGAACGGATGGTTGGGGAGGCCACTACAGTGGTGGGGAAGAGGGTTAGAGGCGCCAAAGGTGCCTACGCCGAGATGCCGAAGGCGTCTACAACATTCGAGGCACAAAATGCACCAAACAGAGATGTCGAAGGTGTCAAGAGGCTGGATTTGCACATCTGTGATGATTCTGTGGTGAAATATCATTCATATGGTTGTCGTACATTGATGTCCCGTCACAAGATGTTTGTTGTTGCAAAAATCGTGCCATTTCCTGCTCCATTAACACCAACAGAATATTCCACTAACATGTACATGTAACATGTAACTGGCATGTACTCGCCACCTGGATACGCCAGTGACTGGTTACTCCGAGAGGTGTGTCTGTATGCCTTGACTTGTGCCACAGCCTACATGAGACTGTCTATTTGAAATTTGCATCCACCGCTTTTCCGCTTCTGTGATCTATGCATGCCTACAGTTAGATGGCGACATACTTCACAGTTCGCAGCAGAAATGTCAACACGTACGGATCCCCATCCACGGATTATCCGTATCCGTAACTTGACTTTCGTAACACTTCCCCTGATATCCGCGGAAACTGCAACTAGCTACTGATCTACACAAAATTATTATCAAGTTATCAACAACAACCGCCAAAAAATTTGAGAACACTTCCGGTAAGTCAGTGCTTCTACTCTCCTTTTCTCGATGTGGTAGGAAGATGGGTGTATCATGTATGGGATAGTCTAAAAAATTTCTGGGTCATAATTTTGTGTCCGGTCTTCGTACATTAAAACCTAAAAAACCTTTTAAAAACTACAAACCTAGAAACTTTTTCTAAAACACTAGATTTTTTTCCAGCGCTGCTTTGGACGTGTAGTTTTGGTAAATAGAAGTCCGACTTTCGGACCTCGAAGCAATGTAAACTAGAGATCCGACTTTCGGCTTTGGAGCCGCCATCTCACGGTCCGACTTTCGACTTGTAGTTTCCATAGGTCCGACTTTCGGACCTCAAGACATTGCGTATTTTCAAATTTATTTGACTGCTGTAAACGATGATTCATTCAACTTTTAGTCGTTTCACTTTCAGCGTATCACCTTCGTAATTACCTCACTAAATAGTATATCATGCCATTAACACGTCTCTTTTAAGTAAACGATTACACTAAATTATCAAGTTATCAACAACAACCGCCTAAAAATTTGAGAACACTTCCGGTAAGTCAGTGCTTCCACTTTCCTTTTCTCGAATTCCCAAGAAAGGGCTAAAGATTCCCAATTTGATATTTAAAATCCCAAGCTAATAAAAACTAATGGCACAGCATTGCATTATAACTAGGCCTTTTTACTATGGGCTATGATTGCCAACCCTCGATTACAAGATTAACTAAGCTTACTGAATTCAGGTTCTAGTCGACGCACGAGACGTTTCACCGCTCGACAGCTTTGGGACGTCAGTCACAGCCAATGACGTCGCTGCGTCTCTACGCCGCGCATCGTGAAACAGTGCGAACTAGATTCGGCGCCAACCTGGCTCATCAAGCAGTGTTCTGACGTGCTGTCACCAGTCATCGCTGCTATGATCAACTATTCATTCAGCACAGCGACATTTCCAGCGTGCTAGAAGCATGCAGTAGTCAAGCCACTTCTGAAAAAGCCGATGGACCCGTTCGATAAGAAGTCGTACCGCCCAGTGTCTAATCTGACGTTTATTGGCAACTGGAACGCTTTGCCGTCAAACACTTCCATGAACATGCAAGTACGCACTGTCTATTTGCGGTCCACCAATCTGCCTACCGACCGCGACATTCCACCGAGACAGCGGTCGTCAGCGTCCTCGGTGAGGTCATCCGTGCAGTCGACTCAGGCAAAGTCTGCGCGCTTGTGTTATTGGATTTAAGCTCTGCATTTGACACGGTGGAGCACTCGACCCTGCTGACGGTGCTGAACAAAGAAGTTAAAAATAGGGCTGAAGGACAGATTTGGCGTTCAGGGAGGCGTGCTGGACTGGTTCAGGTCATACCTGACTGGTCGTACTCAGAGTGTTAGTGCATCAAGGCGATCAGAACCAACTGAACTTACCTGCGGAGTTCCACAAGGATCAGTCCTTGGTCCGGTCAAGTTCATCGCGTACACAGAGGACCTCCACGTTACCATTGATCAGTTCTCCATACGCCACCATGCCTTCGCGGACGACACGCAGCTGCTGACAAGTGCTCAGCTGAAGGACGTCAACTCGGCTCGTCGAAGTCTGGAACGCTGCGTTGCCGATATTCATGAATGGGGTGCGCAACGAAGACTG
>Ga0049105_1001807_pt1 | contig 10008 bp, 5 predicted proteins | sample WorMetvaBAHAMAS1_FD_61260 | JGI IMG/M metagenome (GOLD analysis project Ga0049105, IMG submission 61260) | Worm MetaG Olavius vacuus BAHAMAS.1 | ecosystem: Host-associated > Annelida > Digestive system > Unclassified | place: Germany: Marburg | collected 2013-04-09 | reverse complement strand
TAGTGGCTTTCTGACAGCTCTAGAGTGCACCAAATTCGTTTTCGGGCGGAGCTGCGGCTCCGAACCCCGCTGGGGGAGCTCACAGCGCTCCCCCAGACTCCCTAGTTGATTTAATGGGCCTACGTCTAAGGAAAGGGGATGGGAGAGGAATGAAAAGGAAATCGAAGTGAGAAGCCGGAGGGGAGAAAAGGGAAGGGGTGTGAAAGGCTATGGGGAGGGAATAAAAGTAGAAACACACCCTCCCTCAAATCCTGATGCAAATATTTGTCTAAAATGCAAGTGTAACGCATTAAACGCTTTAAAGCAATGTCTTCTGTACGTGTGGTGATTAAACATAATTTTGTCACTAAAATTTTGTAATTCACTCTAAAACTGCGATTCTTTCTCTTTCCCAGAGGCCACCCTGAAAGCTGCAAAAACTCAGAAAATCCGCCCGAACCCTATTGGGGGAGCTTATGACGCCGCCCCACCTCCCTACTCGGCTGAAGAGGGTCTAATCTCCTACCCATACTCCTACCCTTGATTTCGCCAAGTAACGAAAAATGAAAAGTCGGCGACTCGGCGCTTATGGTAAATCATTGTTATTGATCGATCAACTGATTGATTGGTTTATAGGCCTACCATCGATCGATAAATTATTCAATTAATCGATGTTTCATTCGTTCATTCATTTCGGTTATTTGACCAATCAGACGGCATGATGACAGCGCGCAGGGGTTAAAGTAAGCCGGAACGCACCGGAACGCCGTTCCGGGACCCGGAAATTTAAGCCTAGAGCGTTCCGGCTGCAAAATTATTGGATTTCACAGCCGGAACCCACGTTCCTGGGCCAAGCAACTTAGCAACCTTCGCTATAGTAATCTGATAGTTAATGAGTCATTCAAATTTCACATTTTTACGATCATAAATTTCACAATGTTGATTGTTTTTACAACAAAATTGAAAAAAAATCATTAAAATACCTTCTGTCGATCATTGATAATTTGAGAGCCAACTATCGAAACATGGGCTCAGGAAATGAACGAGGGCGGGGACAAACTGGGGGAGGGCGGAGAGCTGAACAGTTCCCCCACCTCGGAAATTATAATTTAACCCCTGACAACGCGTAAAGTAAAACAACCTGAAGCTCATTCACATCATCGATCGGGATATGAAGTTAATATTGTGGCTTTATGTATAAATTAAGCTTATTGACGCAGATTGACCACGAAATGCAAAATTAGGTCGACGGGGGTCGTGAAGGGGTCACGTGACCTACTTTTAGAATTTCGGGACCCTCTCTATATCTCGGCAACGGTTGAAGCTAGAAACTTCAAATTTGCCCCTCAGATTGACCGCGAGGAGTTAACTAGAAAATGTAAAATTAGGTCAAAGGGGCCGTGAAGGGGTCACGTAACCTACTTTTATAATTTTGGAACCCCTATATAAAAGAGTTTCACATAGGACCTAACCCTGCATGGTCAGTGTAACTCACACATTTTATCTACAAGTCTATCTGTGATTATTCTATGTCCCTGTCTTTGGGATACCGCGTTATGCATTTTATTCCGTGTGTCTGTCCGTCTCTCCGTCTGTATGTAATACAGATTATGTCTGTCCGTCTGTGCGAATATCGTTTCGGAATCGGGACCATTCTATGTGTTGTTCAAAGTATATAAGTTTCCGTCATACATAGAGTAGCTTTATTGCTTTATTCTAATGTGTTACAATTAGATGCTAATTTATGATAATGCAGGTTGGCGATTTTTGACCAACCAGCCGAAACAACCAATCCCCAGCAGGTCCTGCCGCCTGGCGGAGCCGTGTCGAACCGCAAACCGCTCCAAACCAGCACTCCGGCATCTCGGCTCACTGTGCTGCCGAGTATCGGCACTGTGCCATCTCACTGCCGACGTACTACTACCGGCAATTCACAGGTCATCGGCACATCGTTCATCTGAGCCGTTGTCGAGCCGCGTGCCGTGATGAAAAATGCATAAATTTTTTGCATTTTTTGAAATAATGCATGCATTTCGCGGAGTGTAGATAGACTATACACTAAGTGCATTTTCATGAAGCATTTATGCGAGAACAATATTCCATATTTTGAACATCTTATCGTGTCGGCATCGGGGGTGATGATGGAGTTCGTGTATATATCGTATCAGTGAATTGTAAAATATTTTTGCTGGAAATATGCTCCGTCGTGTTCACAGTACGTAGCGCCATACCGTAAATTCTCGAATGGAAGCCGATTATACCTCGAGTACAAGTTAAGTTATGAATAGAATGAATTTACCGGTAACTTAGTTAGGCCTACTGGTGTCAATAATTGGAATTAAGATACCAAGAATGATACCAAATGGTCAATTGGTCAATTGTATATCCTTACAGGCATTGGCATATTTTGAATCATTTGTTTTAGCTTTGGCTTTGAATGTCAAATTCTTAGTTTTGGTCTTGGAACTGAGTCCTTGTTAATATTACTGGGCCCAAAGTAACAGACGATCTTAAGATAATCTTATGACAATTTTAGATTTACGACGATCTTTGGCGAATTCACAGAACATTTACGACAATCTTTTAAGACGTATCTTAAGACAAAATCTTATGACCACCAATTAGATGTCTTAAGGCAACTGGCGGTGTCGTAAATAAATTGAAAAAAAACACGATATTAATTGTTTGTAAATAAATCTTAGCAGGAAATGCGTCCTAATTGACGTCTTCAGTCATCACAGCAGACAAGGATTTAAAAGAACTAGCAGGAAACCCTTTAAATCCGCGAAAGATGATCTTACGACATATCTTAGGATACGTCTTAAGACATTGTCTGTGAATTTGGGTCTTGGTTTACGGTACATCCAGCTTTGTCTCTGTCTAGCTCTTCTGTTGGTGAATCTGTCTGCTGTCAGCTATATCTGAAAAGAGATGTCCACATTTTTATCTTCTCGACCTCTTTCCGGCTCTTTGCCACGTATTTATTATCCAACAAATTTGTATAAATAGGTCTTGCATAATGTTTATGTTTGCTAGGCAGAGCCATTCACAGACACAGTATCAAAAGATAAACAGACCTAAACCAACACACGTGCAGAACGAATCAGCAATATTAACAGACACCGGGGTTACTATTCGAGGATTTGCGGTAAACGTAGAGCCATTACGGCATATTGTTCGTATTATTCATACAGTTGTGCTTTAAACTTTTGATTTAATGGCAAGTTGCGGAAACGGCATCAATTTCATCAGTTCAGCAACGCAGTTCAGTTTAAAGCCTTGTTGTAACAGTGTTCCGTCTTGCTGTGTTGCAGATTATACATTGGAACGTTTTATATCGGTTTTTAGTGGCGCTTGTTATTAGTCTTTATATACCGCTGTGGCATGGCAGCAACTTTGTCTGAAGAACTCAGTGTTCCACTGCGTGTGCTGCGCGTACAATCTATTGCAATTTGTGAATAGTTGTGTTCGTATAAAGACAAAGTATTTCCTTGTGGTATGAGCTTTAAAAAGATTGGGAAAAGTATGCCATGAGAGAATTTAGGTGTGCTTTTTGTTTCATTCGGCTACTTCGTGATCATGATCAGCTGTTAATTTCTTTATTTATATCCGATTCTATGTTCTTATTGACACCTGCCCGTCAGAAGAAATATCGAACCAGAATGGGAATCGGTTTGAATGCATGACACAGTTACTTTTCGTTCTTGATGTGATTAGGTTGAAGTTACAGTTAGGATCGGAGTTAAGGATTTTGATTGGCTCTGATTAAAAGCTTTAATCTTTAATATTTCCGCTTTTATTCTATGCCTTGTAAGCTGTTATTTGTGATACATTCACGATGACTGCGAAAATTGGCTGTTAGCAGCGTCTTGTATTTGTTTATTGTGTGAATTGTATGTGCTTTTTGGTTTTGTACATAAATTATTGTCTATTAACCTAATCGTCATGTAGGCTATACTTCCTATTGCTTAAGTGATTTCAGTATTACATGCTTGTGTCGTCACGTTGTGCTAATTTTGTCACATTTTATGCGTTGTAACTGGCGTCACATAGAGTATAAGACAAAAGCTGCAATTAATCTGATTAATTTATGCAAAATTATGCCTAACGTAGAATCAAAATAGCTGCACGTCATGCGGATTGTCGACTAATCTTTACATAGCCACTCTATGGAAAGTATTTGCATTTGAATGTGCAGATGCTGTCGTTACGACAATGGTTTGTTTTTAATCAGATGTTTGTCGTCGCATATGTTCAAAAATATGACAATGACAGATTTTGGTTCCAATGTTTCATTTCTGGGATTTTTGAACCGTTGTGGACTCGGGGCGGATCCGGCTAGAGAGAGCGATAGTCGCTGTCTTTGACCCACTGAAAAAGTTTCTCAGTATTCAAATTGTGACCACATGAATATTTTAAATATTTATAAGCGTAAAAAGCAATAATTGGCCGGTCTTTCGCCTCTCCCGAGGATCCACCATTAACTGATTTTAATGACCATGAAATGCGGAATTACATTCGCAAAGCTGGTATAGCTGTTTCCAATAGTTTGTTTTGTCGCTGAACATTATGGATCGTAGTGCACACGTAGGCTCTTTGTTGCAGTTGTTGTAACAATTCATCGTAGAACTGTACAGGCCTAATTACTATTGTTACGCGGCCTTGCTGGTGCATACTGCTGAGTTCGCCGTTTTCCAAGTACTTACGAGAGTACTCGTTCGTTTCGTTTAATTTATTATCCAGTTGTCTATTTATTGTCCAATTGCGGTGTTCGTGTAATTATTTCCACCGAAGGCCTCTATGTGTTTTATCTGCTTGTACATACGTTGCTTGAATGTTAGTTATACGGCTATGATTAAGATCAATTATTATGGATATGTGGTGTGTCTGTATTGTGTATACTGGGTTAATTGTACAAAAGCCGGTACGTTTTCTTCGTGCGTTGATTACCGGTACCGTAGTAAGTAGCATGCATGGATCAAATTACAATTCGTTTATAATTTAAGTTATTGACCATAATCAACTGTAATCAATCTGTAATTTAGAAATAATTGATTATGGCAGTAATTTGTACAATATATTATTACGTTTGTAGTGTGTTCACTGACAAAAACAACCGATGTTGACTATTTGCATATATGTTTTAGTCTGATAAATGTCCATTTATTTTCACTGTACGAATACAACAGTGCAGCCCGACTGAGCCCTATATCGAGTACTCTGAGGTAATACAAAGTTAGAAACCATTTTCTTTAAAAACCATTATTTTTGTTTTGAGAGAAAAGTTCCAGTCAAGTCTAGAGCCGGCGCAGACCACCCCGAACCCCCCCCCCCGACCGGGGGGAGGCTCACGGAGGTGAAAGGGTCCCACGTGGTAATGAAAGGCGCTATACAGGGCCACAGAAGCGAAAGGGTCCCATGCAGGTATAGGGGCCATGAAAGTGAAATGGCCCACAGAGGCAAAGCCGCCCACAGAGTTGAACTTCAAGCATGGTGACGGTCAAAAATTTTTTCGCTCGCTCCACTCGTGAACTTATCCAAATGGTGGCGCCCCTGTTGAATGTAGTACACTAGTACTTCTTCGGATCCAGTTAGCAATTATATAAATACATAGTTGAAAAGGGATGGAAGAAAAGGAAGTTGGGAAGGGATAGAGACGGATAATCATTAAAACGGATGTTCTTTGTGGGCCCCACCGGGTATTTGGGGGAGGGTGCTCACTTAGAGTTGCGCCGGCTCTTGTTATGTTTTAACAGGCATTTGTACTGATAATGTAAATCCTAAAATTTTAGGCCAGATTTCATATGGGCCACTGGGTCCACAGGTGTACGTTTTGTGTGAAACAGGAGCTGGTGTTCTTTGATTCCAAAATTTGCAGTCAGAAGCACACCTAAATGAGCAGTTTTTACAATTCTCTAGATTCTCTAGACTAGGCCCATTTCACTGTGTGTAGATTTATTTGTGTTTATCTGTTTGTATTTTGTGTGTTTTTGTTTCATACTGCATAGTTGTTGTATTATTGTGAGCGTGGTGGGGTGAACCTGATGGGATTGAAGCTTAATCCTTAAGAAGCCTTCAATGTTTTGACATTGTTGGTTGGGTCATTTGACTAGTAAAAATCTGTCCCCGTGCTTGTGTTTGGTGGGACGTTAAACCTTGCTCAATCAATCAGTCCAAAATCTGCAAATAGTCCAACGTAGCTCGTTGCATTTTACGCTTGTTATGATGAATTCGTTGCATCGCGGGGTAATTTTGTGTCTACAACTCGCTGCAGGTCGGCGACAGGTTGCCATATAACGGAAACAGCATGCTGTTTGATCTACAATTTAGTGATGGTGATATTGTTGATGCTTCTGGTGTTCATCGAAACCGCCAAAGTGTTCGCAGAATTCCGTTCGAGGTACGCGCTCTGATCCACGAGAAATTGAGCCGGAAATAGACGAGCCCTAAAATCGTAATCCCTCCTCGCTGCTTGGCCACAGCAAACCAGAGAGTAGCCTACCGGTACACAGATATCGCTATACCTCTCATGATGCACAGACAGATCTAGATAGAAGTTTAGGGGTAACCCCATTCGAAGTGATGAACTGAACACTAGAGTGTAGCTAAGGGTTTCATTCGTCACACCTCATGGGGTTTGTTTTGCAACCCATTGATGTTAGAGCGATAAAATGTTATTCATTAATTTTTTTGTGTTTTTGTACATTTTCGTGACAGTACATAAAAATAATCGGAATCAACACTCTAACGAATAACAGGATTTCGGTGGCGAGTTCTATCATTGCTCGTTGGTCCCCTGATGCCCGATATTGGGCACGCAGTATACCCCCTCTTTCCAGCAGTGCCGGCGCAAGTCTGAATGACCCCCCCCCGAACGGCAGCAATTTCCCCTCAATTTTCTGACAACTTTTTAGTCGTCACTCTCCCAGGCCCCCCTCGCCAGCAAGTTTAGCCAGTTTTTCATCTATTTGTCTCTGTGGGCCCATTTACCCAGACCTTTCTGGTGTCACTAATTCCTTTACGCCGCATATGGCCTTTCGCTACCTTTGGGGCTTTTTCACCCCGTGATAGGACCCTTTTACTCAAGTGAGCCCCTCCCCTCCGATCGAATCGAGGGGTTCGGGGTGGTCTGCGTCAGTGGCGTCGCCAGGATTTGTTGCGAGGAGGGGCAAAGGTAGAAATTATGTCGTGGGGCACTCACCGTGGACTTCAGGGCCGGGTGCAACAGCTGCTCGATAACTGAAAGTTTTGTGACTAATGCAGTACAAATCGAAAGAGCTGTGAGTTGTTGACATCTGCATCAACTAATCTCGCAGACTACACAATACTTGGATAGTTGGCTCTCAGATTTACTCCAAAGTGAAATTGTTGGAAGTCGAGGGGGGCACATGCCCCAGTGCCCCATAGCTGGCAACGCCACCGTCTGCGTCGGCTCTGCTTTCCAAAATTCTTTAGATCCGCCACTGTGAATGCTTCTGCAGTCTTATGGTACTGCAGTGTTCACTAACTGAACGTCGCCGTGGACCTCGGCTTTCGACAAATAACCTGACTAAAAGAATCGAAGAGATTTTCGTGAAGTGTGGCTTGGTCCTTTAAACTAATAGTGTCTGTTTCGCATTTGACCAGGACATTATTTGTCTGGCATTTCTATACATCACGTAATAAGCTTTTGTCTGTTTATGGTGTGATCGTATAACTGCTTACACTGTTCGAGAGTATTGGACGAAATTCTCTAGTTTTATACGCATTTCAGCAGCGTGAGTAGTTTACGCTGTTACTAAAATAACATTGCATTTGAAATTGTGTGACATTTTGTGATAGTTTCCCGTTTCTCATGCTCATCGATATTTTACTTGAGTTATTTTCGTATCTCTTAGTTTTGGATCTGTTTGGGTTCACCAAGCTGAGTTTTGAGCGTAGCCTACAAGCACAATGTAAGTTGAATATGTTACATTATTATGTCGCTTGTGTCATAATGGTGGTCAATAAAGATTTGTGTATGGTAATTATTGTGTAAAAATCGAACATGAAAGGCTGACAGTGGAGACAAACGCGATTGATAATCACGCTGTTAGCAGAATTAGGATTAGCAACTTGTTTATCCTGTTATTGACCAGTGGCGGCGGATCCAGGGTAGGAAGGGGTGGGCGACAACCAGTGATGGGCATCAACTATTCAAAAAGTAGTTTAACTACAATTACTTTTTCAATTACTTAGTAGTAGTTAAACTAAGTAGTTAACTACTTCATTTACAAAGTAATTTAATTACTTGGGGTCAACTACTACAAAGTAGTTAACTACTTTTCAACTAATATTCCTAGTGTTATTCTCATAACAAAGCCGATGAAATAGTGAGAAAAACAGATTAGTTATCCGACAGTGTTCGTGTCCGTGGGCACACAGCAATTGTTTCAAAACAGTAGTAATCAGTAAATAAACTGTACCGGTTAAATAAGTAAAGGGATATGAATCAACAGGAAAGCAAAATGACCTTCAATTACTTTTAAGTAGTTTAACTACTTGGTAATTAACTACTTTAAAAAGTAATTTAACTACCACTCAATTACCAATTACTTTTGAGTAGTTAAATTTTTCCAATTAACTACTCCAGAGTAGTTTAACTACGTAATTAACTAAAACGTAGTTACTGCCCATTACTGGCGATAACCCTAAATTCCTAACTTTGGCATGCTAAAAAAACTTGCATTTCGGCTATATACAAGAACAACTGTACACGCGTAGGCCTAAACTTCTGAAAAATATGGGAACAATTGATCACAGCGTTACGGGCACGGGATCGAGTGGTTGGGTTGGTGCAGGAACGGATGGCTGCTTTTAGCTGGGCTTCCCCTGGGACAGAGGGTGTCGCCCGTTGAAGTCTTCTGAAATTTCAGAAGCAAAATCGTTTATGCTGAGTGTCGGACGTCATGAAATGACGTTTACACCTTGTAAGTAAGTAAGCGAGCGAGTAAAAAAGATACCTATAGATCTAGAACAATGAAGATGATCACACCCTTATGCTGTTACTGGCTATAGATGCGAAATACTTCTTAAGCAAGTAATATACGGTTTAGCGTCCCACTTGACACATTATGGGTCATTTCGGAGACGATGGAATACTGCTTAGAATGAGGCTTTGTACCGCTAATCTAAGACTATACAGTAGTATGGGGGAGTCAGATTTTGAGAGTCGGCACAGACCACCCCGAACTCCCCGAGGGGGGCTCACGGGGTAAAGGGTCCCATCACGGGGTGAAAAGGCCTCATTCGCAGTGAAAGGCCTTATATGTCGGTGTAAAGGAAAGGTCACACCAGAAAAGGCGAAGTGAGGCTCATAGAGATAAAGTCGCTGCAGGTGACAACTGTAGTGTTCACCGTGACCATTGGCGGCGCCAGCGCAGTAAAGAAGCCAGGTCATTTCGAGGTTAGAAAATCCTCCGGCCAGATCACTCGGGTGCACTTTTTTCCTCAAAACAGTTGACGACCTTTTATTTTTCTTATTTTTTAGTTGTCGCCCTCAAAACACAGGCCGCCAACAAATAAAGCGGTCAGATATGGTGACATTTTTATTTTCTGTTCACGCTATTACAAAGCAAAGCGATACGCAGGGCTAGGTAGGGTGGAGCCAGGGCGGTGGATCTTCCAGCCAGGTCATTTGACATGCGCGCCCCGCGACGCCTCTGGTGAGGGGTCCATATAGATAAAGTTGCTGCAGGTGACAACTAAAAAGGTCGTGAGATTGAGGTTGACAGGGTGACGACGAAAAAAAGGTCGTCAGCAAATTGAGGGGAGGATTACTGCTATTCGGGGGGCCTCATTCAGGCTTGCGCCGGCACTGGGTGCATTGCCCCAAGAAGTTATGTGGCACCCCTCCCTCCTAGTGCAATGACTGACCGGCCTATCGCCCCTACTTTTATATTTTTCTGGGTCTGCCACTCTACTAAATGTGTTCTGCTATAGTTCTTATAAACCAGGCCGTCAAGATCTGAGGGGGGGGGGTGGTAGAAGATTTCGTAAAGCCTTGCTGTG
>Ga0049105_1001806_pt1 | contig 10009 bp, 6 predicted proteins | sample WorMetvaBAHAMAS1_FD_61260 | JGI IMG/M metagenome (GOLD analysis project Ga0049105, IMG submission 61260) | Worm MetaG Olavius vacuus BAHAMAS.1 | ecosystem: Host-associated > Annelida > Digestive system > Unclassified | place: Germany: Marburg | collected 2013-04-09 | reverse complement strand
TCTTACAGGTCCAGCAGATTAGGTTTGTCACATTGGGACCCTTACGCCATGCGTAGAGGCGGTTGCCTAGAGTTGTATTACTGTAACATGGTGGAGTGGTCCTGGTGGAATTCAGGCTTACCTGCAAGACCAACTGGTTTCCTTCAATGCTTTGACACTGTTGGTTTGGTCATATGACCTGTAAAATCGTCCCCGAAATGACCTATAATGTGTCGAGTGGGACGTTAAGCCTCTACACTACCTACCTACTTATATATATGATGCGATGTCGAGATAGTGATGTAGTGAAACTCTGGAGATAGACCTGGATTTATTACAAGTCAAATACTGTGACTTAGCTGTTGTTACGACATGATTTTCTCAACTGATGCTGTATGAGATAGTGCTGTGTTGCATTGCTGTAGCCAATCACGTTGGCATTGAATCGATCTGATTACATGATCGGCTCTGAAGGAGACGCGTCTGACGTTGCAAGGTCTAATGTGGATGAGAGTAACATTCTTCTTCGTCAGATTGAGTTCAACACAATGGCTGCAAGCTTCGCTGGTTTAAGTCAGAATCTTACATCATATCATCGGTAAGTTTAGGAAACTAGTATAGCCTACTGATTCAAGAGTAGAATTATTGTGAGCCATTGTAATGCAATACTTTGTGTGCTTAGACATAATTTGCACCTGCATGTGAGTCATATGTTTTTGGTCAGCATTTGATTGTGTTGTGCATATTGTGCCAGTACTGCAGTTAGAACTTTTCAATAGCCTGATTATTTATGCCAGCCTTGTTATGCTGGCCATCTGGCTGCTTGTAACCAAGGTATCTTTAAAATTTCTGCACAGATTTAGTAAAGTTCTAAATAATGAGATGCTTTCTTCAGAGGAAGATCTGATAAGGTTTTTTTGAGAGATGATGATAAGATAAGCTCAAGGTCAGAGATAGAATAGTTGAATGTTGTATGGTATGTTATACATCCATGATGTGAAAGATTTAGTGGTATGCAAATGTCAAGGTCATTCCAAGGTTAAATGTTCAAAACTTGGTGGCAATAAGTTAACAGAGGTATAAATTGTGCTAATGTGATCTCTGTTGTGTTACAATTAGCATATTCGTTTATGTTTTATGCTTGCGTGTTTGTTTCATATTTGTTAGAGGTTGTATGTGATTAATTTTTTTTAATCACATTAACGCATGCATTAATATTTTTGATCACACAATGCATTATTAGCGCATATTTTGACTGTGTATATCTTTCAGTTAAGTGTCAATCAACAGCTGTATGGCCAAGCATGTTGGTGCTGAATGCTGGGTTCGCATGATGGTGCCGATGTGAAATTTCACTAAGCCGAGCTTGACAGTTTACATTAGATACCGTTCATTTGTCAGTTACTATAAATTCCGTAGTCAAAAATTGCAGTGCTGAGACTTGAACTAATTTGACGATTAAAGGTTTTTGTTGCAACATTAGGCTGCTATTTTATGGCACTGTGTTAAAATTTCTAATGGCATTAATTTTTTTAATCGTGATTAATTCCTTAACATGTTAACGTGTTCGTTAACATACAAGTTCTAATATTTATGCTTGACTACAGCACACTAGCATTGTTTCGCTGTTTGAATCGACTGTTGTCTGAATGACTGAGTGTAGGTACTTCCTTGATCGAAGTGAAGTTGTTGAGGGCAGCGATCGTCAGATATTCAGAGTAAGTCGCTGATTGATTGCAACATGTATGCTGTTAACACATGTGTATGGTCTGTTAGTTTGTGTTGGTAATTAGCACGCATGCTATGGGATTAAGTTCTTGGAAATAGCGAAAATAGTCACAGTCAACACTTCAGCACATCAACACAGTGTCCAAAATGCACTGATGCAAACTAGAATACTGAAATGGCATGTTGTTGGGCATGTCATTTGAGGATCTGTATATAGTCCATACCCATTTTATTGATGACAAACTGATTTTCTGTTTTTGCTGGTTAAATACTCTTAGGTGGTTAATGCAGGTGCCAGAAAACTTCGCAGCACGAGATATGGCCGATTCCATTGTGGAGGCATGGAAACTATATGGCAAAACGAAGTTAGTCCATTAGTATATATTTTAAAGATGTTTTACTAATATATGCATTACGTCAGAGATGTTTGACTAATATATGCATTATGTCGGAGTTGTAAATTACGACAGCAGTGTGGTTTACATTTGAGCTTGGATGTGATGATGTTTAGTACAACTGTTCACTTTGTCTCTTAGTAAATGACTGTGTCTTTTGTGTTTTTCTGTACACTGTTATCAAGGAAGTTTTTACCGTTCAAGATATACTGCTTTATTGCCATTGCTGTTTCTAACAAGAATTATTAATTAGAGAACAGTGATTAGTTGATTATGGCTCAGTGTTTGAGACAGTTGACTCTGATGTGATCAAGCCATGATTGATTTCTTGTGGCAACCACATTCATGAGCCACTGATGGGAGCAAGGAAGAGCATCTGGGCCAAATACACAGTGCATCCACGAAATAACGAAAGCCACTTTGTGTTTTAGTCTAGTATCAAGTTACAAATGATATCCAAAAGCTACAGTTTTTGGCAAAATGTTTATGAAATGATGCTGAATATAGCTATCTGTGCCACTGTATTCATTATCTGGAAAACAGTTTTAGGCATGCTCAAGTCTGTCAGTGAACTACTTGTACACACATGAAATTTAATGTGGTCCAGTCACAGAAATTTACTCAAAACAAAATTTAATTAAGCACGTCACCAATTACAAACAGTATTCATAATGTTCACAATCTTCTTACTCACAAGTCGTTTTCACTAACATATGGCTGCCATAGCAATCACATGGTCCAGTTTCTTCCATTCAGCTGACAGTTTCTTGTTTCAGGTCGTCAAGGCTGGACGCCCATATGCAGTGAGCACAGTTCTGAACTACTTACAAATGCAGTAATCACTAGTTTGCCGGGTATAAATCTAGCAAATTCAGTGACCAGAGATTTGAGAGTTTAACTAGGTATTTCATTTTACAGAAAGCAAAATTGTGTCGCGAGTATGATGTGTGATGATATAAGAAAAACAGCATATTGTATAACATGCTGTTTTTTACTCATTATATAATTGAGTATTATGTCATCAGGTGGGGATAGTACATAGGGTAGCTGGTGAGAAATACAATAAATTTTTAACCAGCGTTGACTTTAGAACAATTTCTGCAAAATTTTACATATTCTGTGAACATCGGAAAAAGTAGTACCCAAAAGCAGTGGCTTCTTTTCCTATCTTGGATGCATTGCATAGCAATGGTTTGAGAGTTGCAGCTGCTGTTCTTTCCAAATGAGAAAGGCAGCTGCTGACAGCAGTAGTTATAAGTATAGGTTTCTGTTGTGTGACAGTTATGCAGAAATGGTGAGAAATTGTTACAGTTGCCTTTTCGAGATGTTGAGTAAGTGTTAGCACAGAGTAAGTATGATGTACTGGTGTAAAGGAAGATGCTGATTGAAACGTGTTTTGGTTAGAGCAGTCGTGCTGTTCTTGGTGTCTGCTGTTGAGCGCAATATCTATGACCAACGAAGTGTCGAGTATAGCATCTATGAAAACCACGTTTATGTCAAGGTGATTCGTCGGACATTGCAAGAGATTCGTGTGGGCAGCTTCCTCTCGCCCTCCAAACAGCTTATAGTGTTAGTGCTAGTTCTGTGCATTGTGATCTGTCTGTTCATTAGGCTGCCTGATGAAAGGCTTTCTGTTTTGCTACTGTGCTGTTTTTTTCTTCTTTACCAGACTTCTAATCTCTGAGCTCTGTATATCAGCTGTCGGGTCTTGGCTGACCTTGAAAAATTCTTACACACATTTGATCATTGCTTACCTTAAATTTTATGGGGGGGGGGGTAAAAAATTTTGACAGTTGCCTTTATGTGGCCATCATTTTGAATTCTGGCATTTGGTCAGAAATCTAAAACTTCACACTGATCATTTCTCCATATTTTTATCAAATTTTGTTTAGTTTGCTTCACTCATCTCTGAGAAGGAGTGGCAAAAATTTTCAGTGGTAAAAACAGAAAATTGAGAAAGTGAGACTAATAATACGAAATGGAAAATAAGTAAACAGCAACCTGAAGTGGCAATGCAGCATTACTTCCTTCCACTCTTTTCCTAGTTTGTCTCATGCTTTGTCCAGTGCACAAATCATTATTTGAAATATAAAGAGTAGTTACTCAAGTATCTAACTATCCAACTGGCTTCCTATATTATGTTGACTTTTGACTGCATTTTTTATTTTTCTGCTTGCTGATTTTGTTTTGTTTTAGCTTTATTTGTTGATTTATTTTGTTTTGTTTCTGTGTGATCGACTAAACTGGCTACTCGTCTGGTTTTAGTCGCATATTGTATCGTATACCATTGCATGTGTAATTCTCGGCATATGTAAATTTTATTTGTTAGGAGTATTGTCTGAGAGATGATAGTTTGAGCTAACCAGTATGTGAACATTTCGCTTAAATGCTTATTAATAAATGTTCAGCACTTTTCCATTTCTATGCCTTCATCACCATTAGAATGGTGCCGGATGCATTCTGTATTCAGGCTGTCCATGTCCACGGAGATGATCTGATTAAATTTTGAGGTCGAAAGGTCACAGCGAGAACACATGTGGTTAAATAAGCACTTTAGTAGGCATTGTCTCATGTATCTCCAGAATGCATGGGCATATTTTGATGAAATTAATCACAATTACTCCTTACCAGATCCACATGATCTGTTGACATTTACAGAGATGGGCACGAGATGTAAAAGCTCGAGACTAAGACGCTCACCTCCCGAGACAGACGAAACCAAGACGAGACATTAAAATTCGAGACGAGACCGAGACGAGACGTTTGTAGCTCTCGAGATGTGATCGAGACGTTAAAGCACAAGTTTTATTAGTTGCAATAACAGGCTTAGATGTTATCTTTCATGTTCATTGTTTTTAGAGTGTTAATATGATGAGCAATAGTAACTACAGCATAGGCCTACAATGTCTAAAGCCCGTTCACACGAAGTGAACTGTCTTGGGCACAAGACGTAAATGGCCGAGACCGAGACGCGACCGAGACATCTGCCTCCCGAGACCGAGACGTTGACAATTTTTCTCAAGACGAGACCGAGATGAGACGTTGGTACGTCTCGAGACCGAGATGTCGAGACCGAGACCACAACCCTGCATTTTCAAGGTTATGGGTTCAAAGATTAATGTCACAGGCAATATTTTCCAAAAATGCACTGTTTGATGGAGGCACACTGATTGTTAGTTTGCCATCCAACACCATCTGTCCTTTATTTTAGCTCCAGTTCTTCTCGACTTTTTTACCATAATTGTGTTTCTCCGCTGTCCCCAGCATGATGTAGGTTTGGCACTAACTAGATTTTGATTGCTTGAGGCATTGCTTGATTGATTGATTGAGTGGTTGGTTGGTTGGTCAGTGGACTGATTGATTGATTTATTGCTTGATTGATTGATCGAGTGGTTGGTTGATCCTTTGACTGATTGATTGATTCGTTGCTTGGTTGATTGACTGAGTGGTTGGTTGGTTGATCATTTGACTGATTGATTGATTTATTGCTTGATTGATTGATTGAGTGGTTGGTTGGTTGGTCAGTGGACTGATTGATTGATTCATTGCTTGTTTGATTGATTGATTGAGTGGTTGGTTGGTCATTTGACTGATTGATTGATTCATTGCTTGATTGATTGATTGAGTGGTTGGTTGGTCATTTGACTGATTGATTGATTAGCGACAACATGGAGGTGGCAGTTGTCTACCAGCGGTCCTGCTACAAGCCATCGGACTTCACAAGTGACAGTGACTGGCAGACACGACTGATGATTGAACGCTCGCTTGCCATTGTTTGTCCAAACATCGCTTACCATCTTGCTGGCACGAAGAAAGTGCAACAAGTCTTGGCACAGCCTGGCGTCGTCGAGAAATTTATAGATGATGCCAAGGCCGTTGAAAGAATCCGAATGACGTTTGCTGAACTACTGAGCCTTGACATGGTAGCAGATTTCATCTTTCCTGATACATTGGTTATGTTCCAGTAGAAATTTGGTATTTTGCTGTTGTCTGTACTTGCAAAGATGCTGTCTGTCTTTAACATACAAGAAATATTGATAGATTTTAGGGATTTTAACTTCAGTGTGTATTTGTTTTTTTTGTTACAGAACAAAGAAGGGGATGCTAATTTGCAGACGGCACTGCAAAATCCAAAGGCATATGTGCTGAAGCCACAAAGAGAAGGAGGCGGTAAACTCTTGTCTCTGATGCTTAACTTGTTAAGATTTTTTGTTTTGTTAATGGTGTTGTATTATTAGAGTAAGAAGTAATTAATACTAAATACTTTGTATTTTTGCTGAAGTTCATAGTGAACTCTCTGATTGAGTTACTCTTTCTATTGAAGTGAAAAATTATCTAAAACGAACTTGTTCTTTATGTCAGTGCTTGTAGGATGCCGTGTGCATGATCAGCTGGAATCTTAGTGTAGTGTTTATTGAAAACATAGTATTAGTGTTGCCTTGTTAAAAATGTGCAGTTCTTTCAGTATCAAGGATTGATCAAATGACAGGTAGGCAGAATGTAAACTAAATTATTTGTATGTATCGTAGAAGGAACTGCAAAATTAAAATGGGCTTCTTCAATGTGATGATTTATGCCAGGTAACAACACATTTGGTGAAGCAGTTCGTGGTGAGCTGCTAAAGATGAAGAACTCGCCAGAAAGATCGTCTTATATTCTGATGAAGCGCGTGCACCCACTTGTGTATCGCAACTATCCAATAGCAGTTGATCATCCTGTTGAGCTGACAGAAGTGGTCAGCGAACTCGGCATTTTTGGCTCGCTGGTCGCGTATGTCATTTTTCTTGCCTGTTAAGAGAAGTTATTAATTATTTATTTATTCGTTTTATTGTGTACAGTATGAGGCTTAAAGTTCATGCAAGTATTAACATTATTTGGTGATAAAAAGTGAAAATTTTATCAGGTATGTTAAGGATAGGTTTCAGAATTTAAGGCTAAGGACTTGGTCTTCCTTACCTAGGCCGAGGCCAAGGACTTATGATTGCCAGATGCCAAGGCCAAGGCCAAGGATGCTATTTCCTCGAGGATTTTTTAAGGACTTTTTTCAACTCGATGTTTCATTATTTATTACACTAATTTATATGTGCCTAAAATAATACATGTAGCACCTTGCTGTATTATTTGTCAGAAAACCAATTTTACGCAACTTTTCACCATGATGATTATAGATAACATCACGATACTAATGCTACAGTGTGTTCAAACAAACTGTTCTCTACACTTGGCATATTCAAAATTTCGGAGTTGCTGGTCCCATAACTGGCACTGTTCCAGTGAGGGATATGATTCCTTGAAATTTTATGGGGCTCATGTCATGGTTATAGTCCTACCATGTCGGTAAGTGAAAATTTGAGATTGATCGATCGTTAAATCGTGCACCACACAGGACTTCTGCGCAACCATGCCGTTGGCTGTAATGCAAACAAAACACTCAAAAGGTTGCCAATTTTGGGGGGAAGCTATTCAAGAATATGTGGGGTCAAATATTGTGCATTGTTGCCCTCTGCATCTGTGCAAAATTTCGGGCCGATTGGTCATTCGTGTATCTCAAAACTTTTTTCTCAAAACCTGTTCGCCCAAGTGGAAGCATGCAATATAGGCATGCTGGAAAAAGTGTACAAAAATGTGAGAAACTCTTCTAAATGACTGATTTCCAAAGTGACTCTTACACTTAATGCAAACAAGCATTCTAAGAGCATGTCTGTCGTTAAAAAACTCTCATAACCAAGGCTGATGTAGCGGAACTCAGTAACATTCCAGAACACCACAAGAATGATGGCTTTAGGCGACGGTATTTCAACTGTACATTCTGAACAGTGACTGTTGATATGATGTAGGTATGTGCAACTAACAATACATTGTGCAGTGCTGGGCACGGGTCACACATTTAACAGTTAATGGAAACAGAAAACGAATTTTTGCTTTCATGACGATTTCAATCTTTTGTAAACTCTTGCATTTTATAAGTCCTTGTCTTTGGCCTTGAAATATCAAGGGCAAGGACTTCAGCATTATAGTCAGGGCCAAGGACTGACATCCCTGAATTTTGTCAACTGTTAAATGTCAGTTTTGTGTTTCTAAAGCTTTGCTTTTTTCTTTGAGTTGGAGCAGGCACGGGAGATACAGACAGATGGGATGCAATGCCAAATCTGACCTCAATACAGGAATGGCCACGTAAAAATTAGGCATTCTTTACTGTAGTTCTGTGAGTTCGGTGGGGTGGACCTGATGGGATTGAAGCATAATCCTTAGAACCTATCTTTCTTCAGTGCTTTGACACTGTTGGTTATTTAATTTGACTCGTAAAAACTCGTCTCCGGATATGACCTATAATGTGTTTGGTGAGACATTAAACCTTACTCAACAACTTACTGTAGTTCTGGAAATTAAAATCTCATGCAGCTCCGTATCCATGTCATCGGAGTAGCCAGCATTATTGTTTTGTGATAAACATAACATTGCATAATTATTGCATTATTAGTTATGCACTTGAAATGCATTTTTAAAAGGAGAAACTAGATCTCAGTTGATTTTGTCTCGCTGGTGACCTACGTTTAATTGCCACTGAGAGCTACACAAGCCATTTATGGCATCGAAGGCACATCTGGTCAAAATTGCTCCCATGCTCCAGAAAAAGTCACCTTACAGGTGGGCAAAATAAAAGCTGTTTTTGTTATCGTAAAGGAGTTGCAGATGTCATTACTGAGTTGATGTTTTGTTGCATACAGCAATGGAGACAAGATCGTATTAAACAAACAGCAAGGCTACTTGCTTCGCACTAAGAACCTTGGCACTGATGAAGGTGGCGTGGCAACTGGCTACTCTGTTCTCGATTGTCCGTATTTGGTTGACAGCTGGCCACTGGCTGAGAGATCGACTGGCATAAATCCAGAGTAGTATAATGCTAGTGGCTAATCGGTTGCAACATTCCTTCATAGTTTGCACTGTGTAAACGATTGCATAAAAGTTGTTAATAGCAGTATATTTTGGTGATTAGTTGACTAGAATAATGCTGTTAAGCCAATGTATTTAACTTATAATTAATAATGTTTTTCTCTGCACCACAGTGATTGGTTTTCTTAGGGTTTTCTTTGGAATTTGTTAGGTGGAGTTAGTGTACCTGGCAGTTAAGTACCGGTATTAACACTTTGTTGCAGAATTTTTATGTCATTTGTATTGTTTTATTGTTTGTATATAACTGCATTGTTTCAGTTATAGGCCTGTCTTTAGTAGGTTTTTGACATTTTGTAAATTTTGCAATGGACTTCAAGGTGCTAATTGTATCGGAAACTAGAAATACATTCTGTGGAATGTGGTATCTGCCCCATAGCCAATTCCACAATGAACAAACTTTTCCTATAATTATGGCCGGATGCATTGTGCATGCACGAAACGGCTATATTTCCACTTCTGGTGTAAACTCTGACGTCACCATTGTGTTCCTCAACCTGAATTTCCTTTAAGGCACGAAAATTTCGGCAATTCTGCCATAAATGAGGGTTATATTGCATATTTTTTATTGCGCATGCGCAAAACAGCCATATTACCATTCATGTCTAAAATCTGACGTCGCCATCATGTTCCTCGACCCCGATTTCCTTCAAAATGTGGAAATTTCGATGATTCTGCCATAAATAAGGGTTATATTGCATTTTTTCATTGCGCATGCGCGAAACTGCCGTATTTCCACTTCCGGTCTAAAATCTGATCAAAAATCATCATGTTCCTCGACCCCGATTTCCTGAGAGACGCGAAAATTCTGGCAATTCAAGTACATTTAAGGCAGATATACGATTACTTAATATTTGCATGGGTTTTCAGGACCTCTTGGCCGAAAATGAGGGTTATGGGGGCAAAATGAGGTTAGGGGTAGTGCGATATTGACCCGTAACGAACTCGTTTTTTCT
>Ga0049105_1001805_pt1 | contig 10010 bp, 2 predicted proteins | sample WorMetvaBAHAMAS1_FD_61260 | JGI IMG/M metagenome (GOLD analysis project Ga0049105, IMG submission 61260) | Worm MetaG Olavius vacuus BAHAMAS.1 | ecosystem: Host-associated > Annelida > Digestive system > Unclassified | place: Germany: Marburg | collected 2013-04-09 | reverse complement strand
CCTAACCCTAGGGGTCAATAAGGTCAAAATTATGGGGTCAATAGGTCAAAGTGGTCCAGGACCTGTACTACCACCCTACTCATGGTATTTAAAGTGAAAAAAAAATATTTTAAAATGAATACATTTACTGATTACCATTTGCCAGGCTTTATCTCGGCAAAGTACCCACGAAAAGCCACATAAAATTGTTCCGAAAGCTAACAATAATCTGAAATTTCGCTAGGCCGTGCGCCGTTGTGCTGCCATGAGCCGTAAAAGCCTGTGTAGCTGCCGTGCCTGAATCCGGCGTTGAGGGAAGGGAGCGACGCGTTGCGCTGATGTCTCAGAGGTTGACTGGTCAATCGACCTCGCCGTCACTCGCAATCGACGCCAAGTACCGATCATCACTGTTGCTTCGCTTCTCTATCGATTCACTCCGCGTCAGGTTAACTGTTGGTCGGTCGCAGTCACGTCTGGCCCGCTGAAGTCGATCGTTAATACAGAGAGCTCAGAGACGCTCGGTCACGCCACGACCACTTGCCACCGTCCGTCGCTCTGCCATTCTTTTCCGTGTACGCTTTTTTCTTCATCGGCCGTTCCTAGTCTCTCTTGTCGGTTTTGCGTTTTGTCTCTGACGCGCAGATTATTCGTTATCTTACTTTTCGTTCAGTTCAGCATCGTAACATCAGCCATACGGACTTCATTTAGTTTACTATCCACATGGCAAATAACGTTAAGATTAAAATGCTGACTGTCTGTGGTTTGTAACTACTTGACTGCGGCTGCAGGAAATTAGGGGCTCGTCATAAAGGCGTCGTTTGTGGAGGATTGGGTTAAACCCCAAAACGCTGGAGAACTTGCATTTTCTTCCTGCCAACGTGTCGAAAGTGTGCTTTTGCAGCACTTTTCAAAGCTAAGCCAGGCCCTCATAAAATTTTAGCCCCCAAATATGAAACTCAAACTACTCCATGTGCGGGGATCGTGCTTATCTGCACTTCATCACCTTGACTGTGTAAAATGCCCCTGCCGTGTTTCGTGCAGTGACAGCGTCACTCGTCAATTTTTAACTTCTTTGGCGTCACTAGTCAATTCATTTAAAACAACAATAAAACTGTGTCAATTTGCGCACTGCCATCAATTTTAGCTCTCAAGGTCAAAGGTCAAGGTCAAATATGACCACTTTCATTTGACCTATAAAACCAAATAAGATGCATCAAAATTTCACCAGTAGCTATGAGCAATTCAATTTCATGTCCAAAATAACAAAATAGCTCTGAAAGGGGTCAAGGTCAAAGCTCTGCAAAGTGTCTCGGAAATTTAATAACTTTCTTTCACTGTAACACATGCACAGCAAGTTACAACAATTTATGATCAATGGTTTTTTTTCAGTTTTTATGCGTACAGACAGACACACAGACACGCACACAGAGACGCCGCTGAAATAATACCTGCTTCGCCAGCATGGACGGCGCATATGTAACATTGCAGCTTATCAATCAATCAATCAATCAATCATTTATTACGCCGAAGCAGCACATAAAAGACATACACAAAACAACACAACATACAAAAGAAAGACAGTAAAAAATAAAAACAGTTGCACTCTATCATATGGATAGACAGAACATAATCGCAGTAAACAATTAGATCATTGTCTCTACAAAATGCCGCCACAAACAACTCTTCAATACTGCAACCAAGCAGAGATAGAGTATTTTGACATTAGTTTACGATATTTATAAGTTCTCATAATAGAAAAAGACCTTACTGTTATCGCAAGTACGGATTTTCTTCAGAAACAGTAATTTCCGTTTGATCAGTAATATAAGACACTGGCAGAACTTTGCAGTGGAAAAGTAAACATGAAACACTATACCGAGTCTGCATTCCATGCAGCGCGGTAATAAAATGCACACTGCAGCAGCAAAACAGAAAGCCTTCGACATACGTCGGACGGCCTATAGAAGATGGAGAAGAAGAAGAAGAAGAAAAAGAAGAAGAAGAGACTTGAGCTGGCGATGGTTAAACTTAGCGGGCTTTAGCGAGTCGATAAATATGTAGAGTAGGCTTTGCGAATGCAAATGTGAAACCAGTAATTGGGGACAGTAGCAGCTGTAGTGCCGTAGAGATACCGAGTGACGACTGGGCTCACCGAGCGCGACACCCGCAGGCTGTGAACATATCAGCATTACAGAGGCACAAAATTACCAGACCTGAGGCGCACCGGGGGCCCAGATCGGCTAACCCACGGACCGGACCGTCGGACGCCTTAAATCCACAAATGATAAAGGTTTCATATAGCCTAAAGTATACAATGTACATATCGTATACTTCCTGAAATTTCGGGGTCCTCACTCCTAAGATAATTCCTGTACCGCGTCCCCGTTAAACTGTCATGAGCAATGGCACTCAGAAAGTTGGGGCCATTTTGGGCGTGCAAACTAGAAGTGTGTGTGAGGAGCGTATTTTTGTATTTTTCTTTACTAGCTACGGGTATATGGGCATATCACATCAACTGCGCCCCCTAGCTGCATTTTAGCGCATGAAAAGCGAGGGCCAAGATTCTGGGGGCATTCATACCCTCTCTGCCGCCGTACAAGCGCCACTCTTGTCAGACCTGGTGACAATTACCAGTAGTCCAGTACTACAGATTGATCTGTATGTGAGGATGATGGTCTGTCCACTCATACAGCGGATAGGCTGCTGTCACTGCTGTACTCGCTGTCTAAAATGCCTGAGCCGACTATGCGACTCGTTAGTCTCTGAGGATTACAGCAGCCAACGCCCACCACGCGGTCGTCATTGCGCGTGTCGTTCGTATAGACTATGATCGACCGCAGCTTCAGCAGCCGAGTAGATGCTCACGAGATGTCTCGGATACGCAGGACCGGCCGCCTACCGGGCGCGGTGACTGGATTAAACGAGCTCGCTGCTGCAAATGAGGCGACAGCAGCCGTTAAGACTGGAACGCTGTAAACGACGACGAAGATGCCGGCTACGTTGGGCTGCTGCTGCTGATTACCACAAGCGCCTCATCCTATTATGGATGCTGCATAAAGACCCGGCACAATGAACTTGAACCGCATAGCATAAAGCGACAGCGCGCCGTATCCGCGACTAGCGAAGATATATTCTATCGCTAACAGTAACGAAGTAAGCTTACGCTGATGACAGCATTTGAATGTGAAACATATACATTGCAATAGTTATTTGTCTCAGTCGTCGATCGATATGGACAACTGATTGCACGACTGTTTATCGAAAATATTATCTAGAAAACAACGAACATATCGTTACAAAAATGTCATTTGCCATTTCACTTACTGTGACGTGGTAATGAAAATGACAAAATAAATTTATGTAGCGCAGTTTCGTAAAATTCGTATACGACCGGTGATGCGCTCTTAGAAGTATGGTAACATGTACAGTGTGGCTCAAAAGTAAAAAAATATGTTCATTGTTATACACGTAAAATAAAATTCAGTTTTAATAAAAACGCCACCTGTCAGCATTTCGTGTGAAATTCTCCGTACTATGTTTGTGCTTTAAAATTGTAAGCTTTTTTCAAATTTATTACGAAATTGCCAAGTATTTATCGCTTTTGTAATTATTATACTGTAGCCGTTGCTTACTGGTCGAGTGTTCGTCATGGACAGCGTTCGAGCATGTCTTGCTCGCTGTTGGCAAGTTCTTCTTGTCGCGTGTTACTGCACACTTCACGGTCTGTAGTCAAACGGCATAATGTGTTTATTTTCTGATCGATGTCTAACCTTCGTATTACTGTAATCGTTTGTTCATTTCCGATATGGAGCTATAGTTACGGCGGATTGTCCCAGGTGGGAAGTGTCCGTGGGGGAGGGGGCAAGGTCTGGAGGAATGTCCGGGGGGAATTGTCTGGGGAATGTCTGGGAGGGGAATTGTCAAGGAGGATGGTTGGGAGGAAAGGTCTGCGGGAAATAACCGGGGAGAATAATCCTTCAGAATGTCCAGATCGCCATGCACGATTAGAAGTCTACGTGCAGCGGTAATGACTTCTGCCACCCTGGTTAACACACAGACTGACAGACACACACATACAGACGCAGAGAGTTTTTGACCGGTCATATTATTAGCTCAGCCATGGGCTGAAAGCAGTAATTTAAGTTGTTCAGTAAGAATACCATGAATACCAGCAACGACGACGTTAAATCATCAAGAAAATGTTATACACTGTGTCTCAATGAAAAGTTTACCATTTTTTTTATTTTTGTGAAAACTTTCCCAACTGTAAACCAATTCAAATTATATCTGGCAGAAACATAGCTCAGAAAATTTTGAACAAAGTAACATATGGCAATTTTGACATTTGCGGTTTAGCGACAAAGATCGAATTTTGATAGAAATTTGTACACTGGAGCATAAAAAACTTAGTAAAGAATTTCTGAATAAAGGTTCGGGACTGCGGGGACTGAACAAACTTTCTTAAAAACAGGCTGCAAGAAACTGGCACAATGGCAAGATGATGCAGCAGGATTGAAAACATACAGAATCTTATTTGTTTTTCTATTCTGCAATATTCGTACACAAACTGGATATTACAAGAAAGAAATACGTAGTTTGCAAATTTTTTCAGCTGCAATATTACCAAATATTATTAAAATCGGTCAACATTTTACCGAGTAATCACAGAAATAAAAACGCTGAACTTTTTTGAGACACAGTGTGTATGTGCACTGGTAGATGTTAGTTCACGTGTACAGCTTGGCTCAAAATAACCACCAACGTAAAAAAATATGTTGTCGTAAACTGCTGAAGCTGAAATATAATTTTATTTCATTTTATTTCACTGTTAGTTTATTTAGAGCATTATTTGTCAGAACAACTAAGAAACTTAATTCCTTAGCTGAAGTGTACGTATACAGATGTTGCCTACTAAAGACTGCTAGGAATGCGCATCGTGCAAAATGCCAAAGCAATAAAACAGATTTTTAAAATAGCATTCGAAGTGATCGTTAACATACAGCAGTTTGTTTCATTTTGAGCCATCAGGTACAAGTGAAAATCAGAACAAAAGGCCTATCGTTGTCGATAAAATTCGGTGTACTATTGTTGCGTGTCGTGTTGTTGAAACGACAGAAAACGCAGGCGAGGTGAATGGAGCTGTGAATCGAGTAGTCAGAGTGACCACGGTTTTGGTATGTACGTCTTCATGCTCAACACGTTCCATAACATAACTCACTTACCAACCTCGGCGCTGCTTACGCATTGCCACTCATAATCTAATATAGGCCTACTGCGTATGATCATCTGATGCGCGCATGGCGGGAAGCCAGCAGAGGATCATCTTTTTACTTTCTAAGCTACGGGACGTACATTTGATGGCGTTTGTCTGTCAGGAAATAAAAGGATTACTTACTTACTTACTTACTTACAACGCTCTTGCAGATGTTCAGCAATTTTTCAGAAAAATACTGGATCTCATAAACAGGAAAGACCACCTTGTACTCTCAGATTGGCGCTGAGGACTCAGCTGGGGAGCGATACTGACACGAAGTTTTTATGCCTTCGTGACCAATAGGCGGAAGAGGCATTATGTTGTCCGGCCGTCCAGCCGTCCGCTGTCCATCCCTTAACACCTATTTCGCGTGACACGATATATTTTTACCTATTGGATGATTACAATGAAACTTGCCACAAATATTCATCATGACTGAGAATTGCTGGAAAGGTTTTCAAGGTCAGAGGTCAAAGGTCAAGGTCAAATGTGTACCTATGTGTGAATGCTATAATGGCGTAGACATACATTTCGACGGTGGCGTCGAGGCTCACTTGTTTCTAATTTAATTACCAAGCGACATGGCGATCAGTTTTTGACTTTAATAGAAATTAATAATTAACTGTCATTAGCTGCTAGTGAACACGTGCGAGGGTTTCGTGGAATCGTGAATTAGTTAAAGGAGCACAGAAACCAAAAAATATTAAGTCTATACGTATTTGGCGACGAGACTGCAAGCATACAGAGGATATCACTGTGTGCGTGTTTATGACTGCAGATAGAGCCGTATGTCATGGTGAATCCGGACTACGAGAACAACGGCACATCCGGGTCCGCCGACAGCAGTCAGCGGTTCATCGGATACATCCCCGACCTGCTACAGGAACTCTCACACATCATCCACTTTGACTATGTCATCCAACCAGTGCAGGACGCCAGCTTCGGGCACCGGCGACTGGACGGCACTTGGGATGGCATGGTCGGACAACTCATTGACGGGGTCAGTCTCAGCAACAGCACTCCCATCACGTCGCTATCAGATCATTTCAACTGCATGCCATTGGCCATGTGATTAGCTGGCCTGCTGCCAGGGTATGGATTGCATCACACCGTACTTAAGGACCCGTGGACAAATTTGTTTCGGGGTTCTCTGTCCACCCCTTTTCATCCCTCCCTCACCCTCCTTATTGCTTCGAGAAACGGAATTTTTTAAGGTGTTTGTGAAGTTCACTGCAGTTGCCATGCATGAGTTAGTGCATTTCTGGTCACTCTGGTGAGATTAATGCCTTTATTTCAGGAGTTTCGATGGTAGCAAAATGTTGAATTACAATGTTCAGAGAATGCATCATGATCCATGAATGCTTTGAACTGGATTTAAGTTGTTTGAGCATTGCAGTTCATAAGACAATGTGTCCCATCATGTAAATAGGCTACACCCTTGCGTCGTCGTCATTCGTTTCGACTCCGAAGGCAGGTAACCGCAAATCACCAAGACTCGTTCGGGCAATGTTCGTAAGCGTTGCCGACTGTCGTTTTCGTAATTGGCTCTTCATGTTACCAGTATGTTATACAGACCCCCTAGGGAGGGGTGTAGACCCGGTGTAGACCCCCTGACTTCAGATAACACCCCTCATCTGACCCCAAACCGGACCCCTCTTAAAGCAGGGTACATCATCCCTAAAGTAGCCAACGTACGATGATCATCTTGGGCTCATTGGAAAGCGCGTAGTGGACTTCCGGTTAGTGTTAATTAAACTTTTTCGCTAGGTGTTACGGCTGAGGCGCTACGGGCAAAAATAGATCGAAAATCGGCGATTTCGCTCCAACGCGGTCAGTTTGACCCGAAATTTCAGGTAGAAGGGGTCGCCCCCCACCAATCATTTTTGTACGGATAGTTAGGCCAATGAATGCCTTACAACTTTGTCGCTGACAGTTTTCACACAAAGAAACTTTGTAGTAAACTTTCTTCAAGCGAAGTGCGATTTTAGACGGAAAACGGCCGTTTTGCGTTTCTGAGCCCCCCTTTGGGGGTTTAGGAGCAACGTACGATGATCATCTTAGGTTCAGTGGAAAGCGCCTAGTGGACTTCCTATTAGTGTTAATTAAACTTTTTTCGCTAAGTGTTACTGCTAAGGCGTTACAAGCGAATATCGGTTGAAAATCGGCGATTTCGCTCCAACGAAGACCGGTTGACCCAAAATTTCAGGTAGAAGGGGTCGCCCACACCAACCATTCTTCTTCTCAGAAAACTAGGCTAAATGATCTTTCGTAAGGTATAAAAATCTGGACAGACCTTTCTTCCGTTTTGTCACAATGCACGCGTTTGACAGACGGACTGACGGACAGACGGACAGAATTCTCATCGCTAGACCGCGTCTGCATTCCATGCGACGCGGTAAAAATGCGTTTGCGGCAGGGCTCGGCGGTTGGCCGGAAACTGCACATTGCCGGAAGTAGGAAAATATGGCATCGGATATAGATCGAACAATTGCTTCTGCCCGGAGATTAAACGCTGTAAAGCAAACACGAGACTGTGAATAGTAACGGTGCAATGGTCGTATGAAGTTTTTCCGTTGACTCAAACTGTGCGCGTTTGGCGGCAGTCTGCACGAAACTGGAAGTGGAAATATGGCGTCGATTAGAACCTTTGTGCCCGTAGATCAGTGTTTCTGTAGAGAAATGGTTATCTTTACGTAGCTTATTGTCCTTACGAAAACAAGAATTCTCCATTGACTTAAGCACGTTCGGCGACGAACTGCACGTTACCGGAAGTAGAAATATGGTGTCGGATATAGATCGCACGATTGCTGCTGCCCGGAGATTTAATGGCGGTGGAGCAATATTTTTAGCATTTTATTTGCATGTCTCGGGGATCTGTTCGTGTAATGTCGAATGTTGAATGTTGGCCGTCTAACTTGACGAACGCGCAGGAAGCGGAAGTGGCGGCGGCGCCAATGTACGCGACATCTCAACGAGCACAGTTCATAGACTTCACAACGACGTTCATGGACGTCTACGCCACGATACTGCTTCGTCGCACGACAGCGCACCCTGCCATCGACTCTATCGAGGTTCAGTATAATCTATATGACGTGACGTAGCCCCCTACTACACTCCAGCTCCAATTAACGGCTATTTTTGTATTACGAACCGAACTCGAACCAATAAACCAAACCAAATCAAACAAGATAGAATAGAAACCCAACCAGTCTAAACCCAACCATTTTAGCAACTGAACCAGAAGTGCCAATCTGTTTCAAGAAGTCGGGCGTCCGAGGGCTCCAACGTGTTGTAGAAGATAGAACAGAAGATACACCCTATTGTTATCTTAATCTTGAGCACCGTGTACGGTGTACCTCAAGTATCGTCATGCCCCATACGCGTGAACATCAGAGTAAGTATTCGATCCAGTCTCTAACCATATAACATGCCTCCATATTTACATCGGGTGGTTGTCTGTAGACCCATATAGTTTCGACGATGCACAGCTCACAGCAGAGGCGTGGCAAAGTCACATTAAAGTGGAACGGATCTATAGGAGACGGTAATCCTCAGTAGCCTTCATAGACACAGATACTAGTGGGATTCTGGGGACTTCTACAGGCTGACAGCCTGAAAGACATTGTACATACGTGGTGAAATAAAAACGTCTTAAATGTGAAAAGAAAATCATCCATCCGTATAAGCAGGAAATGCTGCAATATTTCAACTTCTTTCAAGTACGGTCGTAGTTAACACAGTTACGCGATATACTCTCTTGTCACCAGCTAATTTGCTTGAGCATTCGCTCCTCTGGGCCCATCGCACCCGCTCCTATGCCGCTGGCTCAGTCACAGTTGCTGTTTAACACTAATGCATTAACGTGCGTTGTCGTGCTGAAATAACAGGACTTGGTTCGCCAGTCTGACATACGCTACGGCACGCTCAATCGAGGCATACTGGTGCGCGCGTTCCGCCGCACGAACGTGACCGTCTACCGCACTGCCTGGCGTCACATGACACACTTCCGACCATCGGTGTTCACGCGTACCAACGAGGAAGGAATCGAACGACTACGGCGACTCGACGGCCAACGTTTCGCCTTCATCGTGCCACATCCGATCGGTGAATACGTGGCCGCCAGCCAGGAGCCGTGCAACGTCATCGCCGTCGGCAGGTTCCTGGCACACGGCGGCTACGCGCTTGCTGTACCGCGGCCGTCGACTGGCGTCAGTCGGGGAGCTCTCAACGCCGCCCTGGCACGGCTGTCTGACGTCGGCTTACTTGATCATCTCTATCAGAAGTGGTGGACGGACTACGCCCGCTGTGCAGGTTGGTCAGCGCCTGGGTCGACAGGTGCCCGAGGAGGTTCCACCGCTGCCGCGGCGATGCGTCGCGGGGATGACGTTCGAAGTGGAGGCGGTATAAAGCTGAGGGCCGTCGACCGCCTCGTGTTGCTAGAATCAGCATCGTCGAGAGCACGGACAGAGTGGTCGAACAACGGTCCGCAACAGCAGTTCTACAGGCTGTTGTTTGTACTCGCTGTCAGCTGTGCGACCTCGTCCTTCATGTGATATTATTAATAATAATAATAATAACACGCTGACTTCTAAGGCGCCATAATATGGAGTCCAATTCAAGGGCGCCCGCGCTATAGAGGTGATTAAAGTCAGAAATAGTGTGTCTTAAGCTGAGACTTGAAACTCTGCAGTGAGTCGTTTGCCCGGATTTCTGGAGGAAGTCTGTTCCAGAACATCGGCCCGGCGACAGCAAATGCACGGCTTCCAAAGTTCGTCTT
>Ga0049105_1001804_pt1 | contig 10011 bp, 10 predicted proteins | sample WorMetvaBAHAMAS1_FD_61260 | JGI IMG/M metagenome (GOLD analysis project Ga0049105, IMG submission 61260) | Worm MetaG Olavius vacuus BAHAMAS.1 | ecosystem: Host-associated > Annelida > Digestive system > Unclassified | place: Germany: Marburg | collected 2013-04-09 | reverse complement strand
TCATCATTACGATTGTTGTCGTTATGGTCATCGTCATTGCCATCATTATGATCATTGTCATTGCCATTGTCATCGTCATTGTCATCATTACGATTGTTGTCGTTATGGTCATCGTCATTGTCATCATTATGATCATTGTCGTTATGGTCATCGTCATTGCCATCATTGTGATCATTGTCATTGCCATTGTCATCATCATTGTCATCATTGTCATTGTCATCATTGTGGTCGTCATCATCGTCACCTTCTCTAACATCATCGACATCTTCATCAGGGACCGCAGTTTTCCACAAAAAATTACGTGCATTCAGCATGCCATTTCATCATATTCTGTGGCTCACAGCTGCATATCTATGATAGATAGTTAACTGAAATTAAGTCATCTCTGCTTTTATTTCTTGTTATGCCATATATGTTTACTCAGACAACAGACAAAGCTAGTAAGCAATCAACTGCTGTAATAATTATTGGTTACTGTCTGATGAATGAAACATGACCAGACAACTAGCGATTAGTTCATAAGTAAGTTGGTCATACTAAAACTGCTAAATAAATACCTGTGTTTCGAAGTGTATTACCATAAATTGGACAACTTCTGTGTTAAAGCCTAAATTCTGTGTCTGTGCTCATTTATGTAGCAAAACAACAAATTCCGTGGCTTGGCTAAAAATTCTGCCGTCCGCGGAAAACTATTCCCTAATTATGATATCCGAATCTGGTTCTCTGTCTGTTCAATACATCATAAAAGTAAGCCCATGAAACCATGTGCTGCAACCTCGGTGAAACACAATGTTTCTTCAACAGATGTCTGCTGTGTGCAGACATTGGATATCATTGGAAGTGCTGCATTTGGCTACGAGTTCAATAGTCTGATGTGTCCCGATCATAAAGTAACGACTGCATTCCGTGCCATTCTGAGCGGGACCGGCTTGTCGTAGGTTTTTTGTGGTTTATCGTTTTGATTATCTGCATCGGATAGGTGTTGATTTATAATTGTAAATTAATGAAAACCCACATTTAGGATTAGTGTTAGTTTTTCAGCCCAGCTGGCTGAGCAAACAGTATGTCCAGCCGAAAGTGGGGTTTGTCTGTATGTATGTGTGTTAACCAGGGTGGCAGAATCATAACCGAGACTCATATCTTACATGGGGATTCAGATCTTCCTGCCAGAATGTTCCTAGACATTTTCCTGGATATCGGCTATTTCCCTACATGGGAAAATTTCTCCCCGAATATTGACCTCACTGTACAACTTCCTTACAATTTGCCTTGTAAACTTTTGCTGGACTATTTTCACAGAATTTCCCCTTCCCAGTTTGCATCTCAGCCAGCTGAGCTTCACAGGGATCTTTCTGCTTGTTTGTATAAGTATAAATTAAAATTAAAATTCGTATGTACTAGCTAGCACCTGCAGTCTGCCGGCTGTTGTCAGCTGTTCATACCACAACACCGGCATATGATGTTTGGTTGCCGGGCTTTTCCTGTGGCTGGCCCGGTGGCCTGCAACTCGTAACCAGACTATCTTCGTCTGGGTATCTGGCTATACCCGCATGTGAAGTCTGGACTTGGCTTAATGCCCGGCTGAAACATCTCGGGGTTCAACGAGCAAGGTGGTGGGTCCAGCATCGTGCTGTGGAGCATGAACAGGGCTCAGTGAGACACATTACACGCTCTGGCCATCCACTGCATCCGAACCTATCTCCAGTCGTTCTGACAGTGTCTTGCCACTGGACTCAGATAGACAAGGACAAAAGAGTGAGGCTGAGGACCGGCGCAACTCTCCCTCACTATAATCGAAGTCATGCATAAGTCATAAAAAGTCATGAGTTTCAGCACAGCCAAAGACCTGTGGCGATGGGGGAGTGGCGAACTGGCAAGTGCGGATACACTCATTCTACAGGCACAAACCTGCACACAGGCGGCCCAGGGCATGGGGTCGCTTTCCCTATATTGAAGCAGCGGTGGAGTTCGGCAGCCCCCTGGGTAACTGGGCAGCCCTTTCGGATCGCTCTGCCCAGCTCCTGGCATGAGGAAAGGGCTAGAAAATGTACCCTAAACATAGTCTGCTTCACATCACCCCGGCCAGCAAATCGCAGCTCGGCGGGGATCCCATCCTAGTGGTTGAACGACAGCAAAGAAGAAGAAGTATTTGGCTGGACAATTCCCACGGAATTTCCCCTTCCCAGTTTGCTACATGGAACGTACGAGCGTTGCTGGACAAACAAACAGGCAGACAGGCCCGAAAGAAAAACGGCACTGGTAGCAAGAGAACTGGCACGATACAGCATCGACACAGCTGCACTCAGTGAAACACGCCTGGCTGATCAAGGTTGACTATCCGAGACTGGAGGTGGCTATACCTTTTATTGGAGTGGTCGTGGCCTCACGGAACGTCGGGAATCAGGCGTTGGCCGACAAAATGGAGAAGAAGCGCACTGCACGAAAATCCCGAGCCGGCAGTATTTCTACTCTTGGCTCTGAGCACACATGTCTGACCTACGGGAAAGGCTGTCATGCTCCGATCGGACTCCTGAGTCATCTCTGCACTCATTGCCCACTCAGCACTTCGAACTAAATCAATGACGAACGAATATCACCTTCGAGGTCCGACACGCTCTTATGACAGTCTTCGGTGTGATCTGAAAACTTTTCTTTTCTCGTTCTACTAGCATACACAGCGCAATAGAGGCTTTGCGATTATGCTCTGTATTGACATTGACCGTTTACGTTACAACTGCAGATGGAGAAATATATTGCCGTTTGGCCTGTACCTCCCCTTCAGTGAAACTCGCAAGTTTTGGCGAAATGTATGCACCGTACATGATGTTGTGATGGACATTATCAGCAAGAAAAGACAACAGCTGCAGCAGGGAGAAGGTATGCATCTCATTAATTAATTAATGCATTAATTAGCATTAATTAGTTTTTCCTTCTTTCTTTCCGCCCAATCTGCCCCTCTCCTCTGATAGACAACATCTCAGCTATGATATTTGTCTGGAGGTAAGAGGGGAGATTATCAAAACCGTTCTGTGTTGTATTGTGTACTGAAGCTGTGCACAGTCATAAGCACACTTAGATGAGTAGTTCTTACAGTTCTCTGGATTGAGTTTTGTCTCACTGGGCCCATTTCACTGAGCGTAGATTTATTTGTGTTTATTTGTGTGTATTTTGTGTGTTTTTTGTTTCATACTGCATAGTTCTTGTATTATTGTGAGCATGGTGGGGTGGACCTGATGGGATTGAAGCCTAATCCCTTGGACCTATCTTCCTTCAGTGCTTTGTCACTGTTGGTTGGGTCATTTGACCCGTAAAAGTCGTCCCCGATATGACCTATAATGTGTTTGGTGGGACGTTAAACCTTGCTCTATCTATCTATCTATCCACCCACTCTCTCCAACAGACATCTGAGCTATGATGATAGTCTGTAAAACAGTGGCCAGACCAAATAGCGGCAAAGGTATTATGGTACACTGTATACACGCTGAATTTCTGCTGATCTACTGGTGTTCGTAATTAACGTTGACTGCGAATTTTGAGGGAATTGTGTACAATAATCGAATGGACATATTTTAGTAGAACTTGTGACAGTCCGTTGTTACCAAGGGCACGTGATGGGTGACATTTGTAAGGTCATGGACTTAAAGGTCGAGGTCACAGAAAACATTTTTTCAAAAAATGCACTTTTTTGGCGGAGGCACACTGATGAACGGTTTGCCGTCAAAGACCATTTGGTTTTCTTTAAATTGGGCCAATCTTTGTTGTTTTTTTGCATGTTGTGGATGTGCCCCGTTATTTATTAGCAGTGGTGGTGGTGATGATGATGATGATGATGATGATGATGATGATGATGTTGATGTGTGGCTACATAGACATGGAGCAGCTTACGTCCGATGTTCTTGGAATGATGATGATTGCTCAGGACCCAGAGACTGGTCATGGTATGTCAGATGATGAACTTCGTGATCAGGTCGTGACTCTGATGCTTGCCGGCCATGAGGTCAGTGTAGGAACTTTCATTGCTGCTGCTGCTGCTGCTGCTGCTGCTGCTGCTGCTACTACTACTACTACTACTACTACTACTACTACTACTACTACTACTACTACTACTACTACTACTACTACTCACAGTACTACTACTACTACTACTACTACTAATAGTACTAGTAGTAGTAGTAGTATTAGTGGTGGTGGTGGTGGTGTTGGTGTTAGTGTTGTTGTTGTATTTGCTCCTCACATACACTTTTGCCATTTGTTTTTGTGAGTTTTGTTTGTATAGGTGGATTGGCATTGCATTCTATTACGTATTGATTTTGCTGTTGTTTTTCATTCTTTATGTTAGCAGCTGGGGCCACAGGGGGTAAAGAAAAGTGGGGGTCAAAGTGGGAAATGTTGAGCACAGTGGTTTCCCCACTGCAAGGGGGAGTGCGAGCCTTTCACGGGTCTCTGAGTGCGTCCAGTGGGATCCAAGAATAGAGCTCCTGATCAGGGATTCAAGGGCAAAGCCCCGTAGCACAGAATTATTGTTTGGATTTGTGTACCTTGTGTGTGTCAGACAACTGCAGTGAGCATGAGTTGGTGTCTGCTAATGCTGGCAAAACATCCAGACGTTCAGCAGAAGGCTCGTGATGAGGTCTTGTCTGTTCTCGGCATTTCAGAGCCTTTGACCTACGAGAACATTGACAAGCTCGAGTACTGTGGCTGTGTCGTGAAAGAAACTCTGAGGTACATTACATTACATTCGAACTATTTAGAGTGGCCTAAGTAACAATAACTTCAAGGACCACTATGGCGAAGCAGTTACAGAACTATGTCTGGGTATGATTGCCGGAAAGTAGCTACGAGACTTTGTTCAGGATTTGCTTTCTATGAATTTTGAGACCAAGACTATGAAGTTGAGGAACAGAACTGTGAAGTTCAACCCCCAGACTTTGAATTGAAGTTGAAGACCAAGAGTGTGAAGTTCAAGTCCAAGACAACAAAGTTCAAGACCAAGACTGTGAGGTTCAAGACCGAGACTATGAAGTTTAAGGCCAATACTGTGAAGTTCAAGACTGAGACTCTGAAGTTCAAGACCAAGACTATGAAGTTTAAGACTGAGACTATAAAGTTCAAGACCAATAGAATGAAGTTCAAAACAAAGACCAAGAGTCCAAGACCATATTGTAGCAACTGCCAACGACACGTGTTGTTGTTTATTGTTTAGTAGTAGTGGTAGTAGTGGTTGTGATGTTGATGTTGCTGATGATTATTAGTTGCACGGTATATAATTTTGAGGACATCAGTCTGTTTGTCTGTCTGTCTGTATGTATGTATGTAACTGTCTAACTTTCGAAAGCCTTAACATAGGAAGTTTATATTTGCACATCCGGTATATCTCCATGGAACATGGATCAAGTGCGTATATAAAGGTCGTCGGGTCAAGGTCAAGGTCACAGCAGCAAAGAAGGTCACAAATAACAGACTCTGACATTTTCAGGCATAAACTGAAGACGTTTCTGTTCAAACATGCGTTCTCTACACTGTGGTAGTTCTCGACATTGTGATAGTTTTTTGCTGCTGGTTACTTTAGGTGTGAGATTGGACAGCCTGAATTGAGTTGAATTGAACTGAAATGCCTGTTCGTGCATTGATTAAATTTCGTTTGCATTTTCTATCCGTACTCGCCAGATGGCGCCACGGGTGGTAGGTCCTTGGATTAGAAGGCATGCTTGTTACTATTATTTTAATAATTATCCTACATTTACTGATACTTTTAAGAACATTGTTGTAGATATTTGCCACCAATTCCTATGACACTAAGACAAGCTATTAACAAGGATGTGCTGCCTGGTGACTGGCACATTCCCGCTGGCACAATACTTCTCCTATCCATGGGAGCAATGATGAGGTATGATGATGTTATTTTAGTTGTATCTGTCTTCTTGTTGGGGGAGAGGGGGAAAGTCTGGACGAACAGTTTGAAAAATTTGTGGCACGTCAGTGCTTGTGAGCGATTGAATACCATATCCAGTCCAGTATCAGCATGCAGTACTACGTGTAGTGCTATATGAAACCAACAGCCTCCGAAAAATCACTTGGGTTGCATCAGCGAGAGAGAGAGAGAACTTTATTCGTCACAACACGAATAGCAATATAATGCAATAATTGAACATACAGTGTGAGTCAAAAAAAAGTAGCCCCCCTAAAACTTTTTGCAGTATTTTTATTTAGGCTAAGTATATTTCCGTGAAATTTTGCCAATTGATTGCCAGTATATATCCATACATGCTTACCAGTTTTGGTCCATTTATCTTAATATTTAACAAAATGGCGTTAATTTTCCTAAGAGTACTCATCGTTTTTATCGTTTCAAGTTTCGAGTTTCAGCAAGTCAGATTGCCTTGATTTCATCGCTAATGATGAGTGGCCCCAATTCACCTCAATTCACTGGATTATCAGGTTTGGGGGAAATGCTGGAGTCTTAACAAAAGCTACAACAGAAGTCAAAACCAGTTCCCAAGTTTTAAAATGCACTTTAGTTAATTTGGTCTGCGTTACCAGAGAAAGCCACTGGCAACGCTGTGAAAGACTACCATAAGCGACTGCAGATATGTGTGTCAGCCAGTGGTGGACATTTTGATTATTCAATGTCATAATTCATTTAATAGATACTAACTGTTATATTTAATTAAATATCATTTGATCTGACTTGTTTTTAACGAAAAATTCATGAATTTCGTAATAAACGAAATTAAACTGTTAAAATTTGAGGGGTCTTACTAGTAAAAATGATACAATTCATACAAATATTCAGATAAATGGACCAAAATTGGTGTAAACATAGGAATATGTTTGATCAATAGCCATGGTAATTTTTAGTTACACAGGTTCACCATAAGTGAAAATATCGCAAAAAGTTTTAGGGGGGCTACTTTTTTTTGACTCACACTGTATATAAATCAAGTGGCAGGCTGCCAGAACAGGCATAGGCCCAACAAGCTGGCCACCTTGTGAAAAAAGAAAAAGAAAAAAAACAAAAACACACAAAAACACACAAACACACACGTTACACAAAAAGTAAAAATATATATTAGCCATCTCCACTGGAGCCCTATGTCGAAGGGCAACGGGTCATTGGCAGTCTTCTTAAGTCTGGTAAAGCACAGTCACCCAGAGGATTTTCTAAGAGCTTTGGTGTGGACTCAAAGAGTATTTAATTCACATCTGTCTTCCCGTCAATACGAGCATGAACAATAAAATATGTTGCCACTTTATGGTAGAACAGTGTGGAGATGTTTCAGTATTGTATAAACCTTGTCAAAATATGAGTGTATGTGACTGAGTATTATCAACAGTGAAGGTTAAAATGTGGGTGGGTGTAAAACCCGGGTTATTTCACTAAATAACATACAATTACTGAACACTAAAGTTGGTCATACAAAGGATAGTGAGCTATGACGTTCACTCATTAGACTTATTCATTTACGTTTGCCCATAAGGTTCTTTGGGGGAAAGGCTATGCACTCTTTGAGCTAAAGACCAATCACCCCATAGACCACCAGTAACCATAAACAAGTTCATAAATAATAACTTTAATGGCTGTTCATGTGGACACAGGCGAGAGGCACTGTATGCCGATGCCGAAAGTTTCAAACCAGAGAGATTTCTACATCCAGACACTGACAGCAAAGACGCTGACCTCTATTATTTCGTGCCATTCCTCTATGGTCCTCGCCAGTGCCTTGGCTACCGGTTTGCCGCTGTGGAGATGCGTGCCCTGCTGGCGGTTCTACTTCGAGAGTTCCGCTTCGATGTCGACCCGGATGGACCAGCTGTCTATAAGCGACGTTTGCGCCTTAGCATGAGTCCAGACCCACCGCTGCAACTCAAAGTATCGCACGTTAATAACCCATGACAGAGGTGACCGTCCGGTCATAATGGTGGTCATGCAGGCTCCCAGGCATTGGCATTATTTTGGGTCGAAGTGGGTTTTGTCACACTGGGCCCATTTCACTGTGCATAGATTTATTTGCATTTGTGTATGTGTATTGTTTTTTTTCATACTGCATAAATGTCATATTATTGTAACATGGTGGGGTGGACCTGGTGGTATTGAAGCCTAATCCTTGGGACCCTATCTTCCTTCTGTGCTTTGCTTTGATACTGCTGGTTGGTTTTTTTGACCAGTAGAAACCCGTTGCTGATATGACCTGTAACCCTGGGGCCGAAACCCATTCTATGCCCAAACTCTGCCCTTTCAGACTTCTTCAGAGGGGGCACCGCAGACCTTATTTTTATTATAGCATTACCAAATTTGGTCAGTACTTCATTACAAATATCACAAAATCGTCCTCACTAGATACACATTGCCACAATGCCCTAAATTCAATTTTATCTGAAGATCCGCTTCTGAGTCCATTTGGGCGGCTTGCCACTCTCTCCAAACCTTAAACCGATGATGGTCACTGCTTTAAAAATATTAAATTAGTACGTACCTTACTCTGTAGTGGAGTAAGGCTGTATGAAGCCCCTGAAGCAGGGCGGTCCACCCTTCCATCAAAATTATTATTGTCAGGCGCAGACCCCGGGTGCCCCTATGGATAGGTGCCCTACCATTAGTGCTCCCTTATTATTAAAAAAACGTTTTCTTGTTAACTTATTTTTGTGGTCCCTAAAATTTGCCCAGACAGCCCCCTTTAATACTCCAGCGATAATGTGTTGTTTACTGTATTTATAGCTGTGTAATCAATCTGCTGTTTACAATTAATGTCGGTCCCCAGTCGTCAGAGGCGGGTCCAGAAGGCACGGCTGGATGGGGGGGCGATTGTTGGGGTGGGGAAGGGTGTTCGAGGCGCCAAAGGCGTCGATGGGTTGGTAATGGGGAGTGAGTTTCCCTCGGGTCTGGGAGAGAGTCGTGATCGAGCTTCTCAGCGGGATCCAGGGCAGTGCCCCGGCCGAAAACGGATTTCACTGCTTTCCAAGCTTTACAGAATCAGTGATGCAGACTCCTTGTTTTTTTGTGGGACTCCGACTCCAACTCTAGGACTTGCTGTGTGACATAATGATTGTGTACATAAGGATGACTTGAGAGAAATTTTTAAATTCTTGTAATAAAGGTGTACAACAGAGTTTTAGTTGTAAAATAAATTGTATATAAGTCAAATAGACTGCAATAATATTACACAGAAGTCCAAATGACGCTGACAGGGCCCGGAGTCGGAGTCTCCTTCAAATGGGAGACTCTGATTTCCGGCCAAAACCCTGACTCCGGGGGGGGGGACTCCGACTCAAGACTCCACACCAGCACAGAATGCCTCGTGTTGAGATGTTTGTTGTAAAGTGGCGTCCTGTCAGAAGACATTGTTGATAGAAAACGACAGCATATTTATCAGGTTGCGTTCGCCCCCATTGCCATCCCCCATGAATCTGCCCTTGATAGCCGTCGGTGATTGAACCAAAGGACCGCCATTTCTGCTGACATGTGATGGTGTTGGTGTGGATGATAGTGGTCTTCTGGTAGTGGACGTGACATTATTTCTAGTAACAGTAGTGGTAGTTGCTCGTCTTTAAGACAGTAGTAAGCATAGAAAATTTGTATACACAGTCTGTGATAAAATACGACATACAGTGTGAGTCAAAAAAAGGTAGCCCCCCCTAAAACGTTTTACGATATTTTCACTTTTGGTGAACCTGTGTAACTGAAAATTACCATGGCTCTTGCCCAAACACATTTCTAGGTTCACACCAATTTTGGTCTATTTATCTGAATATTTGTATGAATTGGGTTATTTTTACTAGTAACGCCTCAAATTTTAACAATTCCATTTTATTTATTGCGAAATTCATGAATTTTTCGTTAAAAAACAAGTAAAATCATATGATATTTAATTACATATAACAGTTAGTATCTGTACAAGATGCTCAGCTATCGCAGAGAGACCGCGCTGCAGGGTGCATTATAATTTTCGCCAAAAGTAGAAGACTGGAACTGCGAGATAATATTTTACGGACATTATAGGTCTATCTTCAATC
>Ga0049105_1001803_pt1 | contig 10013 bp, 3 predicted proteins | sample WorMetvaBAHAMAS1_FD_61260 | JGI IMG/M metagenome (GOLD analysis project Ga0049105, IMG submission 61260) | Worm MetaG Olavius vacuus BAHAMAS.1 | ecosystem: Host-associated > Annelida > Digestive system > Unclassified | place: Germany: Marburg | collected 2013-04-09 | reverse complement strand
TTACCCGCGAAATACGGTCACCTATCTCAGAAATAGCCAGGCAGTGTCATGGCCGGGATTCGAACCTGCGACCGCGAGTCACAAGTCCAACGTCCTAACCATTACACCACCGAGCCACCCATAGTCATAGTCAAGGTCATAGGAACAGAAAAGTAGGTCTGCATATCTTGTTAACGGGTTGTCCGCCTTTGATACGGTATCGAGTTGATAAACCAACAACGTAGCCGACAGACAAAAATAAACTCAATGAAGGTAATTTTTGGAATGACATCTGAAAACATGCACCGTTTTCTGACTGGCACAACATCTCAATTTATTATTCCAGAAATTTTCCTCGCCCTTTCTGACGTCGAAAACATTACCGGATTTTTCACGTGGTCATCCTGACTTTAGCCAACACCGCTACATTTACAAAGCGATTACAGCATCACAAATTGGCGCAGTCCGGTAGTCGCCGTGACTGAAGTAAACTGGTTACAACTTACATGCAGCCCATCTATCACCTTAACTGTTAATGTTATCTCTAACACGTCACTAATTTTACCAATAACCACCAAGCATTTCAATAATCGAGTACTCAACATTGTGCTTCACTGTAACAACTCGTCACAAGTGTATCCAGCAGGCGTGGGGGCCCAGACTACCCAATTTTGGGGTCACATATAACGGGTAAACGAGGTGGGCAGACAGGATACCCAGATTTCCAGAAAAGGATGCAGGCATCACGCAAACTGTAGTGAATACCTATATACATGACATGCCATGCTACTCTTTTGCAATTTATGTCAAGATATTGGATAGCACATGTCACTATTTTAGTCTATTTCAGGGCTGCATATTTCAGTGACTACTTCACTGATTAACTGTTGAAACAATCAATTAAATTTTTAAACGGATAAACTGGAACTTGTATCGTAAACAATTCAAAGGTGAACCACAGAATGCTAACATAATACAATGAAAGTCGATAGCGCATTTTCCAGTAACCTGTGGATAAAATGACGCAAAAATACAACATATGTGATCAAGTTTTGTTAAATTTAATAAAAATTAATAAAATTTGATAGCGATTTGCACCCTATTTCATCTACTGTATTGTAACAGTTTAATGACTTTGCAAGTGAAGTTATGTAACTGCAATGTCGAGATTAATGATTACACTGTTTTAATAAATTTATTTTAAAAATGCTTAATTTTAGTCAGGACCAGCCCTAGTCTTATCTCATTCAAAATCTAAGCCATGCTCAGGAACACACTGTCTGTCACATACTGTTCAAATTAATGGCAATGCTAGACACGACACGAAACACTTGTATGTCACTTCTGTCGACAGACAAACCTAACCACAAATGAACCAAGATAAAACATAACTGCCACAAAAAAAACACATTTCTACGTGGTTCTGAAATTTCCAAAGGGTTCTTCAAATGTCTGGAGGGTACTGGAGCCTTGATCAATCTGTCGACCACCAGATCCGTCACTCGGTGTTTATCTACTGCAACTATAACGCCAGTATTCACATCAAACTGGCACACAAGCTTCATCCACTGAGCAAACATATTTTTCTGCAGTAACATCTGGCATTTTAACCTATTGGCATATAACTTTTGAACAACACTGGCACTTGGCAAGTGAGTAATTTCCAAACGGCACATCAGCACATAATGGACCATAATGCGCTGAAATGACAACCATATACCACAACTCCTGTTGCGGATATGGTTATGATTGAACCACATACCGCAACAGAAATTTACCGGAATTGGAAATGGCAGCACAGTCTTACGAATTTCAAATATTCAACATTTTTAGAAGTTTTAAATTTCTTTTACACAACGTATAAACTGGAAAACAAAAAAAAACTGATGGCCATAAAGTATATGCCACAGTGCAACTAGGAATATGCAGAAAAACAGTGAAGCCAACGGCATACACTGTTGACTGAAAGGTTTTACTGCAGCAACATAGCAATACAAGTTTTACAATAAATAAGTAAGCAAATAAGTAGGAGTATATCTAAGGCGCAAATAAGCACAAATGACTAATGTCTTCTCGGCACAGTCTGCCTCGCTTGAGCTGAAGTTCTGTATACAATTCAAAAAAATGACATTCAAATAAAAACAAAATTCACAGCAAAATACAAATTTGCTAGTGGAATGTGTTCTGAATAATAATGACAATCAGAAAACGCAGAAATACTACAGCCATTCTCAATGTATGTGATGCTTCAGAAGGGAGAGATATCGGCTAGGCTTACAGTTTCTCCAGTGTTGGTAGAGCTGTGCTATCGAAGTAATTCATTACTCAAGTACTCAGCAAGCAGCTTAGTGAGTATTCCTTTACAAATGAGTAGATACAATAAGTAATAAAGTTGTCATTGCTAAAACTAAAACATGACATCACTTGACAACAAACCACCGAAATGTGACCAGTAGTAGTGTAGAGGCTTAACGTCCTACTCAACACATTATAGGTCATTTCGGGGACGATTTTTACAGGTCATATGACCAAACCAACAGTGTCAAAGCACTGAAGGGAGCCAGTTGGTCTTTCAGATAAGGCCTAAATCCCACCAGGACCACTCCACCTTGTTACAGTAATACAACTCTAGGCAACTGCCTCTATGCATGGCGTAAGGGTCCCAATGTGACAAACCCAATCTGCTGGACGTGCAAGAACTGCTCATACGAGTGTGCTGCAGACTGTGAACATTGTGTAACACAACCCAGCAAGGAGCAGTTCTGATAATATTCCCTCTTAACCTCCAGACAATCACCATTAGTCGGATGTTGTCCAGCGTAGGATAGGGGAGACTGACATTTATGGGGCATTACTCAAGTACTCGGCAAGCAGCTTAATGAGTATTCATTTACAAACGAGTAGATACAATAAGTAATAAAGCTGTCATTGCTAAAACAAAAACATGGCATCACTTGACAATAAACCACAGAAATGTGACCAATTAAACTACGTTCTGTACAACTTCCGAATTTCGCAGAGTACAGCAGTTAGGTATTCTAAATTACAGCAAACCTGTAGTTTTTGTTATAATTCTAGTAAATAATATTGACTAATGTAGACGTTCTGCGCGAGTAATCAACTGCAAAAATAGTTACTGGAGTCCGATACTGGAGCCAAGTAACTTGAGTACTTTGCAGAGCACTAGTGCTGAGGCCTGTTAGTTTGTGCTGATGCACTTCCGCTGTATACGGTTACAGAGCACAAAACTGTGTAACGCCGCTGTCATATCACTAGCATACAGAACTTATGTCATGGAATATCTTTCTAAAAACATACAAAGATGACATTGGCTAGATGAGCTATTAGCACGCTATCACGTGACAACAATTATTAACCCATTGCATTCAGCAGGGTTACCATTCTCCAGGCACAGTGGAATTCCCAGAAATTTACCCAACTCTTTGCGGCATTCCTACCCAAGTTCCAGTTAACCACGTCATATTCAACAGAATAACAAACGTGCATGCGTGATGGTACTAAACACCGGCGTAGCGCCAAACGTAAACTTAGAAATAAACGGTTTTCCACGACAAGAGGTCTAATCTTTTCCCCGACATTTCCCAGACTTTTGGTCAATTTTCCGACACTTCCCTGAAAGCTGCTGAATGAACTGTTTCATTCTCGACAAGTAAAATTTTATTTTCATTTCTGCTGACTCAAAAGGGCCAGTCGGTCAGTCAGGCCCTTGATTCACCATGAAGTCCCTGTCATTTTGTACCTATTAATGGCCTGGGAACGGCCAGGCAGGTCGGCCAAAATAGTTGACGGTTCAACAAAAATGGTCCCCGCTGCAAGACTAGCCAAACATGCTGAACAAAACAGATGTGTTCTAACAACTTGCCAGTCCCCTTTATGCAACTATCGAATCATTATCCATTGCATTCATAACATAACGTAACATCTTCATTCATTGTCGTTAAGACAGAACGCTTAACCAGTAGACTCAGCACAAAGCAACATTATGTGGCACGTGAATCTACGTATGTAACGGCACAACAAATTACAAACAACTGCAATGCCAGACGTTTTTCCTACAAACTTGCATCAGCCAGCTGTGCTCGGAGAAATTTAGGGTGAATTTTCTTTGTGCCAAGTTTGCTTCTCCACACCAAAGCAACAGTAAAAGAGTCAACGTCCCAGTGACAAAGAATTAAGTCATTTAGGAGATAAGCCTTTCAAGGCCCTCAACTGCACCGGTACTGTCAACCGAACTCATGTCAACCAACAGAAAATTATACACAAATAACTAGATGCAAGCACAAAACCTAAATGAATGCCTAGTTTGGCTGTGAGAACTGTAGACGAGTGTGCACATTACTGGGTACAAATACGCACAGCCGTTCCGACGACCTGACGTCTTTTACCAGACAATCAACACTGCTCAAACAATGTAGCAATAGCAAACCACATGCATCGTACACAGAAATGCAGGGGACAAACTAACGGCAATAAACCCGTTCCAACTAAACCCACAACGGTTGGCAAACAAATCCCAGAAACTCCCAGTAAACACAGCGCAAACGACATTAAATTAACTATTGTTAGTCACAAAATTAATGCATTCTTTTCACATAATCAAAAAAATACTACACGTGACATCGTCCGCATAAGTTACGGTTGAATGGCGACTGAAACAGTGACAAATGTCATCACAAGCGATGAGCAAACCCAGAAACGGACGAAACATTTACTAACAAAACGATTAACGGCAACGAAAAATCACCCAAGCTATGGAACAATCCTTCGTGATATACCAGCCAACATACAGTCTTACAGCTGGTGCCACGATGCATTACACTTTATGTACAACAAGCAAGCAGCTACATTCGGACAAAACAGCAACGCAGCTCAACAGCACAACTGGTCGATTGTTACAAACATTTCGTCTGTGGAGATGACATAGAGAAACCAGGTCGACACTCAGTTGACATCTGTCGGTCCGGAGAGATATCAGACCGACGGACGTGACATTGGAAGACATCTGTTTCAAGGCAATGGACACTGGACAGTGATGCCTAGAGGTACTGCAGTGTAATTTTAAATGCCACAAGATCACACTTTTTAAATGTTAGCTGGTTTCTTTTGGTGCGTTCTGCAACACAGCAGGCCGTTACCAAGACTGGTGGCATACTGACCTAGATGGTTAAAGGCACCAGCGCCAGCTGTTCACTGAGCCGGCCACCCGGCCGACACTGGTCATGGCAGCTTCAGCAGACGCTGCAAACCAGATGAGCTCTCTCACATCACACTTCATTATGTACACAAAAATGATCTTCTTCTTCTTCTTCCAACTTGCCACCATATTTTTTATACTTTTGTACTGCCCAGGCCATGCCAGCTCAACGTCGACTAGCATTAACTAGCTTTTGATTAAGTAATTGAAGAAATAGGTGGCGCTATTGGCAGAGCATCGGACTTGCGATATATAGGTCGCGGGTTTGAGTCCTGCCTCAGCACCAATGCGCACTGGCCATAGGCAAGCTACTTACACCTGTGTGCCTCTGACACCAAGCAGTGTAACTTGGTACCGGTCAAAGGGCGGTGACGCTCTGAGGCTGAAAAGGTGACAGTAGGTCTGGCGATGCACTGGCCATGTGTCACAGACTTTGTGGTTTATCCACCTACGGGCTCAAGGCCCACGTAAGGGAGATGAGCACCCCGCCTAAGCTCACTATTGGACATGGCGGGCCCCCCTATACCCTTTTAATTAAAGAAATGGACTGACTGAAATATAAGTCACAAGAAGGATTATAGCTAGAGGTAAAAGAGTGGCTGATAGTGAGCAGTGAATATTGCTGGGAAGGTTAAGAACGTGTCATTCTGGACTTTACGCGAGTCAGCAGAGTTAGTTCAACATTTCACTTACGGACGAAGCTTCTGAACTAAGAGGGTTAGTGTCGGAGTTCACAATGGGACTGATGTTCAACGTACCAGCACGACTGGGACCTGATGCAATAACAATACCAGTTAACTATACCATTTCCACACTTCAACTACTGTATGTCAATCTACTTACAGAGACACTCACCGTTTCCTACAAAGTTACGACCTTATGGTGAAACATGTATATTTCATCATCATCATCATCATCATCACTACCAATATTACGTGACAGACGTATGGGAATATTAATAAATCACACATCTGTACAGCAGGTTCTCTACTGTGGTATAAAGCGGGCTTACTGTATGCAACTTTAGACCTATATTTTTTGCTAATTAAAAGTAGAAACACTTTCCTTAACAGTCAAGTCTAAAATTTTTCGTAAAAAATTTAATGTCTCAAGGTATTTTATTCACTGCTGGATGTATGCAAAGCATGTGCAACCTGCAACATTTTACTGTCAAATGTGACCGCATCACACACAGATGATACGCGTAAGTAATGTATGTGTCTACTGCTAACAGTCTGGACTGAGAAGCAATTTTTAAAGCCAACAGCAACGTCAGCCTGAACATGGCTAAGATGCTGAATTTTTCAGAGAAAGAGTTATTACTAGATAACAGTTTGACAACCATATATCATACAATAATTAGACCGTGCTTCACTCACAACTAACCGACCACATCGCAGTGTCTAAGTGTCATTACCATAAGTGTCACTATCATACCAACAGCATGTGCCGACAGCATGCACTGATAAATAGATACATGTATCTATGCTGACAGCATGCACCGAAAACAGGCGCTGGTAAATAGATATATATGCCTACACTCGACAGCACGTTGACATCATGTGCCGACAGCAGAATCTGATAGATACGTGTTTCTATGCTGACAGCACATGCTGACAGATACATGCATCTATGCTGACATCATGCCCACACTGACAGCAGATGCTACAAATAGATACATGTATCTATGCCAACACATCGACATCACGTGCCGACACCATTCATGCCGACAGCCTCTCACTGACGACTCTCGAGCCAGGAAGGACGCTCCGAGTTCGGCGTCTTTAGCTTGATGTTGAACTGTTTCAATGTCTCGTCAAGTGCGGACTGATTGCCGGAGAAGTACGACGCGATTGCGTTATGAAACAGTAGCAACTGTTTATGCATTACTTTCACCTACACACAAGCCACAGTGCTCTTTAAAGGTATTCTGAACTAAGAGGTTCTACCTCACTTACAACTAAATAATCTCGGCTTTCATCTAACCTGAATGTATTTCTGTGTTTACCGGACAGTGGTATTTGCAAAGAATCCTCGACATTCGACGCCATCGCACAACATTACGTTAGAGTTATTTAGAGTGGCCTAAGTACAGGCCTGCTAAACCACTACTATACACAGTGTGCGGAACTAGAAACCGAGAACATTTTTAAAAACATTTTGGAAAATTTTAAAAAAGAAATGCTGACGTCCATTGCACGACTGAAAAGTTACAGCCGCAGAGTAGTAAGTCGTACGACATACAGATGACAACAGAAAGCCCCCCTTGAGGTTCATGACGTCTTGGCCTTCCTGTTGGATTTTGACGGCCTTCCTGATCCACCGTGCTGTCCTATCAGATTCCCAACTTACTACTCTTTCCAGCTACAACTGTAGTGACTCTTAGCACAGTCTTTCAGTTCCAAAAAAGGCAAGAGCTGTTGCCGAAACGTCACTAATTTTTTTGGTAATTAATCTCTGCAGTTTTAGAATTAATTGACAACTGTCAGCATAAATTAAGCAACTGTCCTATAATTAGGACATCTGACGTGAGATCAACAAGCAGATCATAACTTCAACTCGTAGCCGTTCCACTTCACAAACAACTCTAAACAAGCTGTTCACACACCCGCCTCCATTAACCAGTAATAGAACTTGGTATCACACAAACTGTGGAGGTGCCCCACAGCTGTAACAGTGACCACGGGTCTAGGCAGTGCCACGTCAGAGACTTCGTGGTTTACCCACACACGGGCTCGATGGCGTACAGTAATATATGAAAATACAGCACCATAACTACACCCAGCAACAAAAAAACACACTTCTACAGAAACTTATGCCTCCTCTACAAAGTGTTACAATGAAACTTTCAGAAACTGAACAAAGTGGCCAGTGTGCAGATTGGCGGAAAGTAACGACAGCCTGACACTGGGTTTACAGCACAGCACAAATAGCACAGAGGGTCGTCTCGCCAACCTAATCACCCATGACAATTTTTTGGCAATCAGCTTTGGAATTTTGATTCTGTGAGGAGTCAAATTTTGGCATTTTCCTATCTCTGGGCGGTCGCCATTAACACAGTGCTGGCGCTACCACACAGCCTGTGATGATACACTCATTTCTATACCACCAAAATGTTGTAACTTCAGAGGCGGTAACAACAGCTCTGGCCTCAATGCTGTATAAACCACACAACCACATCTACCTTACTATAATACTACATACAACTGCGTATCGGCAACCTTTTATCGCCGACAGGAGAGGAGAATCAGTTACCCGGTTTTCATCCAGAAACTTCATCTTGATGCTGACATCACTTCGCAGTCTTTCAAACTTCTCCTTGTGAGTCTGGTACCGCTGCTGCGCCTCCTCCAGCTTCTGCGCTGCAGTTGCGTCGCCAACACGCGGTGCCGCTTGCAGCGCCTCCAGGTCTGACCGATATGCATCAAACTCCACCCTGTAGAAATAGAACAGCTTATATAGTGGACAACATGACGTGCCACGAGTGTCATCTTTGGCCGGTCCAAGAGTGTTCTCTGTTGCCCGTCCACAAGCCTGGAATCAACTCCCTGTATCTCTTCATCACACGGACCGTGTCGCAGTTTTCAAGCGTCATCTCAAAACTTTACTATTTACAGTGGCGTACGATGTAACTAATAATCAACCGCTTCTAACTTAATATGTAATTTTAATATCTAATTAATATCTTAACTATTAGTGCTTTGACACTGTTGGTTTGGTCATATGACCTGTAAAAATCATCCCCGATATGACCTATAATGTGTTTGGTGGGACGTTAAACCTTGCTCAATCAATCACTATGTAGCATGACTTCATTTTTTAGTTAACTTTTTACGTGTTCAGCGCCGCTGTCCAATTTTGTAAGGGGCACTATACAAATACCTCATTGTGATTGTGACTGATTGGTTAGACAAAAAACTATAACTGAGTCCCACCTTGTCATCACCATCATCACAATCTATTCTGCATAAATAAACAGCATATACTTTACTTTACTTTGCATATACACCACCATGTAAAGTTAAAGTTAAAAACTAATTTATATAGCACCATCAAGTCCAAAGATTCAAAGGCGCTTGACGGTTGGACTAGTCGGCTGAGCAGCCAGAGGGAGTATGGTGAAATAAAAATGTTTTGAGGCGGTTTCTAAAAGCAGTCAGTGATGCAGAGTTAAAATGTAGAAATAAGCGTATACATGGAGACACAAAAATACAACTGACTCTCATCGTGCCATCATCATCATCATCATCATCAATCCACCCGTATAAATGAACAACATATATTTGGGAGGTAAAAAATACTGCTTAATGTTTCAGAATCATCAGCTTCAAACTCCACCCTGTATACGGGACCTGCACACATGATAGGCTTATATACGGAGGCACAAAATCACAACCCACTCTTGTGTTTTCAATTTAACATCATAATCATAATTCACCCTCGATGAAAATAAACAGCACCTCTATACAAAAAAGCCATAAACTCTTGTCACCATCACTGACCATCATCATCATCATCATCATCATCATCATCATCTTAGACAGCTTAACAACCAACCTTGCTGCCTCGTACTGTTTCACGGTCAACAACGTGTCGTCCATCGTCTTGTTGCAAAGAGTACTTAAACTCGACGTGAAGAAATTCAACGCTCCTATATCATCACATAACAACACGCTTACTTTCTCATATCAATAACATGCATGTAAACCAGCAAGTACTAGCTATGTGTGAAAAGACAGGTACGGTTTCATTTGAAAGTAAATGCACGAATGCACGGGAGGGGGGGGGGGGGGGGAGGGCATTAGTTCCCCTGTATTTT
>Ga0049105_1001802_pt1 | contig 10013 bp, 2 predicted proteins | sample WorMetvaBAHAMAS1_FD_61260 | JGI IMG/M metagenome (GOLD analysis project Ga0049105, IMG submission 61260) | Worm MetaG Olavius vacuus BAHAMAS.1 | ecosystem: Host-associated > Annelida > Digestive system > Unclassified | place: Germany: Marburg | collected 2013-04-09 | reverse complement strand
TGCGCTGTAGTCACAACACAGAGAAGGTCGTATACTTTCTGCTGCTTGACCGCAAGCTACGTAACCCGTGCAAAGACGATGACGAGGACATCAAAGCCAAATCTGAATGTGGTAGTAGTCTTTACCTGTAATTATTAAATTACAATTATTATTATTATTACAAAAGTTCAGATGTGACACCGTCACAATGGTTGTGGACACACCTTGCACTGTTTACATACAAATGTTGACAGCTCACACTGACAGTTTGCTAGGCCTGCCAGTCAATATGACAGTCACAGATATCTGTTATATTGTCATTTGGTCACAAAAAAGCCACATACAGCAGCAAAATACAGGTCTAAGTTTCTTTTAAGCTTAAATAATGATTCTAGCTATGTGGTAATTTGTCGATTGCAGTTTGCTGCAAGTTTGAAGATGTTGTGACTACCAGTAATTGCTCATACCTTTGTGAGGCCTAATGACCTTGACTTTCGTTAGTTAGTTAGTGACCTTTTAACCTTAACATGGCATTGGCAGTTACACTTATGTGTACAAGCTGCTGTGTACCAAATTTTTACTCCGTTTCATTTCCTTATTGAGTTTTAAGCCCCAGTCGATCACACAGGTTGACAGCTATATATTTACCTTGCAGCCTTGACCTTTGACCCCTCTGCGTGTTCCGGAGAAACCCACATTGCTAGCCGGGCATATAAAACATACGAACACAATGCCTTTCAAATAATACACATACACACCACTGTTATCAACAGTGGTCGCGCACACACTACTCAGCATCACACACACTGTGGGCTCTGATTGCTGCTACAATCCTGGCTGATGCCGCAGTCAACCCCACCGTCTCCAAAATGACCTAAAATGTGTCGAGTGGGATGTTAAACCTTGCTTAATCCAATCCAGTCCTCTGCTTTCGAGTGGTTATCACATGTCGAAATATAATCAGTTCCTCCCTTCTCCTCTAATAGACAATTTCTGAGCTATGATGGTTGTCTGGAGGTAAGAGGAGAGAACTGTTCTGTGTTTATTGTGTAGTGAAGTTATGCGCAGTCATAAGCCAACCGAGTTGAGCAGTTCGTACAGTTCTCTGCATTTGGTTTTGTCACACTGGGCCCATTTCACTTTGTGTAGATTTATTTCTATTTGTGTTCATACCTTGTGTTTCTTTCATACTGCATGTACTGAAGTGGCGTCGTTGTGTGGTGTGCAGCGGATCCACCTCGTAAACGTATCGACGTCGTGCCACTGAGTCACATCAATGGCACGCCGCGGCTCTCGCTAGGCAACTTGACAGAAGGCTCCCCACTTGCACCGCGCAGGGCTCTTACCGTTCAACAGATGTATGTACTGTATAGATACTTCTCCTTCCATAGATGTCACTACTGATGGGAAAGTTCACAATTTGTCACGTGGTTAATTGTTCAAAACAACTTTTAACGATTAAAAAAATTAATTTAAAGCTGTCTGCTTGTTTCAGTATGTTAACCATTCTGCCACAAATCATAACAGCTATGCATAGAAACTTACCATCCTGCCTGCATACACCTACTGATAAGCTCAGCTCACAAACCATAAACTAAATAGTCTAACCTAGTTTTCTTGGTTTAGAGGTCATCATAAAAATGCTGCTGCAATTGTATTCATTTTCGCCACAGGGGCATCAGCTGAGTGTCTGCCTGTGGGCTGGCTATTTTCTTGTTATTTCAATTTTGTCATAACTTAGAAGCTATTGGCATAATATTATGTTGCTGGTATTAGAAGTCGCTATGTCTTGAGCCTGGTGTGACGCAGTAGAAAACCATTGCTCGAGATTAACATAGGTTCAGAAGTTGACAGTTGACACGTGACTTGTGTTACTAGACGCCGTAAGAACAGTCTTCAGGGGTCGATGTCAGCCAGTGCCGTGTCCCCTGCAAGCAGTCCGCAGCTTGGTCCTGCTCGACCCATGGCCCACTTGGTGGCCACTGCACCGGACGTACACACCGCCACACCGCCGGGCTCCCCATCTGTCAGCTCCGTCGCGTGGAGGGCTCGACTACATTCAATCAAGAACAATTTCCTCGGCTCTCCACGATTTCACCGCAAGAAACTACAAGGTCTGGCAACTGTTGTGCTCAGTTCCAGTGTGTCTCTGTGCATCTACACTTCTGTTATTAAATGAAAGCTGTGGCAAGTATGGTTCATTCCGTTAGCGGATGAACGCTGGGTGTGCAGGTAAAACTGTGAGATCCCTTGAGAATGCGTGCCGTACCTGAGCACCTTAGAGGTGTGATCACGACTAGGCGCTATACAAATCCAAGTTTAGCTTTACCTTACCTTTACACATTCCAGTTTCATTAATTAAGCACTTCTAGTTATCGACCACGTGAAAGCCTTCAGACGTCTTTCTCAGGCAGTGGTTGTTTGCAAGAGTTTCAGTTCAGTCAGCAGCCAATACCATGCGAAGGGTGCAACAATGAAAAATGCCGTTTCACCGATCATTTTGTCTCGCCCATTATGTCACAAAGTTGCAGTTGCTGGATGATTGCAGAAATGACTCGGAAGAGATGTATAAGTGATGTTACGTAATTATTTATGTACAGTTACATTTGTAAGTAAGCAAGTAAGTAAGAAAATTTATATGCACGGGACCAAAAAACACATAGTGACTACAAATTGTCCACCATATGCAACAAAGCTGGCAGTATAATCGATTTGAGGACTGGCAGTAGATGTGATGTAATTAAAGTTCAGTGAGTTATCATCGATAATATTTCTGGTTTATACAGCTATACTCAAAAAAATTCCAGAAAGATTGCGTCTGTGCGCTGGCTGCGATAAGAAAGAGACATGTTGCACCAGCACCAGGTTTGCATGAAGCATAATCGACATGTGAGGACTGGCAATAGATGTGATGTTGCTTGTCATTGTGTGTGTGCATGTTTGTAGTACCATCAGGAGAAGAGCTCAGTCAAGGCACTTCTACAGAGTAAGCAGTATATCTAGTTTATCATGCTTGACATTGTCGTTAGCAAATCACAATTCAGCGATTTTTCTACAGTTTCTTACACGACCTGGCCTAATCCATATTGTCTTGGCTGCATTATAATGTTATTGGGTGACATTAATGCTTGTTGCATGACTGACTGACAGTTGGCCGGTATGTATGTGTGTGTGTTAGGTTCACCAAGAAGTCGTGGTTTGGAGTGCTAATGGGAACTGAGCACGAAGAACATTCATTTCTGATGATCAAAGACAAGAATCTCAGTCAGATCAAGGCTGATCTCATCCATGCTTTTCTATGTGTATGTAACGTACACCTGTTAGCTCACAGTATATGCTGTCAGTCTTGGTAACAAACAGTCACAAGTCCTTCGTGACTGTGGTTCCAGGGTGTCACATCTGACCATCAAGCACGTAGGTCAAAGATACCAGGGTATACCGGCCACTGTTATAAGTTTTTCTAAACCTAAATTTGGACTTTCGAGGTTTTTAAGGTTTTTTTGTAAAAGTGCTTTTTGTAAAAAAATGCTTGTTAAAACATTAAGTGGTAAACCGGTGTTCAAACAGTAACCGGTTTTCAGAACGTATAACCAGTTATCGATATCACACGTCATGTTGATACAACCCAGGCATCGTCGACGCATTGCGCTGCCGTGAGTGCCGTTGCCGGCTGATTTCTCGCAATTCCAGTGTCTGCGGCAGCTTCTGAACGTCTGGTTTGGCAAATGGTAGGCTGTCAACTAGCGCCATTCACGTCTGCTGCCCCAATGTATGGTCTGTCTTGTATTTCTGAATTGAAATAAGTAACTGAGTAGGCCTAGTAGTGGACTTCGTACACCAACGCTAGTGACGTTTCTCGGTCGTGCGGTGACATAAGGTCGGACAGTATAGTGAACGATAACACGTCTCGCATGTGCCTTGCTCACCGGCACAGACCAAGACCACAGCAGCAGTTGCACAAAGTCACAACCGCACGTAGGCCAACATGCCTTCCATTTGAAACAGTGCAAAACAGCGATAATTATCTCCAGGACAGTCATTTGATTGCGTCTGAAAGACCCTGAATAGACGGTATGTTGGCGACAGGGTGCCGACGTGACCTATAAAGTGTTTGGTGGGATGTTAAACTTTACTCAGCCAATCTGTTCATTGTTAACACAGATTAATCTGTTATGCTGTCTAGGAGTAACATCTTCAGTGTAAATTTTCACTATTTTCCGGATAATGTGCACATATTACGTTTTTCCAAACTGCTCTTTTTCAGTGACGAACTGAAAATAAAATTGCTGTCAACTAAGTATCATGACAACCTGAGCAGTTTATAAACTGACGCTAAGACTCAGTAACTAGTGTGTGTGTGTGTGGATGTTGTCAGATGCCGGACCTGAGTCACAGTGTCATATCACAGACGTCGTTCCGTGCCGAGTACCGGCGCAGCGGCAATGCGTCCATGTTCAGTCGTAACGTGCGCCTGCAGGTGGACATCGCGCCGGTGAACAAGGACGACAGCTGTTCCAGTGACACCTCCTCACTCAGTCACCATGCACAGCCACAGATGCACTGTCTCACATTCACGTTACTGTCAGGTACGTACAGCAGTGTTTGACGGCAAAGAATTAGCTGCAGTAACTCTTGATATATGCTATGCTGCTTATTGCTATATGGCTGTAGCATAGTGTGAACTGAAGGCAGGTATGATATGAGAACATTGTGGGCAATAACTTGGGACGTTAGCATCAGAAGAAGTTACGACAGTGATGGCGATAGGTAAACTACAGCTCACAAGCTGCATCCAACTCTGAGCCCATTGATACATTGTAACCAACCTGCAACGGTTTCTTTGACTTGTACAGCGAACTACCCAAAAACGGATTTTATGTTGTTCACAAATATTTTATTTACACACTGTTTCAAAAATCTTGATATTTCATTGTCTTTGACTATTGATTTTACGATTTTTTGCCGATAGGGCTGGCTCTAGTAGTCTTGTTAAATGTCATTTTTGGTCCTCAGAGCACATCCAAGAATCATACGTTGTGGCCTCCCCACAAAAAGACTTTGGTCAAGAACTGCTACATCAACAGATGGTGGATTATTGTGGTGTGTGACATGCAGGTCCGTCGCGACGTTTCAAGCGTCTCTGCGAATTGTTCCAGTCAGTTCTGTTGTCGTCGTCCCGTGGACCGCCGACTGCTCGCCGTATCAGCTCGGACCTCGCGAGTAACAGCTCGTCTTCGTCGTACAACTCCATTGACAGACTCTCGCCCACTCCAAGCAATGATGACGTATGTCTGACACCTACTGCTAAAATGTGACTTCGCTTCTATAATTTTATTTTTTTTTTGTATTTCATGAAGGTTGGGCAATGTGCTGTCTAATACTAGGAGATATTGCCTTTGGACATGTAAACGTTGCTAGTAAGGAATTAAATACACTTTTACAGTTACATTTCTGCGATTGTAGAAATGTTGAACGAATCGGGTCACATGGGCCTGTGCTGTGTATATGTGTAGCCATTTGATCGTCGGATTTCACATCAGTCGTCGCAGATCATCGTCAACGGCAGACGCGGCATCATAGATCCCGAGTAGCAACATCGTCGCTGGCAGTTGACCAGCGATGGACTACGACACTTACATCGAATCCACAACCACAACCACTAGTATTGTGACTGTGCCGAGATGCAACAACGACGTCGGCTTGTCGAAGGTTGTATCAGCGGTTGCGTCGACGACTCTCCCCACTACCATGAGAACTTGCAGAGTCTGACTTTGTGCACGTGATAAACAGCGGCGTAACTTTTGGCAAGGAGGTGTCGGTTCTGTCGAGGGTATAAAAATTACCAAAATGTAAAGGTGAAGGTACTGGTACACTGCTTGTGCAATACCTCTTCGTGGAATTGCTTGCCACAAAACTTGCTATCTGCAAACAGCACGTATATTGCCTTCCCAGTCATTGTTTTACTTGTGGCCGGATGATGATGGGTTGACAGTCACAGTATATACTGTCACTATATTCATTTGTTTTTAGCTCAGTTGGCCAGGCAGATAGTGTAGCCAGTCAAAAGCTGTCTGCCTGTCTGTAAGTCTGTGTTAACCGAACTGCCCCACAAACCTTACCTCTAGACACTCCCACCAAGGATAATTTTCCTCAGACAGCCCTGGACATTTCCTCCACACTTTTCCCCTGAAATCCTTTCTCCCCCACAAAAATCCCACAAAAAACCCATTCTTTCCGGACATCCCCACAATTCTCCCCCCAGTGCAGCTCAGTGTCCCCACGTAATACTGTTAGACCGTTTCAAGTCTTGCCGGAAATTACGCCGCTGTGTGTGAGGATGGTATCTAGTCATTGACTAACATTCCACTACTGCATCAGACTGTGTATGTGTGTGTGTGTGTGTGTCCTTCCTGTAGCTGCTTCGTGGCATCTCATTCGCCGGGACCGTATGTGTGTCTCGACGTGTGTGACCTTATGACTTGCCAGTTGCCGTGAGTTCCAGTCCATTGCACGTGATAATGTCTGTGTACAGTGATGCTAGCTCTAGGCACGTTTTGAGACCATGCAGCTGGCTAATATCAGTTCACAACTTGTACTGTGTGAGAAACTGAATACAAATAACACATGCAGTACGCTAGTGAGGAAATCATTGCAGCCGTAGCACTTGGTGATTTTTAAAGGTGACCGTAAATGTTGTCTCACACCAGCAGTTAATCTTGGGTTCTGGGCAGGCATGCATGTGTTCACAAGTGACTACATTATACTGCTTGTGACAGGCAAAATATGTGTGAACAATATTCCCATTGTCATTATATGACAGTGAAATGGCTTGTAGTTGAAGCTGTGACCTCTTAGATATAACTGCATGAACATTGCTGATGGTGTGCAGACATTAATGGGGTTCATTGTGTTTTGCGTAGTCTACGTATACTTATTTTACAGTTTTACGAGTTGATTGATGTCAGAATTGAGAAGTTTAATAACACCAACACCACGCATTAAATCTCGTGAAGATATATTATGTGAAGTGTAGTGTACTGTGATGTGAAAGAATTTCTCACTCCTCGGCCATCTGTTGTGTGCCGAATGTGTTTATGTTGCACTGTAACTGTTGATGTTGGTCATTTCTCAGGTCGCTGGCCGTCATCAGGTCTCAAATGATTTCCGTTGTCTGGGTCACACTGTAGTCATCAGGCAGATTGATCTTCCGTGACCCGAAATATCTTGAGTAGTTCTCTCCAATTCACAGAAAAATAATTAAGATTCAGTTTGATCCAGTTTATGTATCTGCATTGATTTTTTAGTTCGATTCATTACTGTATGTCATATGTAGTGGACACACGATGCACGATTATTACATTTATTATATGCCGACTGGGAATGGAGTTTATACAGATAGCTTCAAGCTGATAACTGTGTGAATGGCAGAAACTGCAGTGAACAGAATATTTTACAGTTTGTATAGTACAGTATTTTTCTGTTCTGAAATAAATGCTTGCTCGGCTGAAAAACTGACATTTTGTTTTAAAACAAAATGAATTCAGTGAAATTGATTGCATTGTCATATCGACTTACACAACACAAGTATCGAGTATTTCTCGGGTTTCAGCTGATTGTAAATGCAACATGTATCATTGGTGACATGCAGGTGTTAATGCTATCAAGTTTCTGATGTACTTGCATAGCTGTACTTAGGAAATCCATGTATTGTGACTTGTAGATGGGCAGTAGACTGAATATTATAACTATATCATTGCCACTGTGTGGATGTAGACATATGAATGTCGTGCTTGGCTGCATTGGCATGTATGCAGATGATGCAGCTGCATGAGAGCCATGCTAGTGCGGCCCTGACATCAACAAGTGACTTTTAACATAGCAAACCACCAGAGACCACATCACCACAGAGAGGTGATGCAGACCGCAGTTTCAAAGTTTTCAGTTTTAACTACCGCACAGAACTTGGAAAACATCTAGACCCTTTTGCAATTACTGCGGAAACTTGTCCCCAAAAACTTAACGTTTTTGGGATTGTAGGCTACAAGACTTGCTGTTGGGACTTGGAGTCACTGGGTCTTGCTCTGCTCCTAATAGATTAACCTCACTGTGACATCCAGTAACTGTACCACACACAAGCACTAGTCTGGAGTCTCCGAGACTCCGTAGGTTATTGTGATTGGTGTAAAAGCATGTATCGTTTTGCTTGGAATAAGACAGAGAACGTCGTCAGATCATCGGCACGGCTCCAGCGGTAGTTTGTAGCTGTTCCGTTACTGTCGGCATTAACCCTAACCCTAACTGTAACCGCAGTTATCACTGTCGGCATTAACCCTAACCCTAACCGTATCCGCAGTTGTGTCTTGTATGCATTTGTTGTCATTGCTGTATGCAGTTATCGTGTCATTATGTTCCCGTGTGAACTGTGTCGGCATTGTGTCCGTATTAGCTGATATTGCGTTTACGTGTGCGTGTTATATTTTATTAATTTATTGTACAATGATGTTGTAAAAGTTGTTCATATCTGTGCATATTTTGGGAGTGAAATTTGGCAGATAACTGCATTTTGATGACAGACGCTGATGAATTTTGTTTTGTGTGCATATTAGTAGCTGTACACTGTGGTTTAGAACATTGTTTGCCACTGTAGTCTTTTTCTTAAACATGACTATTGACTACTAGGTGCCATGATTGTCTCAGTCTTGCTTCACTGTTTTCCAGCTAACCACCATTAATGTTAACCATACAATGCCTGTAGAAAGGGACCATTTATGCATAACAGTACTTAATACACAGGCCGTTGAGGGCCAGGTTACCTCACCCACACCAACCCAGATTTGATTGAGCAAGGTTTAACGTTCCACCAGACACATTATAGGTCATATCGGGGACGATTTTTACAGATCATATGACCAAACCAACAGTGTCAAAGCACTGAAGGAAGCCAGTTGGTCTTTCAGATAAGGCTTGAATCCCACCAGGACCACTCCACCATGTTACAGTAATACAACTCTAGGCAGCCGCCTCTATGCATGGTGTAAGTGTCCCAATGTGACAAACCCAATCTGCTGAACCTGTAAGAACTGCTCACATGAGTGTGATGCTGACTGTGAACATTGTGTCACACAACCCAGCATGGAGCAGCTCTGACAATATTCCCTCTTAACCTCCAGACAATCACCATAACTCGGATGTTGTCTAGCGGAGAAGAGGGAGGCTGACATTTATGGGACAGGGATGCCACACCCTGAGATCAATAAGTGATCCTGTTTACCCATGCCAACCCAGAGACTCTTCTTTAGTCCTGACGGCATCAGATGTAATGTGCCTCAACTAATGCACATATGTTGGAGGCAGTTAATCCTTTGTTGAAAGTATATTTTGACTCACTGTTAGTTAGCTGATGGGCACTGTCGTTGAAAGTGTTTTTTTCTCAGAGTGCTGATACACAGAGCATGTTAGAGGCTTTGGCACTCCTGAGTATGCAAACTGCCGTTCACAGTACATTACTTTGTGATGTGTGTGTGCCAACAGAAATCATCAGCAGACTGTTTCACTTACTATCAGAAAGCAACTGATGTAACTCTTGAATGCAATGACAGTAATCAGTGTGGAATGCTTAGAAACACGAGATGCTAGTAGCAACCATCTGCTGTGCTTTGTTTGTTGTCGCTATTGTAATATCAAACTTTGTTTGATGAAACAAAATGAAAGAGATTAATAACAAAAAATTTGGGTTGGCAAGTTAACAATTAATAATGTAGTTGAAAAATTTGACGATTAAAAGTTTAGTCATTGACTTTTGACTAAGTATGCGTGAGTCGTCAACAACCCAAATCAAATTAGTCATGCAGTATTAATTAGCTTATGCTGTGGGGGGTTTTTACCACACAGAATGAAGTGGAGTATGTTCTGTGGCCATTTTGTCTGTTGTCTGCCATGTCCAGGCTGACTTTTGAGTAGATGCCTCTCTGCCAGTGTGATAAGGGGTTTGTGTGCACCCCATTTTTGGCACTTTCATCACATTGCAAATTTTT
>Ga0049105_1001801_pt1 | contig 10016 bp, 7 predicted proteins | sample WorMetvaBAHAMAS1_FD_61260 | JGI IMG/M metagenome (GOLD analysis project Ga0049105, IMG submission 61260) | Worm MetaG Olavius vacuus BAHAMAS.1 | ecosystem: Host-associated > Annelida > Digestive system > Unclassified | place: Germany: Marburg | collected 2013-04-09 | reverse complement strand
TTTAGTACCTTTTGCGAATTTTTAGGAGCCTGAAAGTGCCTGGTGACCCTTTCACCCGATATATGAATTCCCCCGAAATCTCATCCTGTTGCTTTTCCTTTGCCTCAGCCACCAGACGTTGTATTGTATTCCTTGCGATCTTCTGTGTTCATGTCGTGTGTTAAAATAATCCTGTTATATTTCTCGTCTGCATTGCTGTGTGTTCTGCTGTAACATTTGCGTTTGTCATTTGTTCTAATAATAAAGAGAGTTCAAACCATTACATATAATGAGTTTTACGTCCTGTGTTACTTACGCATGCTTCATTGTTTTGCGTTGGGGCCCAACATTAATTCACTTACGGCTGTGAGGCAGAACTAGCACAAGTGTAAGCTTAATAGCTGTTGTTTGCCATGAAGTGTTATGATAAGCGCAATTGGAATGCACCATTTCCGAGAGGAAATAGCGGCTGTGTCACAGTTACTTTGAGACAAAAGAAAGAAAAGCCTATTTTAACTGGGGGGACAGGAACATTTTAATGCCAGCTGCATGGCTACCAAGAGACTGTTAATGATATGCACTGGCATCACTTCGCACTTGTGAGGAAAGGTTAAGCAAGTGACTACATTATGGGAAGCGTAAATGATCTCCGATCTTCCGTATCAATTTTCTTGGCGGTTTCAGTCAAATCGCCGATCTGACTGTATAATTATCAATTTTGGTATTCCTTTTTAATGATAAATGTTTGACTTGAGTCATTCTTGTGTGATAATTTTATTTTTGTATGTCATACGTGAGATATCCAAATATCGCTCACGGTTGCCGCTGATGCTATTCGTGTCTCAAACTATTACGATTGAGTGGGAGTATTACCAGGTTTGCATGAATTTGAGTCCCGACCGACCCAGACGGCTCCGGGCGGCATCCGGACGGCTTTTTATAATAATACTAATATTAATAATATTGCTGACAATGTTTATAGTGCTGTCATCATGACATAGTCATTGCGAGAGTTCACCCAGTTCATTTGATGAATGCAGACTGAGCACTGGGTGGCCGCCAACCCTTAGACCAAACCAACCGATTTGGGCTGTGAGTCCGCCGAAAGATTGGCTGCTACCATCTGCAGACACCATCGCCATTTATTATTATCACTCAGCTCGTAAGCTGATACTCATTTACCGTCCCACCAAGGGTGGAAGGCTAAGTCTACCTGGGCACTGCAGAAAGGGTGCACAACCCGTGCCCAAGGCTGTATATCGCACTGACTGTCGTGATAAACACGACCGGGCGCGGTGAGATTCAAACCTGGGTCCTCTCGCACCGCAGTCGGGCGTCGTACCACTAAGCCATCGCGACCTGCTTAATAGGACCCACCCTAACCCTACTCAAACCGGAACCTAACCCAACTGGAGCCTCTGAGATTAAACGCCACAGCCCCCACGCTACATCGTATGGTGTAGACTACTGTCTATACTGGTGATTGTAATGGTGTATAGTTCAGTTGGTTCGACTTGTAAATCTGATGCCTGAAGTCGTCTATTCTTTTGAAAGGACTGTCACTGAAAGTTCCACCGACCCACCAGCCATACCCACTACCCACCCACTGACCATTAACTACTGACTACTGACCCACCGGCCGCACTCATCCAGCGCCCGTCATCTCCTAATCCAATGGCCACGGCCGATTGCACTAATTAAAATATTAAATGCATCTGTCTGCATCTCATTACGCAACGTTGCCTAACACATGTTACTGACCTAACTGAGCGTAGATACTGTGTGGCTTTCATTGCAGCATTTAGGTATTTGTGTTCAGCCAGTATTTTAACATGTTTTTGATAATTAGCGAACTGTTTTCATCAGTATTTTCTGCTTAAATAATTTGGCAGCAGATACACAGCATGTTATGATTATTGTTGTGCTATTTTTCACACATTACTTTTTGTACTATATAAGTCTTACTAAATATTACTATAGTATTGTTACAAAGGCTGAATTAGTTTACTTAGTCTACAGTCTCTAGCTTAAACTTGCTCAGAACGTGATATTTCCTAGGCCTACAAGTCGGCAATTAACGTTTGCCCTTGCTGTCAATCATCACATAAAAATGATCCATAATCAACATTGCCATACGTACCACTCGCAGCCAACCGTCCCTGCAGTTCACACTGCAATTCAACGCTTCTATCTGCCCTCGCTTTTACCTAACGCCTCACCGACCCAGTTGGTTGGTGGCACGGCCGGTGGGTCGGTGTAACTTTCAGTGACACTGTTTTGAAAGTGCCGCAAAAGTAACAGTTTTCGATAAAAAGTGGAAAGCTGGTCATGCTTGTCAGCCATTGCATATACAGCCAGCTGGGAGTGTATTCACATCGTTTCACCTCTGTGAGTTGATACTGCCTAAAGAACGGGTCAACCTAAAACAGGGGTTAGGTGGATTTGTAATTTTCTAGGTTACGTTTATAATAATACTAATACTAATAAACATATTTCAGTCCTGCCCTACAGTTGTAACTTTTAGAGGCAGTGATACAATACTAAAAATTAATCCTTATGTGTGTGAGAACTGTTCTATATTTCAGCAGTTGAGGTGGCACCTGACAAGATGGACACCGACAGTGGTTTTTCCGACTTGCTGCAGCAGGCACAGCAGCTGAATGCGAACATGGACACTGGTGAAGCTCTGCCACGTGTTGAGCGCAACCTCATCCAGATACGAGACACTGCATCCAAGATGGCATACAAAGCACCTTACTGTGGCCTTGAGAGCACAGATGTCAAAGCGTAATACTTTGTTTCATTTTGTGCAGTGGAACTTTGTGTGAAGTTCGTGTTACATCGTTGTAATGATTCAGTGATTAGAATTCATGTCTCACGTGGGTCATTGAGGCCATTGATTCTTCTCCACTTCTTCCTGTCCAATGTTAGTTGTATTGAGGGAGTTAAAAGTTTCTACAGTTATGAATTTATTATTAGTATTATTTTGAAAATGTTTTGATTAGAGTGACATTGTTGCAGAGATGCTGCAGCCACACCAGACAGTCGAAACGTGAATGCATTTGATGCAGAGAGCAGACTCGGCAGAGTCGACTGTGTGGTTGTTGAATTTGTGCAGGGTGCACTATGAAAATAAATACTTTCTAGGGTTCATATCGATTCTGCCATATCGCGACATCGATTGTGGATTCTTTGACCTTGCGATATCGCGTCACCCAGAGATCGGACGATACCATGCACGAATGCACATCTCACGCATGCATTGCTCGCCGGTAGAGACCAAACGCACGTAATAGGCCAACATGCCATCCGTTCGCCAAACAATGCAGAACGGCGATAATTATCTCAGGGACGGTCATTTGAAAGGCCTGGATATACGGCCACTCGGTGATAGGGCACTGCCGCACCTTCCAACACACCAACACACGCATTGTTTGATCTGTACTTTGCCCACTCAACATTCTCCTTTTTGAGCCGATGACGACGACAACGACAGCGGTGGGGGGAAAGCTTGAGTGGCCAGCACCGCAGTGCTGTTCCCACGCCTGCAGCCTGCATTGTGTCCGGTCAACAGAGGTGTGCGGATCGTAAAAGTTTGATCTGCGACATAGATTCTAAAAATTCTGCACATCTAAATCTGCAACTGGATGTATCCGCAGACCGCATATCACCGCCGGTCACCAGTATAATACTAGTGTGCTCGCCGTCTGTGTCGCTTGACCACCGCCACTTGATAAGTAAATATTGTACGATATTGCGATATCCTGATATGAAAAACCGTGACATATCGATTAGCTCGTTGGACTACGATATGAAAATTATTACTTTCATAGCATTAATGCTGTTTTAGTATTACACGGAGAGTTTGTTCTAACTCTGGTTGGTAATTTGTGGACATTTGCAGGTCACTGCTGTTGAGTGCTCGTGGCTATGATGTACAGAAGGTTCTGCCAAAGTTGGAAAGTTTGAGTGCTGCAAAATCATTTGAACCACTGGAACCAGTTAGGGATACAGACATTCAGGTACAGTACAGTACAGTAGTGGTTGCATATATGTGCTTTTATCATTTGATGTCCATTTATTGTTTTTTTACTATGCACTGCAGTTTATTGCATTGTATACGCTACAGTGCTTCTGTCTGTTTCTTTTTCTGTCTTTTTTCTCGTCTGTCACACAGTGACACAGTAAACACAGATAGGCCTACTGAATTATGCAGATTGAAATTTCAAACACTCAGATTTTGTTTAACCACCTTGAAGATAATTTCAGCTAATATGCAAAACTTTCTAAATCCAGTATCCTTTGGAAAACATATGATAAGTAAGTAAATACATATCAAAGTCACAGAGAGCTATGCTCTGGTTTACGAAAACGTGTCCTCAAAGTTTTCGTTGGAACTGTATATAGTCGAGGTCGTGGTGTTGCATATTGAGAGGCAGCCGATTCCTCAGACATGGCCCGCTTTTCTGCCACCATAGCTGGTGTTTGTGGAACCACGCACGTCTGGATGTCAGCAGATCACAACGAGTGACAACCACTATTTGATAGGTTACATTTGCTATATTAGTTGGGATGTGCTCACTGATGAATGGGAAATCATATGTGAGTTGTGACTTGAAGCATTGTAGCAAAAGTCAAAGGACTGTTGAATTGTTTATTTAGAATGCTAGTATCATTAGCAGTTGTGTTATTGCCTTAGTATACACTCTCCTCAAAAATTGTGCGTGAAAGGCATTCAGTGACTGCATATTTAATACTGTATTGTGAACGTGTATTCAGTGTTTATCAACTTTGCTGCACTTGTATGTAACAAAATACATAATAATACAAACAATAACAGTGGACACTCAGATAAACAAATGATATTGTGTTGGAAATGGTGCATTGATTGACCAAGGTTTAACGTCCCACCAAACACACTATAGGTCATATCGGGGACGATTTTTACGGGTCATATGACCAAACCAACAGTGTCAAAGCACTGAAGGAAGCCAGTTGGTCTTTCAGATAAGGCTTGAATCCCACCAGGACCTCTCCACCATGTTACAATAATACAACTCTAAGCAAACCACCTCTATGCATGGTGTAAGGGTCCCAATGTGACAAACCCAATCTGCTGGACCTGTAAGAACTGCTCACATGAGTGTGCTGCTGACTGTGAACAACAAACAACCCAGCATGGAGCAGTTCTAATAATATTCCCTCTTAACCTTCAGACAATCACCATAACTCGGATGTTGTCTAGCAGAGGGGAGGGAGGCTGACATTGGGGCAGGGACGCCACACCCTGAGATCAATAAGTGATCCTGTTTACCCCCGGAAATGGTGCAAGATGGAGACATGGTTGTTACAGACCATAGATAAGAAGTCGTGTACAGTTTATTAATTGACGCACCATTGTTGATAACCTTCAGTTACTGTCAAAGTCTTTCTGGACTTTGCATCCTTTTATGTTTTCAGTTTATGAGAAATTGTTGCATGCATTAGCTGCATTTTTATTGTCATATGAGACTTGTGTATCGACAGTTTTGTCGATATATGAATGGCATCACATGCTTATTTTCTATTTGGGAAGAGTTTGTCAGTCACTAACAAATTATGACAACATTGTGACTGTTGATGTAGGCTTTTTAAAACAGTAACCGGTAAACCGGTTTCCAACTGGTAACCGGTTTCAGAATGTCTAACCGGTTATCGAATTTATTGCACGTCACGTCGACACGACGTAGGCAACGCCAACACATTGCGCTGTCGTGAGTGCCATCACCCGCCATTTTCTCCCAATTTCACCGTCGCCGGCAGATTCTAAACGTTTGTTTTGGCAACTGGTAGGCTGTTGACTAGTGCCGTTCACGTCTGATGCCCCAATACATGGAGAGTTTTGTATTTCTGAATGGAAATAAGTAACTGAGTAGGCCTAGTAGCGGACTTCATACGCCAACGCTAGTGACGTTTGTCGGTCGTGCGGTGACATGAGGTCGGACAGTATGGTGAACGGACGCATGCCTCCCAAGTGCATTGTTTACTGGCACAGACCGAATTCACAGCAACAGTTGCACGAAGTCACGAAAGCACATAGGCCAACATGCCTTCCGTTTAAAACAATGCAAAACGATGACAATTATCTCAAGGACGGTCATCTGATGCCGCCTGAAAGGCCCTGAGTAGATGGCCTGTTGGCTGGCGCACTGTCCAATACATGCAAATAACATTACAACACGAGCTTCAATTCCGTGTCACGGTCGCAACGGTCACATCAGATTCCACCCAGGTTGTTTGATTTGTACTTTACCCACTCAGCATCTTCCCTGTTCCAGCTGACGACCACGTGGGTGGCCGGCAAGACAGGATGTAAACTGATGCAGGCGTCGTGTGCAGTCAATAGAGGTTTGCATTCCCCTCAGTCAACAGAGTTCGACTAATCACGTCTGCAGTACATAGCAAATGCAGTCTTGACTCTGCAGTTAGTCCATGTCTGAATGTTTCCATCTACTCATAGTACCAACCTGTGAGGTGAAATGTCCAGTTACATGAGGCATCATTAGGATGTTTGTGTATTTCATTGTAATGACAAGTAATGAACCCGTATCTTTTGACAACTTCCAAATTAATCACATTTTTCTAATGTCTTTTAGCAGTTATCAAGAAAAAAATTCTCCACAAGAAAACTGAAGGAATATTATCCACATTAGTCCGCAGATTCTAAAAATTCTGCGGATCTGCGTCTGCAAGTGGACGCATCCACAAATCGCACATCATGCCGGTTACTTTCATATATTACTACTGCGCTGTCCATCTGCGTAGCTTGACCGCCGCCTCCGGGAAATGGTAGGATATCGCTGGTCACGCTTCAGTAGACAGGCATCTTATCTCTCCACATGCTGCTGCTAGCCTTGTTTACTCCCTTCCTCCCACCCCCGCATTCTACTGCCGTCCAGGGGTGAAAGAAATTTAGCAAGATGCAATTGCACCAGGGGCAACCAGAGCGTTTGGTACACAACAGGTCACTTCACGCAGACTGTTGATATAGTGATTATGTAACTGCATTTCACTTCGCCAGTTGCCTTTCTTTCGAGGTCTGCAGCCATGTGACATGACATCACGTAATCAGATTACCGGTAAATAACTGGTTTCCACAAAACGGTTACGTTTTTGTAAAAAATGGTTTTAACACTCCTATGTTGAAGATGTAAAGTGTTATTTTATTCTGAATTATCGTCTCTTTGCAATGCTGTCCGAAATATATGCTGCACTGACCAAGTATGATTATCTTTGAACATCGTTCAACATAATTGAATGTTGTGAAGGACATCGCTTTCACAGCATATGTTTACCTGCTTATTGCACCTTCGTCATCGTCATCATTTTGTTTTATGAAAGTTAATACACACAACGTAATACGTGAAATAAATATATACGGTGGGTGTAGACTGTCCAGTTCATACATTAGTTCAATAACAGTTTTTGTATAACATCAGTGTAGCATCTTAGATGCAGTGCAAGTTGTGTGAGTTTGCAATGTATTTGTGCTCTCTGTGTTTAACCCAGTCGTTGCATGTGCAGGGATTTCTGAAGAATGAACGAGAAAATGCTCTTTTGGCAGTTATTGAGCACACAAGGAAAAATGTAAGATTTTCTGTGATGTTTGTTGTATGTGTTTTTCAATGCTGATCCTTTGTTTTTCTTTCTGGCATGCTGATGAAAACCTTTTCATTGCCCAGCTGGTTATTCTTGCAGAAACTGTTTACTGTAGACCTCCAGCACACATTATAGTAAACACTCTTCCATTGTGTAGGTTGTTAGTATGTTTGTTTAACCCACGTTGATATATTCTCCAGCAAATTTAAAACTTAATACAAATATGAAAATGGGTACGTCACTCAGTACTGCAGTCAGTGGACAGCAAAATATTGAGCAACAAAACGGCTTTGCTACACCAACACTGAAATTCATTGATACACATAGTTCAGCTCTCTGACTTCGCCTGAAATGTTAGTGAGGTCAATCCAGAGGACGCATGCTAAAGAATTTTGTTCTTATATTAATAATTATTATTAAAAATTTGCAGTTTAGAGTGGCACTGTTGTGGAAACATTGCAAGGCATTTGTACACTGTCATGGTGATAAATGCAGCGGTGATGTTTGTGTGAACGTGGCAGTTAATCAGAGAACTAAGTTGACTTTGTGATCGTTGAAGCTTAATTTGTACAAGAATTTTGTGAGCTCAAGTTGCAAGATGTTTAGAGAGGTTGTAGTCAAAATAGCATGCCAACCCTTCCGCTTTTGGCGGAATTTTCCACTTTTGTGGTCAAATTCCATGATTCCGACCAGAATTCAGATTATTCTGCTGTAGTCCCATTACGCAAAAAACGCATCGGTAGTAGTATACCGAAAGTAGTTACGAAGTGGCGGGTATCACAGCAGTTTCTGCCTGAATACAATGTTGCATACCCCGTGATTTGAAAGTCTACGCTTGATTGCCATTATGCATTTTGCTCGTTGTGTTCAGTAAACATTAACGTTTCTCATGGAGGTTCACATAATGCTTATTATGGAGATTGCTTTGCTTCCCAATGGCGGGCAGTTATTCTGCATTTTTAGTTAAAAATGCTTCAATTGGTCCATTTATTCTGTGGAAAATTATTACGATTGTTGTCACCAAATGTCAGATTTTAAGGCGAAAATGCACCAAATTTAATTTTTGCTGGGGCTATGCTCCAGGCCCCACTGGGGGAGCTTACAGCAATCCCCCAGAGCCCATAGCTGGATTTAAGGGGCCTACTTCTAAGAGGGAGGGAGGGGAAGGGAAGAGGAGAAGAAAAGAGAAAGGGGAGGAGAAGGGAAGGGGAAGGAAGAGGACGGGAGGGAAAGGGGAAAAGGGAGGGGAAGGGATTCCTACTTGTCAATGTTGGCGTGTATGAAATAGTATCGTAGTAGACTGTTGCCCACCGCGGACGGACATCCAGGGTTGATCACCAAGCGGATGAGACAACAAGTTGTATTATATGTAAACAGTTAATTGCTTTATGATGTACAACAGTCTAAACCAGGTTATTGTCCAGTATTTTTGAATCAAAATAAGTAGAGTTAGCTCGCTCGATTTGCACATCGGACATCTGCAAAATCGGAGCTAAACTGAACATTGAAGAATTGGTAGCGTAGCGTCAGTGTGCCGATACCGATGTTGGAAAAAATTAGTGTGAAAAACTGCAACATAGTTTTCGCCCCATTATGTTTAAACAGCATACTTTCATCAGGTTTAAACTCACATTTGATAAACTACAAACACGCTACAAGTTAAATCTGTATTTATTATATTTTTTTAAATACACGGCAGTGCACCAAATAAAAATAAATTGCTTGAAATTTTATGATGTGGAAAGCAGCTTATATACACGCACAGATAGTGTGCATAATATGTAATCTTTCAGGCACAGGCAGGATTTTTATATGTTACTGGACACTATTTGTGACTTAGTAGTTGAGACTGCTGTACTGCATCATTTACTTACGTATTATTTTGAACTTTGCATTTGGCGTTGGGCGTGTCCATACAGGCCTTACTTTTGCCTGATCATTTGCAATTATTGAGTTGCAAAATGTACTTTGCATTTACATACGCATGCAAATGAAAAAACATGGTTCGTTTATTGTGCATTTAATAGCAGTTACATCACTTAGAAACAAAACAAAACACACATACACTGTGCAAAAAACAAAGTAAACTTCACAGCAGTAAACGTCGGTATCGGACATCGGAATTTTTCACCTAAATGTTGAAACATCGGACATCGGAAATTTTTCACGAATTGCCTAACTCTGAAAATAAGAAATTTAAAATTAATGATTAATCGTTCTAGAAAAGTTACCTGTAAACACTTTTTATTGTTACTAGTAGCTAAAACTATTTTTATTACTAATAACTGTATGAGGGTTTTTATTTTCAGTTATATGATTTTGCAGTGACTTCTTTACCTGTGAGTATGGAACTTTTTTCCAGTGTTTACGGTATGTGTATTTTATTGCGACCATTTTTT
>Ga0049105_1001800_pt1 | contig 10018 bp, 9 predicted proteins | sample WorMetvaBAHAMAS1_FD_61260 | JGI IMG/M metagenome (GOLD analysis project Ga0049105, IMG submission 61260) | Worm MetaG Olavius vacuus BAHAMAS.1 | ecosystem: Host-associated > Annelida > Digestive system > Unclassified | place: Germany: Marburg | collected 2013-04-09 | reverse complement strand
CCATCTTTCTGCCAAAAATTATCGAAATTGGTGGAAATTTGACGAAGTTCTGACAAAAACAAATCTGCTTAGTTTTTTTTGGGACACGGTGTACAGTTGCCGTTGCATGTACAGTTGCCGTTGCATGTACAGTTGCGGTTGCATGTACAGTTGCGGTTGCATGTACAGTTGGGGTTGCATGTACAGTTGCCGTTGCATGTACAGTTGCCATTATATGTACAGTTGCCATTGCATGTACAGCGCCTGCAGAGCAATATGTGGTACGAATGCTTTACATTTTTTGTTACAACTTTGTGTAGTATTTAGTTTGCATATTGGAGGTGTAAAAATGTTTCAGGTCCAGAGTATGGCACTAACAAGCTTGCACTCATGTCCATGTTGGTTGAAGCTGAAGAGTTAGCTGATGTGCATCTGATGGTCAGAGATCGGCTTTCTGCTGAGGTGCTTGTCCAGCTAAAGGATTGGAAGGCCGCAAACTATCACAAGCAGATGGTTGGCAGCTGCAAAGAAGCCAAGGCATTTGAAGAAGACTTTCATAAAGTCTGTGGTATTTTACTTGGTTATAATTCGGAGTTATATCCATAACTTACATTATATGGTCAAAATGATACTGTTCACAGCATATTACCATACAGTACTAGAAAGCTGTCATTTTTAGTTCTGTGTTGTGATAAGTTGTTGCTGTATGCTGCATACAGGTTTGTGTTCATGCAGTTCAATATTTTTTTTATACTTGTGCAGGGGTGGATCCAAGGGAGGTTCATTGGGCTCATATATACCTACCCCCTCTGAGACAGAGATGCTCTGAAAAAATGATTTATGGCATTCTTAAGAAAGAAAGTAAATGTCGTGTGTTTATCAGAGTATATTGTTACACACAAACCATTTGCTGGCTTATATATTGTGAATTGACTTGGAGATAACCTAACAGCTAAGCTATGCTGTGTCATTTTACCAGCAGTAGAAGATTATTATATTGTGTTGTACGAATACAGTTAGCTATGGAGTAACTAGTACAGTGCCGCTACTCACTCCTTGAGAAAGTTAAGTAATATGGAAATGTGTTGCTCACCCACTCTTAGTTTCTTAGTCAGAACAGTCACGAGTGTGTTCTTATGTCTGGGCTCTGCAGAATAGTTCAGTTTGCAGTGTGGCATTGCCACAGAGGGAATGGGGACGTGTCAGCCCACATTTTCCAAGGACCAGTTTTGGGATTCGCCCTAATACTGTGAGAAGTTGCCGACACCTTTGGGGCTTTGTTTTAGACCCCAAACCCCACTGCTGTGGAAGGGGACACTCCCCCTCATTCAACCCCTTTCTATGCCTTTGGCGTCTCGTGTCCCCGTCCAAAATTCCTGGCTATGCCACTGCGTGCCTTCATTTTTCATGGAGCAGAGTGCCACAGCCATGCTTGCTATGACAAAGGCCAACACGTCAAATTTTGAATATAACGTAGGTCCTTGGTTAGGAAAGGGACAGAAAATAAAGCTGATAAAATCAGTAAGTAACACAGTGCCAGATAGCTAGGGTAAATGTTACTCATACAGTGTTTTACAGTTACTTAGTTTACTGTTAAAGATTAAGGATTGAAAATTTGTATAGTCATAAGAATGCACCAAAATGTTGCATTTTAGCACAAAAAAAGAGAATTTTATGGTGAGGGGTTTCCTGCCCCTCAACTGCTTTGGCATTTTGATGTCCTTGCCCAAAACAAACCCCCCCCCCTTAGCACAATCCTGGATCGACCACTGTTACTATTGGTTTATTCTGTAGTTTTGTTTTAAGAAATTAACACTGCTCTCAGTATTAGTGGGCATGAGAGTTCCAGATATTGTGTGAACATAAAATAATACGTAGTAATACTGAAGTTTCAAACTGTTGCAAACGTGACAAATTTTGATGTTTTCGTTGGTACTCAAAGGCACAGAAACCTTGGATGAAGAAACTGGCGAGGGTAGAAAAGTCAAAGAAGGATTATCACAATGCATGCAAGGCTGTGAAGACTGCTGTAACGCAGGAGAACAATGCAAAGAACAGCAGTGAAATATCCGCTGATCAGGTAATACGAAGTACAGCACACAGTGACGTGATACTGCTAGCGTGAACCCACACTGTGATACGCTGCCGCCTCTGAAGTTACGACCTTACGGCGATATAGAATTATGTGTATTATTATTATCATTATTACTGTTCTTGTATAGGTTTGATAGTCGTCCTCTAGTGCTGTGTTCTGAGCATCTTATTCTCATTAGTATCATTTGTTGTCATTGATGCTGCTGAGTTGTAACAAGGACGTGAATGACTAAGATGAATTAACTTGGAATACATGGATGGTTTTGCCACAAGATGATAATGCTGGTCATTCTTACAGGGCAACTGCGAATGCATATGCACGTTCTTGCTATCAAAATCTGTCTGTCTGTCTGTCTGTCAGACACGTGCATTGTGATAAAATGAAAGAAACTTCTGCCCACATTTTTGTACCATATGACAGATTGATCATCCTATTTTTGCGACAAGAAAAATGTTTGGTTGGGGACGACTCCTTGTACCTGAAATTTTGGGCCAAACTGACCCGTTCCTGCAAAAACGCCCATTTTCAATCGATATTCACTTGTAGCGCCTCAGCCATAACACCTAGCGAAAAAAGTTCAATTATTGCTAATACGAAGTCCACTATGTGCTTTCCAATGAGTCTAAGATGAACAGCTTATGTGGCTCTAAGCCCTCCAAAGGGGCTCATAAATGCAAAATGTCTGTTTTCCATCTAAAAGTAAACTAACGTGAATTTGTAAATATTTATAATTAGATAAGCTTAAGTAGACTGATTTTTCGTTCAACCACGATACCATCTTTATCAGAAATGAAAACATTGGCTGGCGTCTGGTTTTTGTTGACTCGGTGTACATGTGACTAATTCAAATATGGTCAGTAGAAGACACAGTCTGTGTTGCTTGATGGTTTTGTCAGGTGAAAAAGATGACAGAGAAAGTGGAGAGATGTCGTCGTGACGTCGAGTCCACTCGCAATGCCTACACAACATCTCTGAACGAGTTGAATGCATACAATGCTAAGTATATGGAAGACATGAATGAGGTCTTTGCTAGAACTCAGGACTTCGAAGCAAGGAGACTGACATTTTTTAAGCAGCTGCTGTATGACTACCACGCCTGTCTCGATACTACCCAGATCACACAGTATGTCTGATCCCTGTTGTCTAACATATGCTGTCGTATCATGCTACATGTATTTGCTGTGTGTGTCAAATTTTTACTACTAGTTACAGATATGTAAGTTTGTGTTCATTTACTAAAGTATTGATGCACATCGATGCTGAACTGACAAGTGATTAACACTAACAGCTTCGTAAAGGCTTCTGTCATCAGTGATCAGCACTGCTTGTGCTGATGCAACACCATGCATAACATAACATCCTTGGCCGACGTAATTACTCAAGTTACTGATTCTGTATTTCCATTACACACTGCTGCATATGCTGGTTGTGTGGAATTGTGTTCCTGGGCATCTGAGCATCAACTACAACTTGATGCTTGTGGAGAAGTTGTACAGATACATTGTACTGAGCTATTGATCTAACAGCAGAGATGAACTAAACAAAGTTTGTGTCTCCTCCGTCATATGTTCTGTCATGTTACAACATGCACCCACTGACAGGATATTAGATAACTATTTTCCCAACACCACAGTGTTGACATCGCAGCAGTGTGGCATTGGGCTCGCTTGTTTTTCACAAGTTATTTATTATTTTAAGAATATTTTTCCATATTGCGTTAGCGAATGTGAAGTGACTTAGATTCATCTGGAAGACACAGGACTCCACTGCTTCAGAGACGTGAATTTTGACACAGCTCTGTCATAAAGTGTATCTTCTGTCTGCCAGGATGTTTTCAGCACTCTGGTATCACAGTGTATTGCGGCCCATCAGTTCTTTGACATCATGATGAGTGGCATCTCACCTGTGAAGTGATCTCTTCAGCAGTCTCTCGGTTTTCTCAGAGACCACAGTGGTGTCCACAGAGAACAATTGTAAACAAGTCAATATTGCAGTATGATGTATTGAATTGTAACTGTAACATAATTTGTGCTTTATTTTATGGGAAATATTGATAATTATTGGTTATTACTGCAACGGCATGTGTTTCATGTAGACTTTGTGACATCTATGCACGTTTTCGTCAGTCTGTTGACCACTCTGATACTGCTGTTGATCTGAAGTGGTGGTCTGATAACTATGGTGCTAGCATGACAATGGCTTGGCCACAGTATGAGGTAAGCACTCTAGTCTGATGTTGTAAATACCAATTGCTGTTTTGTGTTACACTGACATACAGATTGTTGATTGTGTTCTGTTAATGAAACTGTTTTCTGGAAATTGCTTTTCTGTAAATTGAGAAAAATCATGAAATTTTTTTGCATCCACAGAGCATCATTGTAATGGCTTGCTGCAGTTGTGTAGACCAGGAAACAGACAATAAATTCTGTTATGACAATTACATACGAGTGTTTGAAGATTTGAAGCTACTTGAACATACGTGGTATAGCATCTCCTTCTCAACTACCATCTAGGAAGTGGAGTTCATCGTTTGTAGTATTCGTATGTCGAGTGCAGTATGAAAGATGAAATGAAGCATGTTGTTAGCATGCCACAGATAACTGCAGAATACATGCCTAATTTCGTCTTTTATACAGCATTCTACATACGAATATTACAAACGGTGTATAATGCTGACGTGTAACATAGGAATACACTGATGAGTTCCATGCCATCTCGAGGAAGGAGCGTGGCATGCGGGCAGCTGTTGTTGGTGGAGCGTCTGATGGAGTAACTCTCAAGTCTGTTCAACGTACCGATGATGCTGTGTCTTTTAGCCATACTGCAGCTTCAGCTCACGGCTCCTTTGACACTGCACGGTACAATGACTGACTCTGTTGAATCTAGAACCGTAGCAATTGCGAGTGCATTGCAACTTGAGGCCGCCTAACATTGCGCCTGTCGTTGTGAGCTGTTTTTGGCCAAATTTGTACTACACATGCAAACAGACTGCTATTTCTCAGCTTCGGATCAAAATGCTGACATCCCCATTACATTTAGTGACCCTCAGTTCCTAAAAGAGAGCAATAATTTCGTGATCAGACGACGGTTTCTCACTGTGACCTTGACCTTTGACACTTTACCCAGAACTTTTGTAGTAGATTTGGTGTTACGTGATCAAACTCTGAACGAAATCTGAGAGAAATGGAACAATCTGTCTGCAGTAGAGTCATTGATGATTTAGCAAATCTTTCACAGTCATTATGCCACGCTGTGAGGTTGACATTTGACTCATTGACCTTGAACATTCGCAGTATGTCACGTGTCACATTTTCAAACTCTGTACCAAATTTGAGCAAAATCTAGCAATCTGCGGCTGACTTATTGGCAGTTTAGCCAAATTATTCACCCATTTTTAAGGGAGTGATTTTGTATACACAACATCTGGAGGGAGCGACCTACATCAGATTTAGAAGGATGATAGGCCAGTCATTTGCACTTACAATGCGCTTTTCAGATTTTAGATTCAGTGCTTCCTTTCAAAACTACACTGCCGAACTTAGACCAAATTTTAATATATTTGATCCCCGTAAAATTAGAGGATGTGAAGTGTATGAGTCAGAACTAAGGTCAGTTATCGTCACACCGTAGATTCACAATATGTTGCTCAGTTTCAAAACCAGAGTGTGCCAAAGGTGACCAAGGTCAAAAATAGAGGCCACATTTTGCACTTATTGACACCACTGTAAAATTTAGGGAGGGGTAGGTGAAATAACTGAATTTTACGAGTTCGGCCTACAAACCTCTGGTATACTTTGACGGGGTGTCTTTTGGCTGTCTGGGAGATTAGAGCGTGGATGTCAAAAAAAGTAAAATAGGATGGGGGCAAAACAGAAGACCTCCTGACTAGCATCGGGCGGCCTGTTAACTGCTATGATTTGTGCTGAGAACTCACAGAGACTGTTATATGGTATTGTGATTGTGAAAAATTGATAACATTGCAGGTATTCACATGTTAAGTATTGTACTTGTATGTGTGTGACAGAAACTGTCTGTGATGATAGCACTTGTGATAGTAATACAGTGCTTGTTAATGTTAATGCAGATGCTGTAATTAATTATCACACCACATAACAGTCCATTGCCAGTGTGTGTATTTTTTTTGTCTAATCATATGTCTTTGAATGTGCAGTTTATCATAAACATTTTTTACTCTTGAAACATAAAACAGCTTTAATTTTAGCAGTAACTTACAGAAGAAATTAGTTTTTCTCGTGTTGTACCAGGAGAAATTTAGATGTGGTTGATAATTGCAAATGTGTGTTTAATATTTCTGAATGTTAATAGCCAGACGAGTGTGCAGCACAGTGCCATTGTGACTTGTGTTCTAGGCAGCGGAGTGTTGAAGTATATGATGAGGGGGACGACTATCAGAATATTGCAGCAAGCAGACATGAACCACCACAGTACACACATAGTCAACCTCCACAAACAGACTCGGCCAAGCTGTACCCGCAGAATGGAAATGCTTCCACAAAGTCACTGACAAAAGATGTACAGCAGCCAGCGTCAGTCAGGCAGACAGACACTGTGGTGGTGCGTGCACTCTATGACTATGAAGCACAGGAATCTGACGAGTTGTCTTTCAAAGCTGGTGGGATACTTTCTCTCCTGTTATGTCTCGTGTCTGTCCGGCAGTGATGTCCAATTTAAGGAAAAGAATTTTTATTCTGTTGTCGATTGTGCAATAATAATAATAATATTCGTTTATTGAAAATTGACAAACTGCAATTAAACAAAGAAATGCTAAAAGTTAAAGTTATACATACATAGTACAAACATAAAACTAAAGGAAAAACACCATCAGTAACTGTCAGCAAACAACATTCTCGTTAGAAAATTGCAATCTGTTAGATAAGAACAGTGGTTTGGAATCTGTCTAGAATGCGGCCGTTTTCTAAGGTTATAGCTCTGTGGGAGAACGGATGGCAACAGTTGTTCCTTACATGATATTGAGACTGTAAAATCATGTTGAACAGCCACTGATCGACTTCATTACATAATTCTTGAAAGTCATACTCTGGATCTGAAGTATAAAAGCCAGCACGAATATTACGTCGGATAAACGCCTTAACTTTTTGACAGTCCGAGGTCGAAGGCCTTGTTGAAATCTAATGTGATGACAGAGACGTATGCAATGCACATGCAACAAGAGAATCAGGCTTATTTGTGCATTGTGCATAGATTTGCTGTACTCAGGGTTCTTACAGGTTGGTTGAAGTCCTGGAATTTTTCTTCAGTATTTCAAGACCTACAAAATCCAAGTGAAACAAGGTCCTTATAATTATTTGAGTCACTCACTTCCTACTAGTCATTGAATGTGTCATTTTTGTGACATGTTTGGTACGTCACAGTTCTTAGCATATATTTGTTATGCTACAGTTATGCCGTCTTTGAATTTGGTTTTACAATACTGTACGAACTCTGTGTAGTGAACAGTAGGCAACATGTTTTCATCGCAGGTACAAGCCCATGTATTGCAAATCTGCTCAGATGGGACATGAGCTGTTTGTGAATGTGGCCAGTGTGAATTGTATAGTCAACATGTAATGTCCTTTCAAGGCAGATTGTAGTCACTTTACGATGCAAGAGGATGATGCACTCACCTGGCTGGAAACCAGTGACTGCAGTACTCATGGACATGAAATGAAAATACAAGATAATTTTTACTTGGCAAATGTGAATGGAATATGTAGCTGACTACCACTTTAATGTCAGAAAACAGAGAACAGAATATTGTAGTTATACTGTACAAATGTTTTGTGTCATAAAATTAACACCTGCTTTTGTGGAGACATCATAGGTTACATTTTCAAAATGAATCGATTCTGCAGTAAAAGTTGACTTGCAGATTGGACACCAGTACTGTTTGGATTCAGTCTGAGTTGAGATTGGTGTATTAGTGTGATACGTTTGAAAATGAATTAGTTAAGTGACTGCAGTGCTCTAATGCACTCTTCAATAATGTTGTGATGGAAGTACTGTAAATACCAATTGTCTTTGCAAGCAAGTACTTCATTACAATATTGCTTGTGTGTGGATGCGCCATTGCGCCTATTTGACTATGTACAGGTTTGATGCACGTGTGTGTGTGATGCAGGTGACATGTTTGTGAAAGTACGCGATCGCGACGAGCAAGGCTGGTGTGCTGGATGTATTAACGGGCGAATTGGTCTTTATCCTGACAACTATGTTGAGATTATTTCCCATTAACTTTCACTGCTGTAGCCTGGCAGAGCAACAAGCACTTACGTTGTTTACATATCATGTTGTTTTATAAATACCACATGTTTATCTTTGATCTGTCGTTTGTTTTCCTGAATTAAATTCGATAGATACCAGTCTTCTTATGCAGAGTCTGGCATTAGCTTTCCTTCATCTCGTTGACTAATTAAGACTACAGTAACATCCTGAACTGTGACTTGGCATGTGAAGCGAATCATGCCTTGTTATATATACTTCCTGTCATGATGAATGTTTATTTTCATTTATAGTAAAATAATTGTGTATTTTTTGGCTATTGCACATATCTGTTTTGTTAAATGAGCTGGCTGGCTGTAATTAGTTAAGTTTATTGTCAATTTTCCTCTGTACTAGTACGTGTTTAGTTATTGCACTTTGAGTTTTTGTTGATGTAACACAGTTATTTGTAGCTAGACTGCTGTTTACTGTCGTCTGCCACTGAGATATTGAATCGAGTTCATTCCGACAGTCCATAAATTTTACATTGGTCTTTATTGTAACCTCCTTTCACTATTTGTGTATCAGTGCTTGGCATTTTTGCTTTTTTCCGTGTACAGTAACTATTTATTTTGATTGATGCTTGCCGAATCAGTAGTTATTTATTTGGCTTCTGTGCACTGTGGGTTGGTACGGTAGTCATCTGCTGTTTGTTAGCTCTAGTCTGCTCATATCTAGCCAGTGCTTCTCGTCATGAACAGTACAATATATTATTTGACCAGTACCAGTACAAAGTCTCGTGTTTCCGGTAGTGTGCGTCTGTTTGTTCCGTGTATTAGCAGCACTATATTTACATTTGTGTATCACGATTTCACCACGCTATGTTGTCCACAATATTTTTACAGTTTGTGCATTTTGAGGGTATACTAAACGACTGTTTTCGTTTACGTATCTAAATTATCTGCATTATGCAATTTTGACCAAATTCAGTGTTCAGCATTTTCTACTTGTTTTTACTAGTCTACATATTTTTGTGAAATGTTATGTATGCACTGAATTAGTAGTATCACAGGAGACAAATGTTGCTTTGGAATGTTCCAATTACAAAATGTGTCTGAACAAACCTGTGTAAATATTGCTATGTCTGTGCTGCCATAAGGAATGGCATTAAGCATTACTGAAGTGTCTTTCCTGTGCCTGTCGCTAACTTAGGAATGAACAGTCCCAGTACGCAAGTCAGTACTTGGGTTCAGTGATAATGAAATGTAATATATTAAAGAAGACAAAAAATAACCTGCAGACAGCTTCAGTCAGAAGTGCTAGGAAAGCTTCTGTGTCATATACAGTTCACATTACAACTCAACCTACTTAGAAGTAATCGATGAGGAATATCGTGTTCATGAACTACACTGTCTTTAAAAATGCCACCCTATTGTGACAATAATTTCGTCAAATATTAACCAATTATCAAAATTCACTGCTGGAATGTCCGTTAAAATTGCAACGAAACAAACCCACCACACCTAAAATGTGTTGCCGCACTGCCTTGAGAAACTGAAGTAATCAAATTTGTTGCATTTTTTGTATATTATATTCCTATACAAGTTCATCTGGAGATGAGATAGCGAATATGAACTGCTTTACGACAAGTTCACGTTTGCTAAAAAGGCAGCTGCCAAACTCGTGGTGATAATTTCATAACATCTTAACTGAATGCCTGTCTCA
>Ga0049105_1001799_pt1 | contig 10019 bp, 2 predicted proteins | sample WorMetvaBAHAMAS1_FD_61260 | JGI IMG/M metagenome (GOLD analysis project Ga0049105, IMG submission 61260) | Worm MetaG Olavius vacuus BAHAMAS.1 | ecosystem: Host-associated > Annelida > Digestive system > Unclassified | place: Germany: Marburg | collected 2013-04-09 | reverse complement strand
AAATATTGGTAATATCAAGCATTATTTACCATAAACACTATTGGAGAATTGCCATTTCAATAAAAGCAACAACAAAAGTGTATAATTAATATGTAAAATGGTTGTTTTTCGCTATATAGGGTGGGTCAAAAAACTGGACTTTTAACTTGGGTATATGATGATCCAGAAAGACATTTTATGTATCAAAACATTCAATTCTTCAGCCATAACACAATGATATTCTTTGGTTCACACTGTACATTGCCATTCTACACCATCATAATACAGCAGTTACAAACTTCGAAAATGGCACACTCTGTACATGTATAATTTTGTAGTAACTATTAATCAGTAATTGCTTCTAGAGAAGTATTATTCGCTATGTATAATTGTTGTTTTTATGCCTCTGCTGGCGATAGCTGTAGGAGGCATTCTGTTTTTGGGCTGTCCGTGCATGTGTCATGTGCATGATCATATATGAAACTCTGTGAACACAGTATTCTAAACAAGCTGCTAACTCACCATATTTACAAAGTCTGTGGTGTAGTTGGGGACACTCAAGAAAATGCAGCACATGATCTGGGACAACCTGCCTTCGCCCTTTGGGACTGAAAACTTATCAAAGTGACTGAAGGCTTCTGTCGAAGCTTGAGGCGGACACTTTGAACATTCTTAGTGACTGCAGAATTCCTACGCATGCTGCTGTCATTTGAATGATATTATTTGCCATGTGTCTGCTCAGATGGTTTCGAATGCACTAAAATTGCTAGTGTTGATAGTTTTAAGATAGTGTAAGATAATTAAATGTTGTTACTACTGATCCATATATGAACATTAAATAAGTGTAAAATTTCGCTTTGAAATTCAAAGCCAGTGCTGAGAAAAGTGCAAAAAATCCTAGGGGAGCTAGTTTTTTGCCCACACTGGGTGGTTATAAATGAAATGTGCTTGCATATCTTATTTATAATGCACAACATCATAGTGCTATTGAAATTTAGTACAGTTTTTATGCTGCTTATGCTGGTTTTATATTTAATAACAAAAGATACACTGTGCACACAGTCAAGTACTGGTATTACTCTTTGTAAGTATGCATTGAATTTGATGCACTGTCAGTACTGTAGGAATGGTATTATTTGTATGTGCTAGTGTATGATGCTTTGGTTTCAGGCCAGTCGGTGAGAGCAAGAAGAGATAGGCCGAATTTAATAAACAAGCCACAGCTTGATAATGAGGCTGGGAGAGATGTCGGTATAGAGGAGCAAGATGTGGAGCCAAGTGCGGGATCACCACCATCTCATGAAGTTGCACGGGTTGATAATTCCATTGTGGCAGTTGAAAGACAACAGAGTGTGCATGTCTCAGTTGCAGTGAGGAATGAAGCAAGTCACCTGCAGCTTGTGAAGGACACCTGTAATGGCACAGATCTGCCGGTTGATAATGCAGAACAGCGTAGTGTAGATGTACCACTGAGTAATCACTGCTCAACTGCGAAAGTTAATAATACCATCTCCCACAGTCGTCATTTAACAGACAAGTGTAATGTGATTTCTGCAACGAAGTTGAGAGATACATCTGTCATAGACAAGTACAAAGCTCCAGCTCATCATTTAACACCCGCCGCTGTGTCTGACCAACCGTTGCCAAAGAAATCTCGCAGCAAGGGATCAACAGACTGTTCCCGGCTTGCAACAGTAACTGATTTGTCTGAGCGTGAAATGGTAAATAAGAAGTCGGTAAGCAGGCAGTTGACAGCTGAACAGCCACACAGGGAAAACGGACATGACTCGAGTTTGAGAAGCACGGCTGCTGATAACGTTAGGAAGACTAACTGTGAACGTAAAACGGTACAAAGTAATGAATGCAGGGCCACAGGCAACTCATCTAAGGCCATTGTTAGTGCATCTGATTCCAATGTAAATACTGCTGAAAGTACTGCTGCATCTCGAGTTTCGTTAAGTTCAGATAGACCAGCTACAGGCAACTGTGTGACATTGGGGTCTATGATCGGTGCAGCTATGCATCGAACGGTAACACCTGATGCCAATATTTTGCAGCCGAATGTTGCAAGACAGCACCAAAGCAGGGTTCGATTTGAAGGTATTTGCCAGTTGTTTTATATTTACTGGTTTAGTTTTTGCCTCTGTTTTATATCACTATTAATAATATTTATGGTACTTTGTTATAGCCTTTTCATTAATCAACTAACATTTGTGTTGACAACTTTTTATCTATAACATCATTAAGCTACGACGATGATGATAATGACAGAAAAAGAATTTATTGTACACTGTTTAGTGTATTTGCACGTGTAGTAATGTTATTTATATCTTCATTTTATATAATAGCTATACTGCGTGAAGCTGCAGTTAATGAAATTTGAAGCTTGGATGAAACTGCTTGTGATTTATGCCGAGATATTTGCTGTTTCTTTTTTTGACAGACATAGTAATGCCAAGTTCTCATCTTCCAGTTGCAAAGACGGATTCGTTGCATGACGTTTCTGTTGATAATTGTCTCCTACAAGTGCTCACGTGGAATCCAAACTGGTTGCATGAATATGGTATGCTGTGTTTTATGTGTTTATTTTCAGCATGGGTCATTAGACTACGTTATTGTTAGAGCCACTTTTGTCTGTCCGTTTATCTCTCTGACTGTGATCGATGCCTACATGGTTTAAGATATCGATATGCATTTTGCACCGTATGATAGGGCAGTGTTTCTAGTTTCTTGAGGTCAGACTTCGTGGATGTGAGTTTAGGGGTTCACCCCCAATGAGTGTGTTAAAGAGATGTACTCCCCATGTCAAAAGCGCAATTTGACCAATAATCTGCAGTAGCTTGGAAACAGTTAGAGATATGATATAAGTTAGTATTATTCACTAATAGGAAGTTGCATACAGGCTTTTGATTGGTACCAAAATCAGTGACCTTGAACGACCTTAAACAGTGTAATAGCCACCGACCCACACTACCTCTGTGGTAGCTGAACTTGTTGTCCATGTATTGTGTTCTTTGAATTTTTTCCTGACTGGAATTTGCTTATGTTGTACATTTCAGTGATAATTTCGTGAATGAGAACAAGGATGAGTATGAAAATTTTGCCGTATGGAATAAAAGTTAAAACAGTAATTATCTTCAGAACAGATATATCAGTGGTTAGAGACACAGTGACAAATGTTTGATTACTTCACTGTTTATATTTTGTCAGTTAGCACTTAGAAGTATTGAAAGTTTGGAGAGCTGTAGTTAAATTCAGTTTTAAGCTTCTACTGCTGGTTTACCACAGTTGTGTGTAGTTGTGTAAGTTTAATCTTGAATACTGAGAACGGACATATGCAGACTTATTTGCTGAATGGGATTATGACGAGAATGAAATGTAGTTTTGATGAATAGGATAAACATTAAAACAGACATTATCGTTAGAATGAAAATTCACTGGTACAAGTATGAGTCCTCACATCATGGTCAGCTGAGCTGAAATGAGGCTGACCACTGTATCCACTCCTTTCTCTGTGCCACAATTTCCCCCATTGTAATTAGTAGTCTTCCTGTCATTTTATATATTGCATAATTTTTGCACTTGTGCAGTCAACTTACATTCACAGTGTCGGACCACCATTTCTTTATCTTTGGTCTCCGATTTTCAGTCGATATTCGCTCGTAACACCTCAGCCGTAACACCTAGCAAAAAAAGTTCAGTTAACACTAATAGATACCGTAGTCCACTATGCGAATCCACTATGCGATGAACATCATACGTTGCCCATAAGCCCCCCCCCCTCCCAAAGGGGGCTCAAAAACGCAAAACGGCCTTTTTCCAGCTGTGGTGTACTTGAACATGAACTTGACTTTACTTCACCAAAGTGACACTGATGGTGCATTAACGTTATTTCATTGATGCTGCAGCGCAGTTTATCTGCTAGAGTTGTCCTATTTGTGAGATTTCCGTTAGATAGTGCATGCATGCATCTGTGATCATATACTTTGTAAACAAGATAACTGATAAAGCACCTGTGGGAATTTCACGAAATTTATAACTTCAGTGCTCTTGGGGACAAAGATAAACGGATTAGATTTTGAAGTCAGAATGTCAAGGTTATGGCGAGACCATATATGGTCGAAAATCAGTATCTTATAAACACGTATGGGAATTTTACCAGATTTACAACTTTGGTGCAGTTGAGGACAAAGATATCCTGAACAGATTTTCAGGTCAAAAGGTTAAAAGTTACAGCGAGACTTTTCCCACGGAGGTATTCCGATCGATGGTTTGCCGTCAAATACTTTCTAGTTTTTAACTGTTTTTATTTGTTGTCGGTATTTGTAGCAACTGCAAACAAGGCATCACATCTGCCACCGATTGTTGATCTCAGTCGACTCTATCCACTGCTGGAAACATACGACTCCTATGTTGACTATTTCAAAATCGTTCAGCCGTTATTATTGCTGGATACGTGGGAGTCGGTATGATTGGCTTGATTTCTGTCTTATATGCAGTCTGGAGAGTCCACAAAAGCCCTCATATTAATGCCCTAGCACGTACCATATTTGCACATAATTTTTTATCATGTCGCATGACACAGTTTTTAAATGCACTTGTCAGTAGTTCTCATATGTGCTGTATTTTATGATACTGGCAACATGCATTTGGGCAGGCCTGGTGTGTGTCAATGTTTCGATTCAAATCTGATGCAGATTAAATTTTCATATTGTGTCAAATATTTTGTGCACATATTTCACTCTTGAAGTTTTGTTACTGTGCATATTGCACAAAATGTACATCAGATGTTGAAATGATCTTCTAAAATTCTCTTTGTAAAAATTGTTTCTTGTTCTGCATAAAATCTATTGTTGATAAACTTCATGTGGTATTATAAAAGCATAACATTCAGGTTGTATGGGTTGAAAATGAACAGCACTCATTTACCACTTAGCAACAGCACAAGGATGTCACATCAGATAACTCAGTTAATGAACATTAACATTTTTATTTAAATTTAATGAGTGTTTACCAGTACATCGTTGATGATATTGATGAATTGCATGATGAATTTCTGATGATTGACAATGAATGTTAGGATGAAATTGTCAAATTCATGGCTATCATGGTGATCGCAGGAAAACATTGAAATTTATGGAGGTAGCTCAAATTTGTGAATTTTGCGAATCCCCTGATGCCTGCAAAAGTTTATAGCCTCAGTCATAAATATCTGCATGCTGTTGTTTGTTCGTAGGTGTTTAAGGAATGGAAGGAACAGAGCCGTCAGAACCAATATGAACTTGCTGCTTTTCATCTTGAAATGTCATCGGATCGCATGAAAATGTGTCTTTCTTGTCAGGGTAAGCACTGGCTTCACTGGATATAACTGGTTGCTGCTAAAGTGATCATTGTATACTCCACATGATTTAGAACTATTTTATTTAACCTTAACGTAGGCTTCCTACAAACCTGTTTTTAACATGGTGCCTTGGAGCTCTGCTTTCCTACATTTCTCTGTTTCCGCTGTGATGGACAACATCTGAGCAGCAGTGATGCCTTGGATAGTTAAAGGGAAGATTATCAGAAGTGTTCTGTCGCATATTGCATAAAACAGTTGTGCTCAATTGTAATGTGCACACTGAGTTACTTATGTGAATAAACAATTCTAGCATGTGAATGAGGACTGTTGGTTTATGTTTACAAAGAAACGTTATCAGCTGAATTGTGTTGTGTAACTTGCTCGCTAAGTAGAAGTCATTGGTTTACTTTCAGCTGCTGTTGCATCACAAGGACTGAAAGAAGGCGATCTCGTCATTTTGATGCTACGTCGGCCGTCAGCCAGAGCTCCGTCGGATGCTGTTAATGCGTTACCTGAAAAGAGACGTGTGTTTGGATACGTTAGACAAACTCAGAGATACAACGCACGTAACAATGAACAGATGCATCCGTTGATTGGTGAGTTTGTCTCTGACAGATGTTAAGGTTAAGTAGTTTCAGACTGATATTGATATCGGACATCGGATATCAGGATATTGGTTGTAATCTGAATTATCCGGGATGAAAGGGCAATCACACTCCGATATTCAATATGCCTAATCTGCGGCATTTGGTTTACGATGTTGCGTGGCTGCAACCTGACACCAGAGTTTTCTGTGCATTAGAGGTGGTCATAAAATGCTGCTGCCACTGCACAGGGCTCATTGCTATATAAAAACACAGCATGGGGAGAGAAGGTAGGTGGGGAGTAGTAAGGGAGAGAGGGAGAACAGCAGATGAGTGTAGGTGAGTACCTGACCGTGGTCTCCTTAATGAATAGGTGCTATCATTAATTTGTCCATGACCTGACACCTGACTACTGGGTGATTAAAAAGCAGAGCCAGCACCCTCCACACCAACGGGTGATCGACCGTTCATCCACGCTACTGCTAATCACCCTGGGCCACCAAGAACTGGCCGTCACTCTCATGCCCGTATGCACAGGTGTCGAGGCACACATCAGTGTTAATGCTGCAGCGACAATGTTGGTGACTAGACTAAGGACCACCAACAACAGTGGCACATCTCTATTCGAGGCCTTTCATTCGGCATCAGATGACTATCCTTGAGATAATTATCGCCGTTCTGCATCATGTTGGCCTGTGTGCATTTTTGTAACTGTTTCTGTTGAAGGATATCGTCCTACCCCGGGCGCCACGATATCGCAAGGTCGACGATGCCCATGATCGATATTGCGTTATGATCAGTAATCGGATATCGGTATCAGTTTTTGGCCACGTCACTTCTTAGATATCTGATATCGGTAGTTCCAACAATTAGTATATTGGTCTGACACAAAGGTTAAGTTGTTGCTTTTTATTCTTTTTCTGAATTGCTTGATACATTATAGATTTATTTAGCATACCAAATGTAATGTTTAATGTTGTGAAATATCATATTTATATTTCATGGCATATGCAATGATGGCAGTCGATTACTTTTCATATTTGTGGCACAGTTGAAGAAAGCTAAAGATGTGATATATGTTGATACATTGCAAAAGTAACACACGTTAGTTTTATTTTGCAGAAGTGAACGTGCCGTAGTGGTAACATAGCCGAGCTGTTCTTACTGTGTTGTATAGCTGAAAAGTTGAAGCACAATTCAAATCTGTTTGCGGTGAAATATGTGATTATGCTGAAGTATCGCCAATATCCAATTGACGACAAAGTCCTAATCAATGTGGAGGTTCGTTTGTAATGTGCTTCACGCATGATCTGTACTGGTTTTTTTGTACTGATATGTCTCAGTATCTCGAACTATATGCAGAATCTCTTTACATATGCAGTGTTTTCCCAGTAGCCAGCTGCAGTTGTCTTTATGTTCACTGGCAATGATCTTGGAATATTTCCTCTTCCTGGGATTTACTTTTTAAGTTTAGTTGAAATCTGTTAAGCCTAGCAGCAGATTTATTTCTTGTAGATAAGTGCATTGTAAATCTTGTTCTGTTCTGTTGTTGTCACAGCTATAATTAGAAATTAAGTCTTATGTGGTTGTCCTTTGTAGCAATGGTTACCATTGTTGCGGTTGTAAATAACACATGGATAGCAGTTTGGTGAGCTGCGATTGTCTTTGATATGTTTTGTTGCAGTGCATTACATCTCTGGTGACGACCGTTCGACAGTTTGGAGCACTTGTCAATCTGTCACACAGTCACCTTGCTAGAGACATCCTCCGTCCAGTCAACAAACACGTGTTCATTCATAATTTGAACCCAGCAAGACAAAGACTTGCCGACCTGGTTAGTGGAAAGTCAGATTTTTGCTGGCTGTCACAGATATTTATCATTTGGGATTTATTCGTACTTTTTCCTTGGCACTTGGAATATCACATCTCAGATTACTTATTATGATACAGTACGATAAAGACTATTGTAGTGTGCTTCTTGTTTTTATTTTGCTAAGAATAACAGTATGGTTGGTACAAACATTGTGGCTGGAGCTACTGCTGCAGGTGACATCGGTCATATATGCAGCCAGTACTTTCCACTAGGCTTGTGGATAACGTACCAGTCATTGAGCATTAATGCCATTTGGCCAGTACAAAATTGCACTGCTTGACGATAGACAATTGCGCCTGTAAATAACTTGCCTAGAATTGGCCGACCAATAGCTTTCAAATTAGAGATCCCAACTCGCTGTAGCTATTATGCCACTGATGATAATGTTGAACTTTGGTCATTGTGTTTACAGGGCCATTTGAACAGTTCACAGACGTTGGCAGTAAGTTGCATCACTAATGCAGTGATGCAGCCGTATGCTAGTCCCAAGATCTGTCTACTGCAAGGTCCGCCTGGTACAGGAAAGTCACTGACGACCGTTGCTTTGGCTGAAAACATTCTCGCACAGGTAACAGTAAAAAACGAACATAGAGTGTGAGCATATTAACAACAGAAACTGGCATATGGTCCATGTTACGTTGAGGACTGTTCTGTGACTGATGTTTTGTCCGAATCTTGTCCCAGTTTACTTTGCAGTTTTTCTGTGTAGGTGTTCTTTTATTATAAGTTGTCATGTTGGTACTGAGAGACTGGTAATAAATTTATAGCTAAATTCAGCTTTATTTTGGTGCTGAGTGATAATAAGAGTGATCAGATGTTTGATTTTTTGCATTAGACCATGTTATGTGTGATATTTTGCACCATTTGATAAGTTCATTGTAAATCGACTTTTTTAAAATCATTAACAAATTAGGAGATAAACCGGGGGTTCATGCAGATCCTGAACATTCCTGAGATTTGGAGCTTAAAATTTCCAGGCCTGTAAATTTCATGAAACAGACCATAGTACTGAAAATCCAGAGAACAGTTCTGGTATATTTTTAGTTATTGCATTAAACAACATGGTTCTTTGACTCACATTTACAGTTATTGCACAGTCCTGGAAAAACGTTGAAAATGGGTTTCTGCAGATCTGGAAAGTCCTACAAATTAGCGATTTTTAGCTCATCTGGCTGAACTAATAGTGTAACTGGTCAAAAGCTGTCTGTCTGTGTGTCCACGTGTTTGTGTCACAAATCATAACTGCTGCGCGTAGAAACTTGTAATCCTGCACGCACAGACCTACTGATGAACTCTGATCACAGACCAGAAACTAGGTCAGTCTGACCTAATTTATTGGGTTTATGGGTCATTGTAATGCTTAATAGCTGTGCCTCCAGCTGAGCTTCACAGCCCATTGCCTGCTTGTTACTTGGAAAGGCTTGGAATCAGCTCTTTGTATGAACCATGTAAACCAAGTGAAATAACGGAATATTTGGCTTTCAATGATATTGCCGAGCAGAACACTTAAGTTTAACCAAGCAGTTTTTAGTTTGGTTATTTGATGTATTTTTTTCATATTTTTACTGTTGAATGACTGATTTTTGCTAAGATTGCTCTCTTTTGACGTGCTAATTCAGTGATGGCTTTGCACGTCTGTGGTTTCTGTTCTGTGGAGTAATTCCGTAATTGTGCTCGTAGTGCAGACAGTTTGTGCTGACTGACATTTGTTAACAGAAGAATGCAGATTGTCGGAAGATTTTGCTGTGTGCTCCGTCGAACGCCGGCATAGATGAACTTTGCCGAAGATTGAAGCAGCGAAATGGTTTTGTGACTTCTCTTTCCTCTTAATTCATCTATACTAATATGACAGCACTTGCACTTATTTTATTCATTACACCAGCTACCTACTCAAGTTGTTAACAGTCATTTCAGTTTGTATAAAGAAATATGTATCATGTACCAGGTATTCATATTCTTATGACTGTTGTGTTTATTACGTGAATTGCACTCTTTGCTTTAATAAAAAGTAAACAGCTGAATTTACATAGCGCTTCTTATCTCTAAAGCACTCAGATATGGCCCGTGTGGAACAAGGGGCTCACACAGTTTTACCTGCCACCCACACACGAACTGTACCTGCCTTTACTTCTGTATATGTCTTAATCCTATGCTTACACCACTGCTGTCTTATTTCTGGCTGTTGTTTATTAACACGTTGAACGCAACATATGAGGTATCTCGTACTCTGTCAGTATTGTCT
>Ga0049105_1001798_pt1 | contig 10020 bp, 10 predicted proteins | sample WorMetvaBAHAMAS1_FD_61260 | JGI IMG/M metagenome (GOLD analysis project Ga0049105, IMG submission 61260) | Worm MetaG Olavius vacuus BAHAMAS.1 | ecosystem: Host-associated > Annelida > Digestive system > Unclassified | place: Germany: Marburg | collected 2013-04-09 | reverse complement strand
TAAAAATCCTGGATACGGGCCTGCACACAACAACCACATAAACGCGGCAGTATACTTTTCGTAATAACTCTTGTCAAAACTTTATCGACCTGAATGATTTTGCACTGTTTTAACCGTGAAGAAATTCGATACGTCACCTAAGTGAGTATTTATTATTTAAAACGCATCATCAACAGGCTGGCGATATTAACATTACCAGCAGAACTTCATCAAGTGCGCGTGGCGGGCACCAGTAGTACATTCCAGTCGGGTCTAAACTTGGCTCAACGCTGTCGTCGTTGTTGTTGATGTCACTTTCGACCGATGAACGCGAGACTTCACTGTGTCGTCGAGCGCTGCTCAATCAACATCACAAGAATTGAATTGCACAGTGCGGTTTAACGTAGGCCTACTGCGGCAATTGTGTCAGTTTCTCATCTGTCACACTCGCGTGTTATGTTGAGAAGACATAACTCACAGACTTAGAACTCACGCCCTTCACATATCAGGACCATTGACTCTTAAAAGTAGTTTCTGAAAACAACTTAAAACACATCTGTTCTCCGTCTAGTACCACTGACTCATCTGTTTGTTCGCGTTTGCGTACTAAACTGTTGTTAGGCCTACGCACATTTAATTTTCATATTTTTATTTGTATTTCATTTTCATAGGTCTAAGTTGCCATTTTAGCTTGTACGCTATGTGAGACGCCAATGAGACCGGCGGAGAGGCGCCATAGAAAGTTTCCCTGATATAATATGATATGAAGACATCATATTGAACGGCTATCATAACCGCCTAGGGGTCCCTTCTTTCTAATTTTTTTGTGCCAAGTAGTGTGTTAAAATTCCGATGCAAGCAACCTCTCAAAAGCGAAATAGGCGTATGTTCTGAAAAATTTGGGATTTCTCCAGGCTTGCCGTGGATATAGATATCCATGGATATATATCCATGTGTGGATATCAGACTAAGGCCATACTGTGGATCCATGGATATGTGATATCAGTATTTAATTAGTAATATTACAAATTCGACTTAGTGACACCAATAATTGCGTCTGCGTTGAAGACTTAGACACTCTGTTGTTATTGCGGATTCTCTATTCTTTCTTTTTCTTCTTTTTCATGCCACTTTCTCACCGAAATGTGCACTCGCTTCTCTTTACTGAAAACAGGTGCGATCGAACCGAAACTTTAACACAGCTTGCAGAATGGTCTCGCTTCATGGTCGATTACTTTATTCCATAATGTGACCTCGTCAAAAATACAGCTCTTTGAAATTACGCTAAACACTGCAGCGAGGCAGTCTGCACACTGTTGTTGCATGCAGCTAGCGCGGTCACAGTCGTTGCTTGTAATGACAAGCTGACACCTGGGAAGGATAAACACGCTGACGTTACGTCGTCTGCCAGATCCGCGCTGCTGGCGACAGACGTCTCAAACCGTCAAACGCAGAGCTTTCTTCTCCAGAAACTATAGAATGTAATCCACTTTTGAATAAAAGTTGATTCCACTTGCTACACAGTTAGTTGTGCTTTGATATATTGTCTGTCTGTATTGATATCAATAAATCGAATCGTATCATTGGTCACCTCAATATCGATTTTTGGTATATCGCCTTGATGGTTGATTTTACATTTGTAGACAGTAGATCTTTGTTAATGTACAAATTCGTTTCCAGGAGACTATACATTTAATTTAACATTACTAAACGATGTAACATCCATGATTGCAGATGATATCGTATGCAGTAGCCTACTTTCTATTAAATAGTAATTTCAGACACTGAAAGTCTCACATAAATCAAAAACAATACACGTCAATAAAAAGGCAACACCGGTGTTCTGTGGTTAAAATTTATTGCAGCAAGAACTTTTCTTACTAAATTAGTTACTTACTTGTTTACTAAATATGGTATCGCTATCGATATTGCGATAGTCAGTATTGTATACCAGTACAGAAACCATCTTTGTGCGCTGTGCGGATATTCAGTGGATATGCCTATAATACATGCATACAGAATAGGCATCTATGGATATGGATATATGATATATCCATGGATATCCACGGAAAATCTGTGGATATCGATATGGATATGGATGTAAAATTTCATATTCACGGCACGCCTGGATTTTTTCACGAAGTGATGTGGCAATACACCGTGTCACAATAAAAACTGTGTTCCATGGTTAACATTTATTGCAGCAAGAACTTTTCTTAGTTACTTACTTGTTTACTAAATAATCGATATCGATATTGCGATAGTCAGTATTGTATACCAGTATAGAAACCATCTGCGCTATGCGGATATTCAGTGGATAGGCCTAGTACATGCATACAGGATAGGCATTTGGGGATATGGATATATCTATGGATATCCACGGATAATCTGTGGATATGGATATGGATATGGATGCAAAATTTCATATCCAAGGTACGCCTGGATTTTTCCACGAAGTGATGTGGCAATACACCGTGTCACAATAAAAACTGTGCCACTATACAGTCGTTCATAAGTTTGACAAATTTTGATTGATTTTCAAATTTTTTTACTGTCGTGTTCTCCTAGAAATTTTGCAACAAAATCCGTGTCATATATCTCGCCACACTTTAAAGGTGTTACTCCACTACCTTGCAAAACACAAAAGACCGAAACTGCAGCCATATTCTGCTGCACGTAACGCAATAACTCTTGTTTAATGTTCACAAAATTAACAAATATGACAGGCAAAATAAAACATGCATCATATGGAGTTAAACTACATGCTCACAATTTCATACTTTCAGTTCACACGAATACCCACACAGAGACGTTTGCGCCACTTATCACTTACGTCACTGATGACACAGATGGGGAGAAATGCAGCAGCAGGTCCAACAAGTTCATGACGTCGATGAACTGAAGCAGCGTTTGATTGATGTCTGGCATAGTTTTGAGCAAAGTGTCATCAATGTGTGAAACGGCAACAATAGAACGCTACAAGAAGTTGTTTATTTAGCTGTCTCTCTGTCCTACTCGTGCACTTTGTCAAAAAATAACATATCAACCGCCTCGTGAATAGCCTACCAGCTAGTATAGCCTCCGCTGATGTAACGAGGCACAACTGGAGTGTCAAATTTTAAAGCTACGCAACTGACAGCGCGTCTTTGTGTTTTTGTCTACTGTCAGCGCTATACTCTCAGTGACTTATGACGACCCTGACTATCTGTTAAATGTCATTCAAAGTGAAGTAAAAACTGAAAAGAAATTTGATACACGGTGCATTATACACAATGAAGGCCGATCAGACGGTGTTGATCTGCGACTGTTTGGCCTTCAGCTAAACATCAGCCAAAATTCCAAGACCGTGAACACGGCAGATACCGTCGCTGGTGTGCCTTTTAACTTCCATCTTTTCGCCGGTACCAACTACCAAATTATGCTGCCTGGCGTCAGAGGCAATTGAGACATTGAAGCAGCGGCGCTCTGGGCAGAGTCGTGCTAGTGACAATGCCGACGGACGTGTACGCCATAGTGCCATACCGTCACGCTATACCACGCCACCCTGGCATGTACACGGTTTTCAACGTTGAATTATATACTAAGTGAATACACACGATAGCAAGTGACAGCGTGTCAAAACGATATGGAATAAATTTTCGACACGGTTGCGTTCTGCAGATTAGTAAGCTTACCTGGTAGTGATCACCAGCCTTTCAATGTTGCCTTCAGATGCATCTGCATCACACAACATTTAAATCACTTACAGAATAATTATTTAAAAAATCGCCCAACCAGTCTCTTTAATCTACTCCTTTTTCAAGTGGTAGATTATTTTATTATAACCCGACACCGCAAATATAAAGGTTTGTTTTTTTTCGAACAGCTTGACTGTCAAGTATGCAAGCATGAACAAAATGTCAAAATGTAACGTGAACGTATAGCAATTACACGATGTATACCTCTGCTGGGAAGCTGGTCATTGTGCTCTGTTGTTCTGCGGTTGTTTTGTAGTTTGAACACTGCTACTCTGCGCGACAAATCACAAACGACAAGTCATTAAACTCTTTACTCGTATCGTATCACATTAGCAAACTGCGAATCTGCTACGTGAATTCGACATTCATTAACGTTAATAATAGACGCGGGACACGCAAATTTACTGGACAGCAGAGGCGTCCTATGGGTTCAAAATTTGGGGGTTCCAACATTGGTCTTGGCAGGGCAAATGAGCTTAATTCTAATGAAATTAGGGAAATACGCAACACGTCAACCACACGGAACCACCGTGCCGACGCCCATGCTGAACAGTAACCGGAGAAGACCCTGAAAAAACGGCACTGTGGGTATACTGTGGGTATGATGACGAGGCGTACATGTTCGCTAAATCTTTTACTCTTTAATTTCAGGCTAAAACTTATCTCTTCCACAAATCCTTTTACCATAAACTTTCCCCACCCACGGATTCCGACTATTTTTCGGACTTATATTGCTCATCAGTTTTTTGTTCTGTAGTTTTTTTTTTATTTTGACGTCGTGCGTGGCTTCCGTCATCTTTCGACAGAACGTTAAATCCACGCACATCTTATCTTATCTTACGTCTATAACGGGCACGAACTCACCGGCGAACGTCCGAGTGTGTTTTGGCGATAAAGAAGCCGAGTTGGTTTGTCTGGATGCGGTATGAAGCAGCAGGGTTGACACACGGTTTCATCTTGCAGCCGACCTCACCGCAATTCACCGCGATCAGGACGATGCCGAATTCTTTGTAGCACATCCTGTACATCACGCCACGACCATCGGCGTCCATTATCGTTGACTTAACGATAGTCTGCGTGGCATAGCCGGAGTTATGGACGGTTCTGGACTACCTTGCAGATATACAGAATTTATCACACTGCCCAACGTGTGTCGCCAGGCAGTGGTTAAAGTGAGGGGGACGCGGGGGGAGGGGGGCTGAGCCCCTCCACTTCAGTTGTTAGCCCCCACCTCAATATTTAGCCCCTCCACATGAAAGTTCAGCCCCCTAACCTCCTGTACTCTGATTGCAGTAAAATTTTACTGCAATCATGACAGGTCTTTTTAAAGACACAGGCAGCACAGCATCAGTACAGGAGAAGCCCTAACAAGCTACTGCTACTAGTGACTAGAAGACTTTCTTTGTGCGATTCGCGTACTATCAAGCTACTGTTACTATAGAAAATCACTGTTCACATTATGAATCCGTGCAGACAGCAGACAGAAATTTGGTCATTTTGTTCTCATGAAAATCATCAAATTTGTTGCCATCAGATGTCAGATTTTAAGGCTAAAATGCACCAAATTCAATTTCGGCTGGGGCTCTGCCCCAGACCCCGCTGGGTGAGCCTGAGCGCTCCTCCAGACCTCCTAGCCATAATATGGGGTTCTACTTCTAAGGAGAGGAGAGAGGAAAGGAAGGGGATGGGAAGGGGAAAAGGAGGGGAAGGGAGGGAGAAAGGAAGGGGAGGAGAAAAGGGAGGGGAGGGCAAAAGAAAAGGGAGAGGAAGGGGAGAGGGGAGGGGGAAAGAGGAAGGAGACGGGAAGGGGAGGGGAAAGGAGCCTCCCCCCACTTCTTGCCGACCACTTTAACCACTGTCGCCAGGTCTTGTATTTTGCGCTGTCTATTTTTTCTGAACCTCTAATTTCTCAGTCCACGGAGCAACCCCCACCGCCAAAGTAACACGAAAAAATGGCTCAGGACTTTGCCCTTCACTCCCCTAATTTTTACGGAAGCGGAGGTGAAAAGTGCGAAATTTTGCCTCAATTTTCGACCCAACTCCCCTCTGAGTTGCCCTCGTTTCGAAATGGAGCAACGTATCTGAATTCTGAAAGAGATTTGGGAGCGCCGATGATCGACCTGTGTCCTGCCCAAATTTGGGATAGCTCGATCCTCTCATATCTGAGGACTATAGACTGGTTTGGGGCAAATTTCCCTGCACATTAAAACGGTCGGGGAAAATTAGTTGAATCATTGACAACTCAGCCATGTCCGATCGTGTTGAAATTTGATATGCTGCAGCATCGTGGATCCGCTGACCCGGGAACAACTGACGGGACAGGCAGCCTCACGTTATCGCTGTTTTGCGGTTTATGCCATAAAACATTAATGTTCGTGTTTGTTTTAGCCATACTCAATCTCTTCCTCTTCAGATGCTGAAGATCACTGCTTCTGAATCTCATTGCAATGCTCAAATGGCGGTCTCTCTTTAGAGTTCAGACACCACGATGTCTACTCCACAAGCCGCCACTCCCTGCTGCTGTCCAACGCAGTGCATAAACCATTTGAGAGCTGCGTCGTCTTTGCGAAAGTGGTATTAGTTTTTATTGCAGTACAATAGTTTTTACAGTGTTTTACAGCAGGCTATGAGCTAGAGCTAGAAACCAATCCCAATGACGAAGCAAAAACATCTACATCATTGAAGTCCAACGACGTAGATTCTGCTTTCTACTTCACTCAATCCTGAAAAAAATAACTTAGCATGTGCTAAATTAAATCAAACTTCATTCATGACATATGTTGTCTTATTACATAGTGTATACGCGATGTTACTGTTGTAATGTTTACAGCAGAGGTGACAGACGACTGTGAAATCGCTCGCAGTCGCAGGTACTTACTCCGCAGCTTCGGTGAACGTCATTCCGACGAAAGCATCAGACATCGTCTCGGTGTATATGACGTGCTCGAAGCCGTACAGATAACTGTCCAACCATGAGCTTCCGTTCGCCGGTTTACGCTGTTCACACAATCTCATCAGTAAGGGCCGCACCACACAACCCGTCATTGTCGACAAAGGGTCGCGCCACACGGCGACAAGGAAGACCGACAGCCGACATAGCCGAAAGTATGACATGGCTTGTCAGCCGTCAAGCCATGTCATACTTTTGGCTGAAGTCGGCCGACAATATCGGTTGTGTGTCGGTACGCGAGCCACACGTCCCGTTATTGTCAGCCGACATATGTGCGGCAAACTAGCGTAAAAATGACGACCGACAATGTCGGCCGACATCGCCCGTCATCATCATCATCATCCACGAATGTCATCGCGACGCAAGTCCTGAACAAAACTTCAGGACCGCTGAAGTTATCGCCCGTCGTTATTATTTTGACGTTATTTTTTGTCGGCCGAGATGTCGGCCGCGTATCAGGGGTATCACATCGGCGCGGCCCTAACATGCAAGTTCTGCAGTTGAAATGGTAGAGTAAACAAGACCCCGTCAGCATCACACTTCCAGCTCGGCGACGTTCGGGTGCGGTACTTGATCAGCAGTAAGCTAACGTCGAGTGTTATTGGACAGTAGTTGAATTTGTTAGACCCATACTGTCTGCGACGAAAATGTAGCTCAAAAATCTAGTTTATGGCAATATAATGACTTATGTCAATATACAAAGATATTACTGAGAACGAGTGCGTTAACGAGAGGCAGCCCCTTGTCAATTTGACAAATACTGCGCGATAATTGGAAAACAGTGCGAGATAGAATTAAGCTAATATTATTGACTAATATGAAGTGACAGACGGGCTTTCGATCGGTGTCAAAATTAGTGACCTTGAATGATATTGAACAGCGCAATGCCCGCCAATATGAGCTATCTCTGCGGTAGCTAAGCTTCTTGTCTTAGTGATGTGACCTTAATTAAAATCAAACGTGATCACTGGTAAATTTGCCCACCGTTAATCTCCCACACACTATTAGGCCTATCGACGTCATACTGCAGGAAAGTTGCGTACCTTGAAGTGATGAGGCTTGACGAGGTTGGCAAGTAACGTAACGATGCCAGGAGCCAAGCAGTTCTGAGCCATGATGCTCATCTTCAGTTCAGAGATGCAGATCACTTCATCGCTGCTGGCGCCGCCGTGCCACGACCAGTTTGGGATGTGCAGCAGGCGCTCCTGCATCAGCATCACCAGCACCATCATCATCATCATCATCAACCATTTCTAAAAACTTATGCTATACAGGTACAGCGTAGGCCTAAATATTCCCTCTCTCGAGGGGTTTTCTTGCGTGTTAAAACACCGCCCGAAATAAAATGTAAAGAATATATGTATTTATTATAGAACTCGTACAGAGACTACACGGTAACTTACAGTACATTCAGAAACCACATTTTGCTTCAATTTTTAGATTTCGTTTAACAGAAATAGTACGACATTTGCAGCTACCAGACACGTTCCTTGGGCTCTTAACAGACGCGTTTGCGGCCGCATTTTTGGTGTATTTAGAGCCCAGAGAACGTGTCTGCAAATAGCGTTCTCCCTGCCGAGAGGAGGGGGGCTAACAGCGCTCCCCAAATACCTCAGCTGGATCTAAGGGGCCACCTCGAGGCGAGAAAAAAGAGGGGAATGTAAGGAAGGGAGAAAAAAGAAAAAGAAACGGAAGGGACGGGCGGAACACCCCTACGAAATAAATTTCTGGTTACGGCCTTGTCTCCTCTTCTGTCTACATCCGCGCTGCTGATACTGATAGGCCTATTACTGTTTACAAATATGGCTGGCCATATACACTGCGCAGGCGACGTTTAGCATCGACAGTCATGAACGATGTAAACAACGTCGTTCAAGGCTTTCCAGATGCTGATAAACTAACAGCGCGCCACCACATCTCGTCAACTGAGTTGAACCACGATCGTGGTTGAACTGACTACTGACTGCTCTAATGCATTACTCGGCTGCTACTGCGAGTCTGCCCGCGCTTCGCTGCCTGTCAGGCTGTCACTACAGTGTGATTAGAGCTCGTCTTCAGTCTATGATGACCTCAGACCAATAATAACGACGATGACTGAGAGCCGGCGTCGCTCTTAGAGACCAGTATTAATGACGTGTGAGATGTGTTGAGGGCGACTGCCGACCTTGTTGCGATACTGCAGCAGCTGAATGATGATGCGAGCGTCTTCTCGGAAGTTCTTGATCGCTGTTGCGCGCATGATGTTGGCCGCATCTTCACCATCCTCATTGTCTGCGCACCTGTCGGCCAGTATTAGCACCGCGCTCGTTCTCTTCACCTGTATAGTGTGTTCACAGAATACACCTTGTCCAAGAAAAAAGTAATCCAAAATGATTTTGTCATAGCATATAAAAACTCGGCCAATTCTGACCAAAATTGACACGTAGTGTCCTGAAAAAAATTGCTACAAAGTACTCAAATGTTTTACACCATACCTGAATAGTGTTTCTACACTACCTTGTCCTTGTGAAACTTAAAAGTCGTTTTTTTCAAGAATTTTTTATTCTTATACTGGAAAGCCGCAATCGTGTTCCATTAAAATTAAGTTCACTTTTTTAAATTACGTAGCTCTTACATGTGTTAAGATTTTTAAACTGTTAAAAACTTTATTGCCATTTCTGAATGTAACCGTGAGAAAAACGCTGCTAATTATCACACTTCCAGTGTAACCGATTTACCTCACTAACAAAATTTGATAGTAGTATCCTGGATAAATTTTCCACAGAATAATGTAAACGTTTCCCACCTCACATGACGTAACGATGACGTCTTATGAAGGCTTTTGAAAGTAGTTGAAAAGTCAAAGGTTTCTAGTTTTATTTTGGTTGTGTAATATGAATTTATTTAGCAATACTGAATTCCAACCAAATAAACTTAATTGTTGATTTCAAACCGCCAAAATGTCACATGGAACCATACTCACAATATAGGCCTAATGTGTTTTTGAATTCTACACTGACCTTGGCAAGCTTCAGAGTACTGGTGTCCAGGACGGTTCCTTCGATGAATGTGACATTGTTGAAATGACGACGGAAGAACGCTTGCAGTTTAATCGACGGTTTGGTCCTGTTATATACAGTCATGTTTAACAGAGAGAGAGACAGAGTTTATTTGCCACAAAATAATAAGAAAAAGTTAATAAAAATTTAAACTTCGACAAAAGTTTCGCGCTCATCGTCAGTACGACAATGTGTCTGTCAGGACCCCGCAGGGCCGATCCGTGGTCCGGCCGTATTTTAGTTGAGGTACGGGTCGCGTATCGATAGGCACCGTCCGATGGCCGATCCAATCAGAGGCCTCCGCGCGTAGTGCATT
>Ga0049105_1001797_pt1 | contig 10022 bp, 4 predicted proteins | sample WorMetvaBAHAMAS1_FD_61260 | JGI IMG/M metagenome (GOLD analysis project Ga0049105, IMG submission 61260) | Worm MetaG Olavius vacuus BAHAMAS.1 | ecosystem: Host-associated > Annelida > Digestive system > Unclassified | place: Germany: Marburg | collected 2013-04-09 | reverse complement strand
AGCAAAATCGCCGATTTTGAACCGATAATCGCTCGTAGCGCCTCAGCCGTAACACCTAACGAAAAAAGTTCAATTAATGCTAATAGGAAGTCCACTACGCGCTTTCCAATGAGCCTAAGATAATCGTCGTACGTTGCTCCTAAGTCCCCCAAAGGGGGTCTGAAAAAAGCAAAACAGTCGATTTGCGTAAAAAAATCGGACTTCGCTTGAAGAAAATCTGCTACAAGGTTTCTTTGTGTGAAAACTGTCAGCGGCAAAGTTGTAAGGCATTCATTGGCCTAACTAACCGTGCAAAAATAATTGGTGGGGGACGACCCCTTGTACCTGAAATTTTGCATCAAAGTGACAGCGTTGCTGCGAAATCGTCGATTTTCGCTCTATTTTCACTCGTAGCGCCTCAACCGTAACACCTGTGTGAAAACTGTGGGGTAGAAAGTTGTAAGGCATTCATTGCTCTAACTATCCCTGCAAAAATGATTAGTAGGAGGCGACCCCTTCTACCTAAAATTTTGAGTCAAAGTGACCGCGTTAGAGCGAAATTTGAACAGTAAGCTGCGATAGCTCCCAAACGGTACGAGATAGGATGTCAGTTACTATTAATCACTAATAGCAAATCGCATACGGGCTTTCGATTGGTACCGACCTCGATGACCTTGTATGACCTTGAACGCCGTAATAGCCCATATTTTGTTTTTTTTTCACGAAATTCGACAGATTTGCAGGCCGATTATATCGCAGTGGTTGAAGATAGACCTATAATGTCCGTAAAATATTGTCTCCAGTTCCATTCTTGTACTTTTGGTGAAAACTATAATGCACCCTGCCGCGCGGTCTCTCTGCGATATTTGAGCATCTTGTCTCCGTTTCCGATGCCTTCAAGTAATTTAATAGGCTTCGGCACCTGATGTTTAGAAGGAACTATTTTCTTGTTGCATCTTATTATAGGCACCTAACCTAATTTATTTTCAGTTGCAAAAGCCCTCGTACCGAACAACCAAACGCTGCAACTGACAGAAATTTTCCCGAATAAATACTTAAAAGATGGGGAGCGACCTGCATCAAATTTGGGGAGGAGATAGGTCAATGGCGCTCCCAATGACATACTGCCAGTGTGTCAAATAAGCAGTGATGGGCACTAGTCGCAAAAAAGTAGTTAAACTAAACTATTTTTTCCACTACAGATTTTTAGTTAAACTTTTAGTTAAACTAGTTAGTTAAATTAGCTCAACTATAAACTAAAATAAAGTAATTAAATTAATTTCAACTAATTTCCAACTTTTTCACACGTACTACAAGTTCTGCAATCCGAACAACCGCATTACAGAAACGCTGACCCATAAACATGCAGCCTTTCATAAGCCACCAGAAATGTATTACTATTAAACAGTGCCAGCCTGTGCCGGGCGCTGGTTCAGAAAATACAACAGTCACGGTGAACAATTCAACAAAGCCGCTGTGATGGCTTAATTTGTGTGGATGATGTGAACTGAATTCGAAGTAAGGAACAGCACATCCGGTAACTAATCAAAAAACAGTTGTCTAAAAAGTAGTTAAACTTAATTTCAGCCAGTAACTAACTAAACAAGTAGCTCAGCTATCGCAGAGAGACCGCGCTGCAGGGTGCGTTATACTTTTCGCCAAAAGTAGAAGTCTGGAACTGGAAGACAATATCTTACGGACATTATAGGTCTATCTTCAACCACTGTGATATAATCGGCCTGAAAATCAGTCGAATTCAGTGAAATAACGCAAAATAAAGGCTATTACGGCGTTCAAGGTCATTCAAAGTCATCAAGGTCGGTACCAATCGAAAGCCCGTATGCGATTTCCTATTAGTGATTAATAGTAACTGACATCCTATCTCGTACTGTTTCGACGTTATTGCAGCTTATTGTTCAAATTTCGGACACTTTGCGTTTTCGAGCCACCCTTTGGGGTCTCAGGGACAACGTACGATGTTCATCTAGGGCTCATTGGAAAGCGCGTAGTGGACTTCCTATTAGTGTTAATTGAATTTTTTTCGCTGGGTGTTACGGCTGACGCGCTACGAGCGAAAATAGACCAGAAGTCGGCGATTTCGCTCCAACGCAGTCACTTTGATCCAAAATTTGAGGTACAAGGGGTCGCCCCCACCAATAATTTTTGCACGGATAGTTAGGCCAATGAATGCCTTACAACTTTGCCGCTGACAGTTTTCACACAAAGAAACTTTGTAGCAGACTTTCTTCAAGCAAAGTGCGATTTTACACGGAAATCGGCCGTTTTGCCTTTTTGAGACCCCTTTTGGGGGACTTAGGAGCAACGTACGACGATCATCTTAGGCTCATTGGAAAGCGCGTAGTAGTTAGACTTTCTATTAGTGTTAATTGAACTTTTTTCGCTAGGTGTTACGGCTGAGGCGCTACGAGCGATTATCGGTTCAAAATCGGCGATTTTGCTCCAACGGGGGCCGGTTGACCCCAAATTTCAGGTACAAGGGGTCGCCCCCCAGCAACCATTCTTTTTCTCAGAAAACTAGGCTAAATGATCTTTCGTATGGTATAACACTCTGGACAGATCTTTCTACCGTTTTGTCACAATCCACGCGTGTGACAGACGGACGGACGGACAGGCAGACAGACAGACAGACAGACAGAATTCTCATAGTTAGACCGTGTCTGCATTCCATGAAGGGCGCGTAAAAAGTAGTTCAACTACTGACTGAACTAGTTGACGAAAAAGTAGTTAAACTACGTGTAACTAAAAAATTAGTTAAACTTTTAATTGCAACTTTTTTTAGTTAACTAGTGCCCCTCACTGCAAATAAGACAGGCATGTGCATGGTGTGGTACAATGCTATGAAGACAAGAGCACTCGAACAACGCAGAACTCTGCCAAGCAAAATTGTGAAAAAATGCTCCATCTTAATTTGCAATGTTGAAACCCTCCCGGTTTACTTATTTGGTTTTGACACAGACTATTTATAGATTGCGTACATCATGCTTTTTTAGACTATGGATTGTGTTGAAAATCATCATCTGAGGATTCACAAAATTCACCTATGGCGATCTGAAATGTAATTTTTACTGTAAAGAAACTCCTGGACCTCAATTAAAAGGGAAGCCCCTTTCATTGTCAGCAGTGTGTAAAGAAAGAGCCTTGTTGGAGGACAAACACACACACACAAGCACACGCAATAGTGCCAGTATTAATTTTGCTTTAATGGCTGGTAACAGGCTCAGTTCAGTGAACAAGCGTCCAGAAATTTATTAGAGTCAGTTCGGCACCTTAACCTAATCCTGATCCTAACCGTAATGGTAGACAAAATATCTACGCATATCCTCGTTGATGTTTAGCAACGTTTAACGTCTCGGTCATATCGTCGGGGACGAGTTATCATGGGTCAAATGACCTAACCAACAGTGTCAAACAAGCACCTCCTGAACACGTACGCAAAGTGCGAAGTGCAGCGCCAGTGGAACGACATTCAACATGTAAAAATAAGCTACCTGAACCCTAACTCGAACTCCTCACATGTCGATGACTCACCGTGTGACCAGTTCACTCCCAAGCCAAGTGTAAGCGACCAGAAATTTGCTGGAGTCAGTTCGCCAAAATAGCCTGTAATAGTCGTATTAAAGACACGCATATCTGAAAATAACATTTCAAAGTTTTATTAAAGAAAGTTGCTACTACTACTACTAAGTACTACTTCACGTGTCGTCGACACACCTTGAGGCAGAACTCGGCAAGGTAGACAACAATGAAGAAATTGTTGATGGTCGCGTACATATCGTCAGCATACTGAGGCTGGCTACGTTTGGCATCGTCCGTCCAAGGCCACAGAAGGATGGCATTGAGAACAATAACACACATGACAACTCTGCCGAACCAATTGGAGCCGACCACTCGGTCCCGTATCATCCGATGCATCCGCGACCGTCCGTCTTTCTGTGCCTGCACTCGACGACGCTCGGCGCGCTCCTTGGAGTGTTGACCTTGCTCTTTGGGTTGGTGGCTCTCCATCAGTTCCCGATATATTTGCAGTGTTTTGTATCTTTAATCTCTAAACGCAAAAAGCAGCATAATAACAACAAAACTATTGACGTCACGTTCACGTCACTACTAAAGTCTTGTCTAATTTATGCATGGGCAGTTCCGGCACACCCCCTGCCTGTCGCAACAAGCACCGAAATAGGCAGTGACCAATCAGCTGTCAGGTCGTTGCAAGGCAGCGACCTGACCGCTGATTGGTCGCTGTCCACTTTGGTGCTCGTTTGGGTGCGTTCTTTTATTGAACCAGATTTATTTGATAACAATATACCGTTCTAGAATACCACTCCGATTTATCTGATCAGTCTGCTCTGGAAATTAGGGTTAGGATTAGGGTTATCAGAGTTGCACTGTTTTAGCATTTTTCACGGAGAATGACAAAAACGAGCACCTTATCTTCCGCGAATTTCACGGCAGGTAACATAAAAAACGCACCCAAACGATCAAAAACAAAATAAAAATTACATATTTTAGGAGTGTCCGTGCATAAATTAGGCAACCAGCTAATGCCGTGGAGTACATGTATTACTCGAGTAGTCGGAGTAGCAAATTACATCGGCGATCCACTTAAGCTAACATAACGCATCAGCACTCGTTTCACTTTGTTCAAAATCCCACTAGACTAGAAGCACTTGTGACATAATAAGACGACAAGTTCAGGTAGGCCTACAAACGATCAGTCTTCTTGCTGAGTTTTATGTTTGGTACTTACGTACCTTAGTCCAGTCACGTGCAGAATTGTATAAATGGGTTTTAAAACCTAGTTTTTAAAGTTTTTTAAAACTAAAAACCTCAGAAGTCCAAATTTTAGTATTTTAGGTTTTTTAGAGAAACCTTTACAAAAGCAGTTTACACTCACAGTCACAGCAGGATATGGCAGGGAAAAGGATATATCGTGCATGAAAGTTTCTTTGTGAATTTATGGGTCATAATTTTTTGTCTGGTCTTCGTACATTAAAACCTAAAAACCTTTAAAAACCTTTAAAAACCTCAGACAGCTATCTGGTGGTCAAAAAAAGGAAAAAGCACATCAGCAAAATAGAATGGTGTTCGACATACGTCGGGCGGCCTTAACAATGAATGCAAAAGCCAGAAAGTAGGCTTATCACACCATGCACCGATGTCTAATGCATCAGTAACATCAAGTAGACAAATACATCACTCTCGTCAGCAGTAAAGAAAAAAGAAGCTCCGCTACCGCTTGGAGCACAGCGCGTCCGTCGTGCTTAGTTGGTGTACTTTATGACATTTTTTCTGGAGAGAATTTGTTGAAGGTTAATCAACTAGTTTTACGTAATAGGCCCCGAAAGCTACTGAATTCGGCGACATATCTCAAAATAAGGGCCATGGCGCCGTTCAAGGTCATTTAAGGTCACCGATTATGGTACCAATGGAAAGCCCATGGCCCTATATACGACTTCCTATTACTGAATAATACCAACGTAACTCCTATCTTGCACAGTGTCCGAGATATGGCTGATTATTGGTCAAATTTTCGCTAGTAACAGGAAGTCGCTTCACTTTAACGCCCTCGCGGGGGATAATCCCTTGCGAATATCCGGATAAACTTTATCTCTCCAGAAACTAGAATGATTGTCCTACCTGATGCTAAAGACAGCACAATCGTATCTTCAATCATTCGTCTGGACAAAACACCGGAATGTGACGGACGGACAATAGGAGACAGCGTCCGCGCCCCGGGGCATATACGAAGCGATACGCCTAACGCCCGTGGTTAGCCCCTCGTCCTCAACTGGTCTAAGTTTAAAATTATGGAGCTCCTAGCTAGCTTAAACTCAGTCAACCCCCTTTAATCCGGCGCGTGTGAACTTAGACGGCCGTTTGCTGAGCAGTCCGACTTCATCAAGATTTCGAAGGTCGTCTCGCCGACGACGTTATGACGAACGTTCCAATGCGCCACCCTGCAGGGTGGCCGAGTCGATGGTCCGCAGCCGTCAACCTGTTGCATATTTGATAACGCGTCCGGCCGACGAGTGGGGGGTACCTGCTAATGGCGCTGTTCATCATTTACCGCAACTTGCAAGATTGAGCGTTTAACGATCTTTTACCGACGTGCCAGTGCCGAAATATTTAGCAGATGAGCTCGTAGGCTACGCGTTCGACCACGTCGAAGTTTTCAATGAATTGTGGCGCAAAGCGCGTCATAAATACCGCCGACCACACTTCTATCACAATCAGCCGCCTAAACGTGAACCCTCGCTTGAGCTTTGCGCTCAGAAACCGATAACCACTGAAATATAGAGCTGTGCATTTACAGTTCAGCCTCAAAAAAGGAAAACGTATACAAGTTTTCACACTTTTAACCCCTTTCTGTCTGTCGGTGTCTGGCATACGCTAGATGCCGGTGCGAGTCGCGCAGATCACAGATCACCAGAAAGGCAATAAAATTATGAGAATGCAATATCAAAATTTGGCTGCCTCGGAGTTCTAACATTCTGTTGTTGCTCCATAAAACTGCGACTTGTTAACCCTCGGGGTGAAAATTAGCCCTGACCGATAAGCAAACTCCCAACAACCAAGAGAAAATGCACAAAACAAAAATTGACCTTTATCCTCATAAAATGGTTCGTTTTGCTGGGGGATAATTCGCTGTTGGGGACTGAAACTCGATTAGCTTCCTCCCGCCGTAGAACGATACGGCGCTGAAATACTGCAAAAACACTCTGCCGGTCCGTTGAAGAGATGGAAAACTATAATGGCCGTCGCCGTTCAAAGAGTCTCCGCGGCGTTAGTATGTAAAGCATGGTGCTTTATTCCTGTCGGCAATGTATCTGCGTAATCGTATGGCCGTCACGCCCGCTCGTCGTCGGGGCACTTCAAAGTCGCTCGAGAGAAGCGTCGACGCCGAGCAGTCAGCTGCGCGCCGCCTGTGGTCGACCACCCGGTACTTACTTACATCCAGTAACTCACGGGCGTAAGGCCGCTACGAAATCCGGGGTGATCCGACGAACGGCTCCGCTTAGCCGACTCCGCACGTAGTTGCTATAAACGTTCGTTACGCTTTTTATGAACGTTTTTTAAGAAGTAGTTTTCTCAAACGTTTTTATTGCTAAAAAAGTAAGAGAAGTTTACGCGAAGAACTAATAAAAATTCATTCTAAACAACAACAACAACAACAACAACAACAACAACAACAACAACAACAATAATCACTGTTCTCAAATTTCAATCTAGTCGATTTAACTCGATTAACAAAATAGAAGTTGGACTGCTGAAACAATTACTAGTTTCTGTTACCGCATTTTGTTGCTGTGTAATTGGCTGAAGTTTAACATACACGTACAGTACAGACGTTTTCATTGGCAACGTTTTTATTAACGTTCACAAAGGTTTTCTTTAATTTTTAATTTTTATTTATTTATTTTTATTTTTTAAATTTTTATTTGTACGTTTATTACAAGTATGATTGATTTTGCGCACCTGCAATAAAAATCAAAACAAATAATGTCACGAAATCTTTTTCGATTAGTGTCAGAATTTTTTTAATGCAAATCGAAAAGTTGCATATCGTTAGCACGCCTCTGCGATAGCACATTTTAAATGATCGTGACCCGTTAGCGTCATAAAATTTTAGCTATATCGTTAAAAATCAGCCTACGGCTTGAGGCGGTTAGGCAGCGGCGTGGAGACTGGTCTGGCTCTTGGGAAATCTAGAGAAACATCATAGTATGGTGTGAGCGAAAAGGGGCCTCATCAAATACTCCGTCGATGCCGCTCACATCCCTGCACAATTTCCACATCACTTTGCAACATACACATTTGCATCCCAGCAGTTGTGATGATCGCGAACTACTAATAAACAGACTTCCCGGTCCATTGGGGAAAATTCTACTGGTATGAGTCACTCATAGTCTCAGCTGATGTCTCTCCCATGGAGGAAAGAATCCTCGACTGAAGGTTCTGAAGACTGCGGCCTCGTGTCTCACAGTTTTATGTCCGTGGCGTGAATGTAGTATACACCGCGGTGTGCGCGCATCGTTGCCTTCACGGCGTCAGCGACTGCATCATCCGAGTTTAGCATAGTAATTGTGCTTCGGCGGCCTGTGACCACGACTGGGAGAAGAAGAGTGGATAACGTTGTAACCGGAGAATGAATTCGCGAATCTGTTTGAAAAATTAATACTACACACCTCACTAGAGCCTCGTATAAACAGCGTCACAACATTGCGCCAGAGAACACACAACAGAGACACGCCTGAAAGAACTGGCGGCCTTGCAAACTCAAAATTTCCCACAGTCACGCTCCTTTTACATGAAGACGCGTAGCCTGCTAAATAACACCGTTATATTCTCAATACTCTGAACAGTTAAACTGTGCACATCACATTTGTGACAATAATTGCGTTTTGTCAAATTGTCTTTAATAAAGATCTATCTGTCAATCTATCAACGAATAGATTCGTACGAGAATGTTTGATAATAAGCTGCATAGTTCCGATACCAGTATTAATGAACATACTCGTGTGAGTGTAAGCCTAGTTGTATGGTTTATCGTACTAGCAATACTAATTGTATTCGTGTATTTTTTAATATATTGGTGTGTTTGTCTACATATTCGTTCATTACTTATTATGTTCTCTGATTCTTGCAAGAGGAAAAGTTCAACGACGAACAACAATATTTAGTGTTTGGTGTATAAAAATTAAATACCTTTCGGCTTTTTCAAATTACTTCATGTCATAATCGATGACCATACAATAGGCCTACAATACTTCGTCCTCCATATCTAATGCAGTTTGCAAATTTGCTGTATAAATGTCTATGATAAACTCACAAGCAACATCAGTCACAACTCTATAAAAAATACTTAGCTATGTCTTCTTGAACACTGATATCGAAACAACAACGTTAACTTGTACTGAAATATTTAAGTACTGTCGTGCCAACATATTTAAATACTGAAGAGTGTATAAATTATGTGTTACCAACTTTCCAAATAAGAAATTCTGGACAGGTCCGTCACTCCGTCTCATGTGCGAAATTCCCTTAACAATTTGACAACAGCGAAGATGTCTAAATGCGAATAAGGCAGGGCAACTGGAAAAGTGAAGGGACGATTAAGTCGTGGTTTTGCTGGTTGCGGTTCCCAGTCGGTCGTTCATGAATTCATCGTCTGATGCGTAAAGGCAACTACTCCGAGCGAGTTGGTGCCGGAGCGCCGGTCTATCTGGCCTCAGTGATAGAGTATCTAGCCGAATAATGTTAATAATACATGCACAGCAACGACAACACGGACTTTGCTTTACCGAACAGTGTACTATCTGGATAGGCCGGTGTCCGTGCTCCGGACAGCGCTAATAACTTTTGTACAGTACGGAATAATTCCGAACGCTTGGCAATCCTACGGTATTTGCCATTTAAATACTACACTATAAATATTCACAGAAGTGTTTAAATGCTGTCAGTATGATATACGTTACAACACTGTTTATTGTTTACTGTTCACTGTTCGTTTCGTAGCCCACACTATGACCGCCGAGGATATCGTTTACGTTTATTAAGCACAAACGTAGAGTTATAACAGGCCTACAGTACAACTTACGGCTACAGCTGTATGTGCTCGACTTAAGACTGTCACACCCCAACAGCTCATCAGTTTACAACTTTTACGACGGACTTTTTGGTTTCAGGAAGACGAACATATCATCACGCAACAATATGCGGTTGACAGAGACATACTGTACTTAAATGTGTAGCTAAATTTGTCTATCTCTGAAGTCTGATGGCGAAAAGTAACGACTGCGCAGTGCATAAATTAATCGGAGAATTGATCTGGTAAGTCAGAAAACGGGAATATGTTAACTTAGGCGTAGATCTGACTGGAATTCTGGGGGGGACGCATGGCAGGATTTACTATAAAAGTCTTGCTGTAGAGGTAAAAAAACACATTTTCCTATACATTGTAGTGCAAGTAATTTGGTGCTTAAAATTTTGCAACATGACAAAATCTGGGGGGACAACCCCCCCCC
>Ga0049105_1001796_pt1 | contig 10022 bp, 4 predicted proteins | sample WorMetvaBAHAMAS1_FD_61260 | JGI IMG/M metagenome (GOLD analysis project Ga0049105, IMG submission 61260) | Worm MetaG Olavius vacuus BAHAMAS.1 | ecosystem: Host-associated > Annelida > Digestive system > Unclassified | place: Germany: Marburg | collected 2013-04-09 | reverse complement strand
GTGCGTTATAGTTTTCGCCAAAAGTAGAAGACTCAAACTGGGAGACAATATTTTACAGACATTATAGGTCTGTCTTCAACCACTGTGATATAATCGGCCTGAAAATCTGTCGAATTCGGTGAAAAAAACGCAAAATAAAGGTATTACGGCGTTCAAGGTCATCGAGGTCGGTACCAATCGAAAGCCCGTATGCGACTTCCTATTGGTGATTAATAGTAACTGACATCCTATCTCGTGCCGTTTCGGAGTTATCGCAGCTTATTGTTCAAATTTCGGACACTTTGCGTTTTCGAGCCACCCTTTGGCGGCTTAGGGACAACGTATGATGTTCATCTTGGGCTCATTGGAAAGCGCGTAGTGGACTTCCTATTAATGTTAATTGAACTTTTTTCGCTAGGTGTTACGGCGGAGTCGCTACGAGCGAAAAGATATCGAAAATCAGCGATTTCGCTCCAACGCGGTCACTTTTCTCCAAAATTTCAGGTAGAAGATGTCGCCCCCACCAATCATTTTTGCACGGTTAGTTAGGCCAATGAATGCCTTACAACTTTGCCGCTGACAGTTTTCACACAAGGAAACTTCGTAGCAGACTTTCTTCAAGCGAAGTGCGATTTTTTTACGGAAATCGGCCTTCTTGCGTTTTTGAGACCCCCTTTGGGGGACTTAGGGGCAACGTACGACGATCATCTTAGCTCATTGGAAAGCGCGTAGTGGACTTCCTATTAGTATTAATTAAACTTTTTTTTCGCTAGGTGTTACGGTTGAGGCGCTACGAGCGAATATCGGTTAAAAATCGGCAATTTTGCTCCAATGGGGGCCGGTTGACCCAAAATATCAGGTACAAGAGGGAGGTCGCCCCCCACCAACCATCCTTCTCAGTAAACTAGGCTAAATTATCTTTCGTATGGTATAAAAATCTGGACAGATCTTTCTTCCGTTTTGTCGCAATACACGCGTGTGACAGACATACAGACTGACGGGCAGACGGACAGAATTCTCATCGCTATACCGCGTCTGCATTACATGCAGCGCGGCATAAAGTGGTTGAAGATACATCGATACATTCTGCGAGTGAAATGTAGTCCGAAGAATCTAGTTTTTAGTGGTATATTACTTATGGCGATATTCGCAGGGGATCACCCCCAGCAAGGGCGTTAAGCTGAAGCGACCCCCTGACGCTATGGAAAATTTGACATACATATCATATAATCAGCCATAACTTGGAAACGGTGCAAGATAAGCGGTAAGTTAGTGTTAATCCCTACTAGAAGTCGCATATGGGCTTTCGATTGGTACCAAAATTGGTGCCCTTAAATGGCCTTGAACGGCGTATATTACATGGCCATTATTTTGCATTATTTCGCCGAATTCGGTAGCTTTTGTGGCCAATTATGTAAAAGTGGTTGATTAGCCATCAACAGATTTTCTCCCGAGAAATGTCATAATGTACACCAACTAAGCACGACGGACGCGCTGTGTTCTTCGCGGTAGCGGAGCTTCTTGTTTAAAAAGTTCTTAGGTTTTCTTTTTTATTCAAAAGTTTCTAAGGTTTTTTAGGTTTTACTACACGAAGACTGGGCACAAAATTACCCAGTATTACATGAACATTCCATTCAAACTCTTCTTGAAGTTGAAGTTGAGTAAGATTTAACGTCCCACCAAACACACAGGCTACGTGATATCGGGGCGTAGCGAGGATTTTCTCTGAGGTGCACTTTTTTCCTCGAAAAAGTTGACGACTTTTTCAGTCGTCGCCGTCGAAACACGGACTAAAACTGCTAAGTTAACCACTCCCACCCTCTAAATCTCTCCCGCCCAGCAAAAAATGTCCTCAAAATTTGACTCTTGCTCTGCCTGGGGGTGCACTTACAACTTTCCCCTGTAAATTACGCCTAAAAAATTTTTCTCCGCCCTGGGGGGTGCACGTGCACCCAATGCACCCCCTGGCTACGCCTAGGTATCGGGGACGGGTCAAATCGACAGCGTCAAATTACTGAAGGAAGATAGGTTCTAAGGATTAGGCTTCAATCCCACCCCACTGTGTTACAATAATACGACATATATGCAGTATTAAAAACATTATGCACAAACATATACACAAATAAATCTAGTCATAGTGAAATGGCCCAGTGAGACGAAACCCAGTTCAAAGAACTGTAAGAGCTGCTCATTTAAGTGTGCTTACGACTGTGCACAGTACACAATACAGTGCAGCCAACAGTTCTGATAATCTCCCTTCTTACCTCCAGACAGCCATCATAACTCAAATGTTGTCTATCGGAGGAGTAAGCGGGCACAAATTCTTCTTCCTGTCGCACCGTTTTGTAGCCGGGATTAGACTATAGGCCTACACTGTGACTCAAAAAAAACATCCCCGACATTTTTAGCTGAAACTCGAGAAAGCATTGTCGGATTTTCATAATGTTTGGCACACGTGTTACCGAGAAAGTAAGCAATCAGTAGATGCTATAGTTTCCCACCGCACCTACATGTAACTAGTGCTTCTGCACTACCTGAGAAAATGCAGTAGTTCAGTAATAGTATCATTTCACTCAAATGCTGTATCACTGCTTTGCCAGTTTTAAGCAGTCGCTGCTAGATTTCTTCAAACTTGTTGAGTCGCAACTCATATTCATACTATTGTATGACTCTCTAAATCTTATAATCAGTGAAGTTCACCAATCACATCTGGGCTGTTGGGGTCATAGGTCATAAATAGTGAAGTTGAGAGGTTTGGACTATGTTGCATACAAAATGTGCCAGTGCGCTGTATTACTGAAAGACAAAATTATTATCCTCAATGTGTTTGGTAGCTATTAACATTTTGTTTAGATGGTAAAACACCTCAGTAATGCTATCCATTGACATGCAATTCATGTTTGATGAAGAAAAACGTCCATTTTTGACATGGCGCCCGAGCGGCCTGACAACATGGCAGATATGGTGATCGATCAGTGTGTGCGAAAAAGGTAGCTGAATGCCTTGTTCTCTTTCTCGGTCTTGTTTGGTGCACACATCCTATCGTTTTATGAATGAAAAGTAGTCTAACAGTAATTACGTGATAATTTCGATGTGACTTGTGTGTCTATTGGCAAATCAACATGCAACAATTACGTGAAAAGCTACAATTTCCATGTTTTCAGTTTCGCAAGGTAGTGCAGAAGCATTAATTAGATGAGGTAGCAAAATATAACATCTTTTGATTGCTTGCTTTCTCAGTAATAGTTCTGCCAAATATTAATGACCTATAATGTGTTGAGTGGGACGTTAAGCCTCTACACTACTACCAAATATTATGAAAATCCGACTATGCTTTCGCGAGTTATAGCTAAAAACATCAATGATGTTTTGAGACACAGTGTATATAGCGTACTTCAGTTAGCTGAAAACAAGTAATCAGACTGAAAGGCAAGTAACAATTGCAACAACTGTAAGGTTTCAGGTAAAAAAACGGTAAAATTTTGACTTAGGAGGTTTTAGGTTTTCAAAACTTACATATCTTCGTATTATAACACAATTCTACAGCCCTGCCGTGTATACCAAATTTCACTGACATTAACAATCTGCGGCTGAGTTAGAGAAATTTAAACGTTAAAATGTTACCGGAAGTAGATATGAACCAGTTCGCAGCCTTTGCAGGGACACATAATCACATATTGTAGCAAATTTTAACAAAATCGGGCAATCTATCGCTGAGTTATTAACAATTCAACGCATTTCACCGGTCTGTTTTTTAGCGATCGTGAACTCTGTCTTCTGTAACGTTCGTGCACCCGACTCAGGCGATTGAAATTTTCGGCAATGTTTCTACGCCATTTGGTACGTTGGCCATCTATTGATATCCAGGTAAAATTTTGCGGAGATCGTCCCAGGGGAACCCCTCCGTCCCGGGAGTTAAACGCAAGAGGGGTAGCCGAATAAAGCGATTTTTGACCCATTGAACGCTATATATCGGAAACGGTGCAAGATATCACTAATAGGAAGTCGTATATGAGCTTTCGATTGGTATCAAATTCGGTGACCTTGGATAACCTTGAACGGGCGTAATAGGCATAACGGCTGCTTAATTTCACCTCATTTGGTAGCTTTCGGGCGGATTATGTAAAAGTGTTTGAAGATACACCAATACTTTCTGCAGCGAGAATGTAGGCCAAAGAATGTAGTTTTTTTAGCGATATATCATTTATGGCGATATTGGCAGGGGATCACCCCCAGCGAGAGCGTAACTTAAAGTGAGGCACTCTCCTCTCGCTAGCGAAAATTTTACTAATAATCAGCCATAACTTGGAAACGGTGTAAGATAGGAGGTAAGTTAGTATTAATCACTAATAGAAAGTCGTATATGAGCTTTCGATTGGTACCAAAATCGGTGACTTTGAATGACCTTGAATGGCGTAATGACCGTTACATTGCGTTATTTCACTTAATTTGGGAAATCTGTGTTGATTGTTTAAACACATAACCGCGTCGGTCTGTGATGGAATTTGTGCACGAGTCTATTGTATTTTGTACTGCGTGTACGATGTCGTCCTGAAGAAAGTTCACGTTCGCTATCTCATCTCCTGATGAGTTTCTTGTTTTCAGACGGCGAAATCGTAGCCCAATTTTCTCAGAGATAGGTACCGAACTATACCAGATTTTGAAAAGTAATCGGCGCTCTCCGGGTTTATTTTAGAGTTAAATGCATTGCTCCATTTCAAACGCGGGCAAATGAAAGGGGACTCGGATCGAAAATCTAGGCCAAATTTCCGACTCTCATCCATCAGAGAGAGTCTGGATGTCGAAAGAGAATGAATGAAAAAAAAACGCCAGGAAAACATAAGGCCTCCCGCTTATCGTCGGTCGGCTAACAAGTATTCTGACAAATAGGTGTAGTATGCAATTGCACATGGACAATGCAGCTGTCATTCAATCGTCTTGACAGTACTGATAAGCAGCAAGGCGGACACCGTAGACAACAGTATGCACATGTATCGATGTGGTGCGTGGACGGCGTCAGCGGCACTGCGCCAGCCGTGGCCACGTCGTCGAGGCGGCCAACCAGCGTTCTGTCGGCCACGTCGTCGTACCTTCATCACTTCGTAGTCGTTGTAGTAACTGTAGTCGTCGTCGACGACGCGACTAGATCTATACTGCTTGCTGTTCACGAACCCTTTACACAGCAGGACACAGAACTTGGCTGAGAATAATAGCATGAACGACAGACAAGAACTTTCAGAGACTATCACGGACGTCAAGGTGAACATTCGACATCGTCGATCAATGTGTCGTGTGTTCTACGACTTAGTACGTCATCGACGCAGCAAATGTGCCTCTGAACTGAAATGAACTGGTTAGATTCTGCAGTCATACAAGAGTAAACAAACTACACAGTGAGTAGAAAAAGAAAATATACGTTCGATCATAACTCTGAACAAGAAGCTCCGCTATCGCGAGCACAGCGCGTCCGTCGTGTTTAGTTGGTGTACTTTATGACATTTCTCGGGAGAAAATCTGTTGATAGCTAATCAAACACTTTTACGTAATTGGCCACAAAAGCTACCGAATTCAACGAAATAACGCAAAATAATGGCCATTACGCCCTTCAAGGTCATTCAAGGTCATTCCTTTGGTACCAATCGAAAAGCCATATGCGACTTCGCATTAGTGAATAAGTAAGTAAGTAAGTAAGTAAGTAAGAATATTTATATAGCGCAGAAAAACATGCGTCACACTGCGTCACAATAATACCAACTTACCTCCACCGTTTCTAAGTTATGGCCAATTATTGGTCAAATTTTCGCTAGCGCCTCACTTTAGCGCTCTCGCTGGGGGTGATCCCCTGCGGATAAACTTTACCTCTCCAGAAGTAGAATGATTTTCCTACATGATGCTGAAAACCGCACGCCATATTTTTTCACCACACCTTAAATATGTTGCTACACTACCTTGTGAAACTTTTTGTCTAGCTGTTGCGAATTTATATCCACATATATTTGGCAATTTTGGTAGATTTATTTATTTACTAAAATGCCGTCAATTGTTCGACAAGCACGTATGCCTATCGTTTTTACCATTTCCAGTTTTGAGTTTACCAAGTCGAACTGCTATGAGTAAGACCAACAATGCCCCAATCGTGATAATCCAGTGGCAAATCGGGTAAATTGGAGGCCAGCATTCTTGGCGATAACGCTATGACGTCATCGCCTGGAATGAGTGACCTCCAGTTTACCCGACCTCAATTCACTGGATTATCACGTTGGGGGGGGGCATTGCTGGAGTCTTATCACAAGCTAAAACCATAGCCAAAAACAATTTCTAGGTTTAAAGATGCACACCGCTGATTTGGCCACCAGAAAAAGCAATCATGATCGTGAAAGATTTCCGCAAGCGATTGCAGGCACACGTGTCAGCCAATGGTAGACAGTGTGAACAAAAACAAGATATTTCACATATATAACAGATACTGATAGTTATATTTAGTTTATTATCATAAGATCCGATTTGTTGTTCACGAAAAAGTTTGTGAATTTAGTAATAAACTTAATTAAATTGTTAAAATTGAGGGGTCTTACTAGTAAAAATGATACAATTTATACAAATATTCAGATAGATTAAGCAAAATTGGTAGAAATGTAGAGAGAAAATTTTTAATTACAAAGGTTTGCCGTTAATGAAAATATCGCAAACAAGTTTTTTTGGATGGCTACTATTTGACTTGCACTGTAAGTCAACTCTGAATTATCGGAGCAAATTGTAGTGATATTCAGGTGTTGTTAACGCACAGTATATTGCAATGGTCGTAATGCAGATTTTGTAGGCTTACTACATGCATGTATTTTAAACATATATTTGTGAAACTGCCGAGTGTCATTGCTAAATACACAGACTGGTCTGTGTTACCTGGTACTCCATCCATATGCCTACAAGACAACATGTCGCGGTCGCTGTATGTTGAGCGCTCTGGTGCTAGCGCTAACACTCGTCCGTCACGGAACATCTCCGGTGGCGGACTTCGCGTGTCACAGTTACACAAGTCCTTGTCGCATGTCGTGATACACGTGATTTCCGGTTTGCCAAGCCAGTCTCGTCGACACGTGTTGCCGAGCCATGTCTTGGCGCATGCGCGAGTCGCTGACGTCACGCTGTAGTCACGTGATGTCAGACTTGCGTTGACAGCTGCACAACCGACTTGCGTTAATAAACTGGACCATTTTAAAAGTCTATATGTCGCGACGCAGAATGGCGTTCTGTGTATATCAGAATGTTCATTTCTTTATTACGAGTAAGATTAATACATTGAATGTCACCAAATTCAAATATTTTTGTACAAGTTTGGATAAAACACCACACACTGAAAATCATGATGTTCTATTATTGCACAGATTTCCCTCAAAATTCACAATCGACCTTAATTTTGAACATCAACAGGTCAACATGACAATCAACGTTTCGGATCTTTCGACAATACCGTTTTTGCTCTAAAGCTTTCCAGAATGAAAAGTCAACGGGACTGAGCTCTCAAGTTCAAAATTACTCGTTGAGAAATTTTCTGATTCGATAAACTTTGGTAACGGCGATATTGTCATTTTTAACGTGATTGATGAATCGTCGTTAGTCTAGTGTGCTGTGTGATAAAACACGAATGTCAAAATGTTCGGTACTTTACCTGGAGTAAGCTCCAGGCAAAGTACCGAACATTTTGATGTGTATTGTGTAGATCACCTTTCTACGCCATCATATATAGGCGTTATAAACTTTTAAAAATAGTCCAGTTTTTGGCCCACCCTTCATACAACCAGTCAACTCAGAATATTCAGCACGGCGACCGCATTCTGTAAACCCTGCTGGGGATGAAACGGCGAGCTCTGCGTAACAGTAGGACTGGACCAGTTGTGCAAACTGGAAACTGACGCTGGATGTTCAGCGATTCCAAGTCGGTCGCACATAAGCCCTGCTAGTTTCATTGTGCGCGAAGCTTGCGCTCCAACACAACTGACTTTGCTGTCTATACGAATTCTTCTCTTTCGTTTTCTTCTTATTTACTATGAATATATACATGAAGGTATTCATACGAAACGATGGACAGTATCTGTAGACTAGTGAACAACAGACCGAGCGAATGGTTAGATGGAGTGTAGCGAATATGCGTGGTGCAGAAATCCATGACCGGGTGACATCGAACACGTCCAGGAAACAGTGACGGATCTCGCGGATTCTGTAAACACTGGAACCCGGAACATTCATAACAGAACCGCACTTCATCGTCTCCTACTGCAACTGATACGCTGCACACTGCTGAACACGACACATGACTTGACATGCCACAGTAATCTATGTAGCCTACCTTTTTGTCCCTCGTGTTTAACTGTTTGTTTGTTGTACGATTCGATTGTCAATGCATTGCGTTTCGTGTTTTTTTCTACACAGCGTTTGTGTTATTTTAATAGTCTAAATTTTCAACACCTGCGTATGTCATGTGCATGTGCATTACTTACTGTACACTGTGTCTCAATAAAAAGTTCACCCTTTTTACAGCGCGTCCGCATGGCTCGCCATGCAGAGCGCTGTACTAGCTAGAGCAATTCTGTCCGTCCGTCTGTCTGTCCGTCACGTTCCGGTGTTTTGTCCAGATGAATGAAGATATGATCGTGCGGTTTACAGCATCTGATAGAACAATCCTTGTAGTTTCCGGAGAGGTAAAGTTTAATTGGATATTCGCAAGGAATCACCCCCAGCGAGGGCGTTAAAGTGAGGCACCTCTATCGATGGCGAAAATTTGACCAATAATCGGCCATAACTTGCAAACTGCGCAAGATACGAGGTAATTAGTTACTATTAATCACTAATAGGAAGTCGCATATGGGCTTTCGATTGGTACCAAAATCGGTGACTTGAATGACCTTGAAAGGCGTAATGGCCGTGTAATTTGCGTTATTTCCCCGAACTCGGCAGCTTTGGGCCCTATTACATAAAAGTGGTTGAAGATAGACCGACACATTCTCGAAGTAAAATGTAGCCCGAAGAATTTAGTTTTCAGCGGTATATCACTTATGGCGATATTTGCAGGGGATCAACTCCAGCGGGGGCGTTAAAGTGTAGCGCCCTCCTATCGCTAGCGAAAATTTGACATATAATCAGCCGTAACTTGGAAACGGTGCAAGTTAGGAGGTAAGTTAGTATTAATCACCAATAGGAAGTCGTATATGGGCTTTCGATTGGTACCAAAATCGGTGACATTGAATGGCCTTGAATGGCGTAATGGCCGTGTAGTTTGCGTTATTTCGCCGAATTCGCTATAGCTCTTTGGGACCTATTACGTAAAAGTGGTTGAAGATACACCGATACATCCTGCGAGTGAAATGTAGCCCAAAGAATCTAGTTTTTAACGATATATCACTTATGGCGATATTCGCAGGGGATCACCCCTAGCGAGGGCGTTAAAGTGAAGCGACCCCCTGTCGCCAGCGAAAATTTGACATATAATCAGCCATAACTTGGAAACGGAGGTAAGTTAGTATTAATCACCAATAGGAAGTCGTATATGGGCTTTCGAACTGGTACCAAAGTGGGTGACCTTGAATGACCTTGAACGGCGTAATAATCATCATTTTGCATTATTTCGCCGAATTCGGTAGCTAATTTCGTGGCCAATTACGTAAAAGTAATTGATTAGCTGTTGATCTGTTGATTGTCTCCGATAAATGTCATATACAGTGTGAGTCAAAAAAGTAGCCCCCCCCCAAAAAAAAACTTTTTGCAATATTTTCACTTAAGCTAAGTATATTTCCGTGAAATTTTGCAAATGTATTGCCAGTGTATATCCACACATGTTTACCAGTTTTGGTCGATTTAACTTAATATTTAACAAAATGGCGTTAATTTTCCGAAAAGTACTTATCGTTTTTACCGTTTCAAGTTTCGAGTTTCATAAGTCAGATTGCCTTGACTTCATCACTAATGATGAGTGGCGGCAATTCATCCAACCTCAATCCGCTGGATTATCAGGTTTGGGGGAAATGCTGGAGTCTTTACAAAAGCTG
>Ga0049105_1001795_pt1 | contig 10023 bp, 8 predicted proteins | sample WorMetvaBAHAMAS1_FD_61260 | JGI IMG/M metagenome (GOLD analysis project Ga0049105, IMG submission 61260) | Worm MetaG Olavius vacuus BAHAMAS.1 | ecosystem: Host-associated > Annelida > Digestive system > Unclassified | place: Germany: Marburg | collected 2013-04-09 | reverse complement strand
CACAACCGAACTTGACTGATGTTCCGGCCGACACTGTCAGGTTTGTATGAGTAGTCGGAGCTATTGCGGCATCAGTTGTTCCACCTGTACAATGTAAATTTTACGACTGAGTTTTAAGATTTGAAGATTAACTTTATCAATGGTTTCTAGCTAAAACAGTCAAAGATTTAATTTTCACTCGTTAGATGGAATGAGAAAGCTGAACAAGTAGTGTTCGCTGCTAATTATTATTGATCCACCGTGTCTAGAGTAGACCTATGTGAGCGTTGAAACGGATGACAGTATTGTTGGTGATTAGCTAAAACCTTTAACCAAACAATATCACATCTTATTAAACATATTATTTAGGTTGGTAAAACATTTATTATGAAAATCAAATCAAACACAACCATACAAAGATTTACCTTGACGTTTCGGTCTCTATCAGAGGCCTTTTTCTTCTGACGAAGGCCTCTGATAGAGACCGAAACGTCAAGGAAAATCTTTGTTGGTTGTGTTTGATTTGATTTTCATAATAGAAAAATCACATCTTACCTGAAACAACAAGTAGCACGTAAATGTGCCCAGAAACAATCAGAGAGATTATAACCATATTCTGCAGTTGGCTACCAATAGCCCTAATCACTATACTGCGACGTAATAAGCTAGGCATATAAGAAGCGTGTGACACTGTGCACAAACTCACATGACCGAAGAAAGCCCCACACGCACTATACGCAACATTGCTCAAGCGTGAATGTACACTGTGTCTCAGAAAAACATCCCCGATGTTTTTAGCTATAACTCGCGAAATCATTGTTGGATTTTTATAATATAAATGTAAAAAACGATGTTTATAAAAACGGTTATAGGCGACGTAGTTGCACATCTAAAACCGCAAAAATTCACCGTTTTGTCAGATTTGCAATGTACTGTTCCATCACTAAAGTGCCAGTAGCATTCTACTGAGCATATAGTGATGATACAGTACATTACAAATCTGACAAAACGGTGAATTTTTTTTCATATACGAAAGTGACCTGTATAGGTGGAGATATACCAGATGTGCAAATATGAACTTCCTACGTCAAAGCTTTCGAAAGTTATAGTCTGACCGACATGCGTACAGACGCGACTGAAATTATATAGCCTACCACGCCGCTACGCGGATAGTCAAAAAAGAAAATGGATATTATAGCGGTGTTCTCTCACGGTGTTCCTTTGATGTTGGTCGCCTGGATAAAATGAATCTTGAAACACTACAGTGGCAGCAACAGACAACACAATCGACTGGAGCAGGACGGTTTAACACAGGACGGCTAAATGCAAGACTGCCAAGTCGTACAGGAAAATTTGAGGCTGACCCCAAAGAGTTGCGATCGACTGACAGTTAAGCTGCTAATGCACAGCATGTAACCGGATATGTAACGCTAATTTTGTATTCGCCGCCTGAATTCGCTATTAGGCCAACAGCTATTGTGTAAATAACTGTTTGATAGCTGATGTAGAAACATTGCATCTAGTACATATATAACTGTAAATATGTATATATCTTTAGCTGTAAGTCTTGAAGTTTGGATGGCATTGCTTTGTACAGGTATTTTGTATTGTAGTGCTTATAAACTCATTTTCAAATTATTATTTTATGAACAATATTAACGTCCTTAGTAAGCACCTAGAAGTATGTCGGAAGGCCTTTATATTTTGCGGTTGTTCTTTTCGACAACCAGACTCTAATCTCCAGACAATTGACAGTATATCACGGGTTTGATTCTAGGGTATTATTCAGACATTTCGCTCACCCCAGTCCTAAATAACACAGGTGTCAAATTTTCGAAATTCAGCCTCAATTTTGTACCAATGCGCCTTTAACGCACACCGGTTTTGAAATGAAGGAGTAGATGCATGGGGGAATCTAAAGTCGCCACCTGCAGCGCCAATGATAGACCTTTTATTTCATACATTTCGACAATCTATCTGCTAATATTTATACGGAGTCAAACAAAATCGAACTTTGGCTTAATTTAACTTAACTGTAGCTTCGCAACGAATCAATGCATCTGAAAACTCTTGCCTCTTTCTTCTTCATGTGTAATCTAGATCGTTCCCTTTATCTGAGAAATAACCGGTACAACTTGCCTGCCGTAAAAGCGACCCGTGAAAATCGGTGAATCATTAGTAATTGAGTCTCGCATTGCCTGATTCTGTTAAAATTTGACATTCCAGTGCAATTACAAGATGCTCAGCTATCGCAGAGAAACCGCGCTGCAGGGTGCGTTAGTGTTGGCCAAAAGTGGATAACTGGAACTGGGAAACAATATTTTACGGACATTATAGGTCTATCTTCAACCACTATGACATAATCGGCCTGCAAAGCTATAAAATTCGGTGAAAAATGCAAAATAAGGGCTATTACGCCGTTCAAGGTCATTTAAGGTCATCGAAGTCGGTACCAATCGAAAGCCCGTATGCGACTTTTTATTAGTGATTAATAGTAACTGACATCCTATCTCGTACCGTTTCGGAGTTATCACAGCTTATTGTTCAAATTTTGGACACTGCGTTTTTGATCCCTCTTTGGGGGGCTCAAAAATATGATTGTAACCAGTGAAAAATTATGAGAAGCCGTGAAATCCCATTTGATATTTCGCCACCAAACGAGTTTTCTCTGGGATCGCATGGGTATAATCACCCTTATGGGCAGTGAAAAACCGGAAAATCAATGTTATGTACCATCGCCCATTTATTTCTTAGGTCTACTTCAAAGACAATGAGTCGAGTAATCAATGCTTTCTACAAAAGTTATGTTACAAAACTACCATGCAGCCAAAGGTATACAGTATTGTTAACACTCAATATTGGCCAGGGGTTAAACTTGTGAGAGTTCTTTCTACGGTAGTTTAAAATTAACACTGTACAGGCCGTACCGCTGATGCTGCAATACGTCCGACTACAGCAGAAAACCTAACAGTGTTTGCGGGGACATCGGTCACTTTCGGTTGTGAGACTGACACGGGGTCAAGGATCAGATGGAACTTCGTCGATTCGCGGTATCAACGTCTGCAGGTGCTGTACAGCGGATCTGTCGTCGTCGCCGATGTTGCATGGAAAATTTCGGTGAATTCCACGGTCCGCGGAAATGAAATCATCGTCAGGAACGTCAGCGCTGATGATTCCGGCGAATATCGGTGTCACGAAGTAAAAAAGTTTTCCAGAAAATTTAGCTTTTACTTGGAAGTCAAAGGTACGCTGCTTTTATCGAATGATTTTCCTTACTTAGATTTCTAATTTTCTAAGTACTCAACGAAAATATTTTTAACTTTAACCGGCAACCCAGGCTAACTCAGCTTGGCCATCCGTCGGTGGGTATAAGCGTACTGGCGGTAATCCAGGCTCTGCTACTGCCTAGACAACGTTGCTTGTTCATTGTTCTTATCGTCCTTCGGAAAAATATTACACTTTAACTGAACTTCTACTAATCGTTTGGTGTAATGACGATTCGTAAATTGACAGCATATACATAATTTTCGCTGTATCGATATCATTGATATAGGCCCCAGTACCGTGTCAACAGTGTCAATTGTAACAAAAGGTTCAGACATCATTAACCGATTGGTACCAAAATCGGTGACATTGAATGACCTTGAACGGCGTAATGGCCGTGTAGTTTGCGTTATTTCACCGAATTCGATAGCTTTCGTGGCCAATTACGTAAAAGTGGTTGATTGGCCATCAACAGATTTTCTGCCGAGAAATGGCATAAAGTACACCAACTAAGCACGACGGACGCGCTGTGCTCTTCGCGGTAGCGGAGTTTCTTGTTTAGACTCAGTGTGGATTAGCCATTAACGCCACTGAACTCCGCGACCTTGAAACATGAAAAACGTTGTTAAAGTCATGTTTTATGTGATGTAGAACTCGAGACATGATGTTACAAATTTATACCGTAAAACAACGCAAATCGGCAACTATCCAAGAAACCATCTTCGATAATTGGTTACCCATGTATTTCCGGACCGCCAGTTTGTAGCCCAGTCATTTTAGGAAAAGTCACAAAACGCATTGCTCCATCTTTCATGTTTTCAGAGATACACGGGCAAATGTGGCCGGGGGGGGGGCAGGGGAGAGGTTAATTTTACCTCGCGCCGGTGGTTGCAGAAGGGTCTATAACTAACAACTAATAATACTGTCGTGTGCTGCGGCAATTTGATATGCACGTTCTAGTCAAATTGTAACAATTTTGTTCTTACACTGAAGCTTTTTATTAATGTTATGTATAATTTCAGTACAATGCTCGATCGAGGCTCAAGCTTTCGGCGCAAATGACAACGGTCAAACGAGATATGGCTACGTCAAGCTGAACGGAGTAGCGGTGTGGCAAGCATCATGGGAAGGAGTACATCCAGTTTATCGTGGTGCGAACATGTTCGTCGTCGATGAATCAACCTGCACATTGCAGGAGTCGCGCAATTTCGACACTTACGAAAGCAGAGACGCTGCCGCTGAGCTGCGTGCATACCTCCACGGACTGAGAGACGGGACTGTTCTGGTCGGTGTCAGCTGCGATGAGGCAAGCCGTTACTTGACGAGCGCCCTTCCAGCTCTGAGTGCATTGGGAGCCGATGTATCTGATGTGGAAGACCGCGGAGCGTGGGTGTTTGTGGCGGAGAAAGGAAACCCGACCAAGACTGTGCTTGACAAGGAACTTACCGAGGAAGCCAGTAACGCAAGGCAGCCACACGTCATGGTCTCCTTCGCAGGTGATGTGATTTAGTGTAACAATCAATCAGTCTTTATTTCCGGCAGAAGCCCTTAGAACAACAAACAACAAAGAAAATGCAAACACAGAAAACCGGACAGAACAGACACACAGGAGAATACAAGTAAAAAAACTACGACTAAAAATCATTTAATACAAAATACACAAAGAGAATCATTACAACCCAACTATGAACACGCAAAATCACCAACTAAGCGTACAAGCTTGTTAGAGCACACACTTAAACGCTGCAAGAATCTCCAACTGGCGTTATGCAGCACAGTGTTGATACTAGGAACCCCTAGCTGTAACAACATATCAGTTACACTACTATACTTCGGAAAGTTAAAGAACAATTTCATACATTTGATATAAGCTGATTTAAACTAATTTAAAACACAAACTTTAACATTCGACCATAAAGCTATGTCATAAAAACACATACAGTAAGAATTAAACAGTCTCAATTTCACATTAACAGAACAACGCGAAAAACGACGAATCAAGATATTCGTACGTGTGAATAAAGATTTAAGTTCTCTCTGTAACAAAGCAGTTCAGTTGAGCTCACGTCTTCAGATGAGTTTATTGTGCCTATTGCTATCGTAGATAGTGTTTCTGCAGTTCTGCACATTACACTACTAGAAATATTTTTTATCGGCCCAATGCATTAGCGGCATTGGACGGATTATGAAATCAGTTTGCGTGTCTGTCACCAATGTGCACCAAACCTATCACCAAGGTAGAGTCACGAGAGTTGTGGTAACCTATTGTGTTTGGTAGTATTCCGATTGTCACTTTTCAACATATTCTCATGCAACTAAAATGCACTTCGTTCAGCGTTTCTCCAAAGCTCTGAGTCCGTTGTAAAAGAATTTGTCTTCCAGCCAGTCATTTACCATTCAATACGAATACGAATGGCGAATACGGTGGGTGACAGAGTTGTTCAGAGCCGGCATTTTGTCAGTAGGCTGTATATTGCTTATCTGTGCTGTTTTTTTCTTGTGCTGTTTTGTGCGAATAAACGTGTTCATTTTTGGATGACAGCCAGCGCTTGAGCTGACTTGTGAGCATGGTGCGTTGTCCGGTCTAATAGTGCAACACTCTTCAGACAATCAAAGTTTTGAGTTGCTTAATGAGAAATGGCACGTACATGAGTGGTGATTTAGGCCCTAGTGACTTCCAGGCAACCTGCCCACCATTCCTGTATATTTGTTTTCGTCATTTAGTACTATGTGCATTTTGCATTTGCATTCGGCGCATTTGTTTTATCTCGTTCTACACTATTCATTTTTCCCTATTGCCGTGTTTATGCCACAGAAAACACTACAGCCACGCCACAAACCACGACATCGACGACCGAAAAACAGCTGAAAACAACGACATCACGAACCACATCGTCAACCTCAACGACTGCAGAAGTGACAACATTAATGAACGTGGTCACCACTACAGCCGATGAGGTTTCACCAACTTCCACTGCGTTGGGCACTTCAACGAAGTTGCTGTACGTCACGCAAAGTTAGTACGGAGATTAATGACTGTTTTCTTATTTTCCTGCTTATAATAACTACGTTCATTAGAGTAAATGTTTGTGTCCTATACGTAGTCGCAAAATAGTCCACAATAACTTCGTTCCTAGAGAGTAGGCATACAGTCCATGACCGCAAACAGTATGGCATAGAATTTGATTTCCGCATGAACTGAGATGCACGAAATCGCTCTATTATTTAACCTGCAGTCTAGACCAACTCAGCCTGGCCATCCACACCCACGATTAGACGCACTGAGTACTAGCGATAGACACAACGACTGTTGCTTGCTTGCTTGCTTACTTTCTGACTTATTTATGCTCGAGCACTGCTACTGGTGATAACGTGTTTCCTGCAAAAACGTGTTCGAATCACATTCGCCACTTTTTTTCTGATTTCCATGCTAATTCCTTACACCTAGAGCCGCCGCAAGCCTGAGTGAGCACACCCAATTCTCCGGTGAGTTCCACCACGAACATTGGTTTTAACGAGCACCCTTCTCTATTCCTTCGCCACTCCTTTCTTTCCACCCTTTTACCAGTAATGTTAACAAGACCACAAAGTTCAAGACCAAGACCAAGACCAAGACCAGAAATGATAGGACCAAGACCAAGACCAAGACCAGAAACAATAAAAACCAAGACCAAGACCAATCAAGACCAAGACCGTGGCAGATAAGACCTATATCAAAACCCAGATGATCGCTCCCGCAATGGCGATAAATTTCTAAAAGCATAGAGTAACTGGATCTGGAGAAGTACTAGTGTGCGGCATCATTTTGAGAGTGGGATAGCGGGGACAAGTTCGCCCGCCACCATGTTTAAAGTTCACCTACCTCTGTGGGCAGTTTACTCTCATGTGTCCCTTGGCCTGTACGGGGCTCTTTCGCTTCCGCGTGACCCTTTTACACCTACATGTATATAGGGCCTTTCAGTAAGTAAGTAAGTAAGTAAGTACATGATTTATATAGCGCCAAAGTCTTAGAAGAATCACGGCGCGTCACTACCATGTGGGCCCTTTCACCTCAGTGAACCCTCGGTCGGAGGGTTGGGCTGATCTGCGCCGGCTCTGCCTGCACTGCGACAAAATGGTGGGTTGTTTACGTTGCAACTGTGTTCTGGTAGTAATTACCGTAACATAATTTTGTCGTTTGTCGGCGGCTACACATCCTCAATAGCTCACTATGGCTGGATAATTACCGTAACTGTTGAATGTGGGCTATTATGCACGTAAATGCAGCTTCACGCTTTGCCAGTTGGCAGTGTGCTACACTGTGTTTGTGATGATAACGATGGTCATTCTTGTGGTGGTGGTAATGGTGGTGGTGATGATGATGATAATTTATTTGCATCAGCAGCTCTGAGGCGCGAATGCACGTGATCGGCAATAATAGTATAATAACAATTGCATACAAATTACACGATTGTTAAATGTAGGCCTGTAACCATTCAAGGAAATTCCGCAGTGAGAAACCACACGCTGTGACTATTGCATATAGGAAATACCGTTATCAATCAATTTAATTAATTTTATAAATCCCATTAACGTGGAAATTTCTTGGTTTATACTCTATGCGTGCCCTCCAGTTTTTAAATGTGATTTTTTGTTAAGGTGGATCGGTAAAATGGTCAGCGAAAGTACCAAGCACTCTGTGGAAGCGTGGTATATTTCCTATGTCTTCGTAGTTTTATAATTTTATGATTTTTTTGGTTTCTTGTATATTTGATCCTGTACTGCAGCAATAGTGCCCTTTATTTTTGTGTGATTTCATTCCATTAAGGTGGATCTGTGAACTGGTCAATGAAAGTGTTGAGCACTTCGTGAAAGCGTGTAATGTTTTACAATTAGATAATAATTGTATGTGCATGTTTGTTGGTTTCCATAATACATAATATGTGTCTGAAGATTGCCTTTTATTGTGCTGCATGGTAATGTACGAAGTCAGAGGCAAAGACCAAGTAATACATTGGCATTTTTAGGACGACCGACTGCAGGAAAAGGGTCTGATTATTGTGAAATCACGAAGAACCATTAAATATAGGCACACATGAAGGCCGGAGGGCAGTATAGCTGTCGGAACGTGCTTATACATCATCTTGATATTAGAAGGAAAAAAAGAAGGAACAAATAATGATGATGATGATGATGATTGTGATGATGATGAAGAGGAGCGTTAGGAAGAGTGGCAGTGTTTTGGTACTTGTTTTAATGTTTTGTATCCTGTCGAATTTTTCTTTTATTTTTGTGTAATCTTTTATTAAGATGAATCCGCGACTCGGTCAACAATGAATACGCCGAGAACCTCCTTGCAGCATGGTAATATCTGTTCTATGTCATTATAGTTTTATAAGTTTTATGTATTTCTTGTGCGATTTACTATCTATTGATGCTTCCGATTCAGCCAAAGCAACGAAACAGTGCGTAAGCGGGTGATGTTATTTGCTGCAAACAGACAATTATTATTGCTGTTGTTCCTGTCGTCGTCATCTTTGTCGTTGTTGTTGTTGTTGTTGTTGTTATTATTATACTATTTAACAAGCACGACTACTACTACTACTACTAACTGCCACTATTAGTACTACTGCAGTGAACTTCCTAAAGAACTTCCCCAACCTCTCGATGATGATTCCCCGTCACTGTCATCTCATGTTTTTCTTACCAGTTCATTATCATCATCATCATCATCATCATCACTGACTGACTGACTGAATGTCTTTATTATGACATCTGACAAACTGCAGATGAAATTACAATGCATGATAGATACAGTCTGTCCAATAAAATAAACTATAGTTTACAGTTCACAATGTATGTTTTTGAGTTAGTATGAATTTCTGTACAGCAGCCTAGTTATAAAATTACAGTCACTCAGATGCCCTTGGTGATCATGCAGTTGTCTGTCATGGGTACGACGTCTTAGGTTGTACTTCTGTGATGCTGTGGATTGCGGTGGAAGGAGCTGGTACAGCTCAATATTCAATATTCACCATCATCATCATCACCATCACTTTCACTATGTATCGCTCCATCTCTGTTCCTCTCCAGATTTTAAATTTACCTTTCCCACGAATCCTTCCCACCATGTTCTCCCTCACCTTTTCCGACATATCTCACGGATATTGAACCATTCCCGGACTTGCTCATCGGTTTTAATTTTGATTTGCTCCTTTTATCTTTTTCGTTTGATTCCTCTGATAGACTAAGCTAATTTTAGTCAGCTTTTTGTTTTGGATTGTTCGTTAAATCTCTGCGCTTTCCTTCTACTACTACTACTACTACTACTACTACTACTACTACTACTACTACTACTTACTTACTTGATAAATTAGTTACTTACTATTAGTATTACGACTGTTACTCAATGAACGCTGACAGTACTCTATCTCACGTGTTTATCTGTTATTTTACTCCACGTTCGCGGCTGCTGCGTGGTTGATTGAATGTCAGACTCGAAGGCTGATAAACCAAAGCCAGTGATCGAGACGTACGTGCTCATACTGATCATCGTGGGTCTGATGATACTACTCGCTGTAGCAATGATTCTCATCACCGCCGTCGCCATTTCAGCTCTCGCTCGTCGACGAACAGGTCAGCATAGGCGCAATAACCGTATGGACCGAGGGAGACTGGTCCCCCAACCTACCAACAATGTATTGGTGCCCCAACTTCTTGGCCGTAGTTTTCAAGCAAGAAATTTCACAGCAAGTAGTCACCAGAATGCAGGATTCAGCATCTGAGTTTTCAAAAATTTTC
>Ga0049105_1001794_pt1 | contig 10025 bp, 4 predicted proteins | sample WorMetvaBAHAMAS1_FD_61260 | JGI IMG/M metagenome (GOLD analysis project Ga0049105, IMG submission 61260) | Worm MetaG Olavius vacuus BAHAMAS.1 | ecosystem: Host-associated > Annelida > Digestive system > Unclassified | place: Germany: Marburg | collected 2013-04-09 | reverse complement strand
CCTTGAATGACCTTGAACGGCGTAATAGGCCTAACAGCTGCTTAATTTCACCGAATTCGGTAGCTTTCTGGGCGGATTGCGTAAAAGTGGTTGAAGATACACGGATACTTTCTGCGGCAGTAATGTAGGCCAAAGAATGTAGTTTTTAACGATATATGGCAATATTGGCAGGCAATCACCCCAAGCGATAGCGTTGAAGTGAGACTCTCCCCTCTCGCTAGGTAAAATTTTCGAATAATCAGCCATAACTTGGAAACGGTGCAAGACAGGAGGTAAGTTAGTGTTAATCACTAATAGGAAGTCGTATATGAGCTCTCGATTGGTACCAAAATCGGTGACCTTGAATGACCTTGAACTGAATTTGGTAAACATACGTTCCAACACATAACCGCCGGGTCGATCTATGTCAGAATTTATGCACGAATCTATTCTGTTTTGTAGTATGTGTACGATGTCGTCGTAAAGAAAGTTCACGTTCGCTGTCTCATCTACTGATGAGTTTCTTGTCAATATACGTTGCGTAATATGAAATGTGAAATGTTTACAGAAAGTGGGATCTCCGTACTGTCAACGTTCTTTTTTGAGCCCGTGACTGAAGCCGCACCATAAACTGGCTTTACTTACTCTAGTTTTTTGCTTACTTACTTGCTTCCTCCTTATTTATTATCAAAATACGTTGTATACATTGAATATGTACAGACAGCGGGATGGCCGTCGTTCGGCGAACCCGTATCCGGGTTGCCCTTATGTGTATATACATATACAGCAAGTGCGGGTATTCCGGGTGCCGGACATAGTCGGCTAAACCCGCGTAAACCAGGGTTGCCCTTACGCATACATGTACAGCACGTGCGGGTATTTTGGGCGCTGGACATAGTCAGCTAAACCTGCGTAAACCAGGGTAGCCCGTACGTGTATATCGTGTATATACACATATACAGCACGTGCGGGTATTCCGGGCGGCGGACATAGTCGGCTAAACCCGCAAATACAGGTATATATATATATATATATATATATGTATGTATATCTGGTTAGTAACTGCTGTTTGTCTCTATATTTAAACATTACTGGCATACGACAGGGTTCCGGAAAAATGCTTCTGGGGTCCTGGAAAGTCCTGGAATTTTTTTTAACCACGACAGTGGGAACCCTGGAGATTCAAACAAACCGCCTTGGCGCTGATGACTCTGTCTGACTGCCCCTCTCCCCGCTCTCATGCAGTCACACCTGCACGCATCAGCGGCGACCGGTGGTCAGTGTCGCAACTTCTGCTCACGCTTCAAATAAATTGAAGCATTAGCCGTGCCGGGTTGACGGAACTGTTCCGACGCGTTCATCTGTGTAATTACGATAGGCAGCTTGTGACAGTTGTTAGTGGTCAACATTTTATCACACTCCACTAACACTGTAAAATTGACAAATGTAGGTGAAGATTTATTTGTACTCTTTAACACTAGTTGATCACTGTTTATAAGAGACTTGTAAGTAATGCATAAGTGTTCAGTTCTACCGGTTGGCAACTTCGCAGTAAGAAGTAGTAGTGTAGAGGCTTAACGTCCTACTCAACACATTGTAGGTCATTTCGGGCCAATTCAGGGACGATTTTTACAGGTCATATGACCAAACCAACAGTGAAGGAAACCAGTTGGTCTTGCAGATAAGGCTTGAATCCCACCAGCACCACTCCACCATGTTACAATAATACAACTCCAGGCAACCGCCTCTGCGCACAGCGTAAGGGTTCCAGTGTGACAAATCCAATCTGCTAGACCTGTAAGAACTGCTCATATATGTGTGCTGCTGACTCTGAACATTGTGTCACACAACCTAGAACGGAGCAGTTCTGATAATATTCCCTCTTAACCTCTAGACAATCACCATAACTCGGATGTTGTGTAGCAGAGAGGATGGGGGATTGGCTGTAAGAAAGACGTGTAGATTCTACTTGCTGTTTTCTCTCAGCTAATGGCTGTGTATATTTGTGTCTCTGCCAGTCTTTCAACGTCTCACAACACAGCCTATGAAACAGCTGCGTACAGTAAGAAACGTCCGCCAATCATTCCATTTTCGGCAAAATGTTTCCGCGTTTTAAGGTCACTTTCCGACCTTCTGTTTGTAAATGAAGTATTCAGCTTTTGTTCCGAAGCCCGGAAATTGTCCCAGAAATCCATGAAAGTGGCCTAGAAAAACAAAACCTTTCTGTGCTTACTGCACAATTTTATGTAGCGTTGTTCATCGAGTTAGAGCTGTAACAATATTGGGCCTATGACTTGAATAATCGAATATTCAATGGAAACCTGCATTTCACGCCATGAGCCTCCTTAACAGATACAAAAATAGTGTTACGAATTACAATAAAAAACAATTGTCTGGCATTACTAGCTGCTAAGTCAAAGTTTTAGAGCCAAAATTCATGTCAACACATAATTCTGGCCGTCTATTGAGGGGTGCCATATACTGCATGAGCCCCGGGCCCAAATATTGAGGGGGCTCAAGCCCCTTGCCCCCACGAAGTCGGCGCCTATGCCCCACAGGCTGACAGCGTTGTTGTTATAGGCGTTGTGTCAAGTTCTTTAGCTTGGCTGTCACTTGAAGCACATACACTGCAGCAGACACATTTCAGTGACTGAAATGTGTCTGCTGTGACTGTCCAACACAACAGTAGCAGCGATTTATTAGCTAGCGTGCACAGGATTTACGCTTGACTGCCCTCAGATAGTGGTTGCACTTGCACTGCACATTGTGTTGCTGTACATCTCTTGCAGTGGCGTCGATCCGCTTCCAACTTTGGGGCAACAGGCTACAGTCACCTTTCTTACCTCCCTCCCCTCTTCCCTTTTCTTTCCTCCCCTTTTTTCTTGCCTCCGGTTTTCATGGTTAGGGGACCTGGGGGAGAACTCGAGCTCTTACAGCAGGTCCGGGCACAGCCCAACTGTCAAACGAAGTTTGGTGCATTTTCCACGCTGCATGGAATGCCAGCTCGGACTGGTGATGAGAAAGCTGTCCGTCTGTCTGTCTGTCTGTCTGTCCATTCCTCCATCTGTCCGTCAAACGCATGAATTGTGACAAAATGGAAGAAAGATCTCTCCAGATTTTTAAACCATACGAAAGATCATTTAGCCTACTTTTCTGAGAAGAAGAATGGTTGGTTGGGGGCGACCCCTTCTACCTGATATTTTGGGTCAACCGGCCCCCATTGTTGCGAAATCTTCGATTTTCAACCGATATTCAGCCGTAACATCTAGGGAAAGAAGTTCAATTAACACTAATAGGAAGTCCACAACGCACTTTCCAGTGAGCCTAAGATGATCATCGTACGTTGCCCCTAAGCCCTCCAAAGGGGGTCAAATATGCAAAACTGCCGATTTCCGTCTAAAATCGCACTTCGCTTGAAGAAAGTCTGCCACAAAGTTTCTTTGTGTGAAAACTGTCAGCGGTAAACTTGTAAGGCATTCATTGGCGTAACTTTCTGTGCAAAAATGATTGGTGGGGGCGACCTCTTCTACCTGAAATTTTGGATCAAGCTGACTGCATTGGAGCGAAATCACCGATTTTCAATCTCTTTTTGCTCGTATCGGCTCAGCCGTAACACCTAGCGAAGAAAGTTCAATTAACACTAATAGGAAGTCCACTATGCGCTTTCCAATGAGCCCAACGTGAACATCGTACGTTGTCCCTAAGCCCCAAAGGGGGGCTCAAAAACGCAAAACGGCCGACTTCTGTCTAAAATCGCACTTCGCATGAAGAACGTCTGCTACAAAGTTTCTTTGTGTGCAAACTGTCTGCGACAAAGTTGTAAGGCATTCATTGGCCTAACTCTCCGTGCAAAACTGATTGGTGGGAGACGTCCCCTTAAACGTAAATTTTGCATTAAGTAAACTACTTCTCTGCGCTGCTGCTCGTGAATTGTGATGAATGCTCTATTTGCATCGCAGTTATTACAATGGAATATCAATTACTAATAATGTTCATTAACTGAATTAACTGATGTGTTTGGATGCATTACATGATCGCGGATGAAGATGGATATATATTGGCGTTTCATGTTAATGCGTACAGAGCACATGGCCTAAGCTTCTGGTAGGCGGCAGTGTAGTGTTGCCTCTGGACTTCTAAAAATTAGCCCATATTTCTTAAGCACAAAACCCCAGAAAAACCCAGATAGAGAAACCAAGTTCAAACCTCCAGATAACTCCAAAATTAACGCGTAAATGCTGCGTAATTTTGCATTAAGTACAAACATAGTGACGTAAACCGTGAAATCATCATTTGTCGACGTCAGTGCCGTAGGATGGAGCGATGTTATGAAACGGCGGCCGCGGCCTCCCGCAGGGCCATCTTATCCAATGGGCCCGCTGGGCCCGGGCCCAGGGCCCCCAAGTCTCAGGGGGCCCCCAAACAGCTCATGCGTTATTTTTCATCTCGTGAAATAATCGTAATTAACTGTGTAATTTTTCACTGGCTAAAAATAAATAACACACGGATTACCCACGGGCCACACCGACTAACTATCCTAACCCTAACACTAACCCTAACCCCAGAACTGACACAATTTGCATGGTGTAAGACGATATTTTCATTAAAATTGAGTCTTATGTTTGTGATAAAACCCAAACTTCACCCTTACCTTATCGCTAACTCTAAAATCGTAACCCTAACCTCTTTAGTCTTTAGATACGCCCCTAGTTTGCTAGGCAAAATTAGCAGCTTTCTAACCAGGCAAATCAGCTGCATGATGATAATGTGACCACAAATTCCGTAACACAAGTAGTCAAGTCAAGTCAATGCTGTTGACAGACGCAGGCTCTGAGGAGCCTCTACGTCCGTATCATTCTTGAAACACTACTACAACTTTTCAAAAAGTTTCACTGTCATACTCCCATCGATCTCCGGTACCGACAAGGTTGACAGTGTAGGCCTAATCATGTTTAACATCTTGGGACATACAAAAATTGTCTAGTCCAGACTAAAATAAATCAACAGAGTCAACATCAACTACAGCATTAGGCAAGCTGTTCCAAATATTAACAATTAGTGAACGAATATTTCCTAAGACCATAATGACTTCTATTTTTTGACAGTCTAAAATCATTTCCTCTCCTTACTTAATTGATATTGTAAATTAATTCAGGTGCAACTTTATAATCATATTTATGTTTAGTTATCTTAAAAACCTCTATCATGTCTCCACGTAATCTTCTGTACTTGAGTGTGGGTAAACCCAAATGAACTAGACGATCTATGTTAATTTTTTAACGAAATAACTAATTTAGTTGCTCTTTTCTGAACCTTCTCGATAGCCTCAACATCACTTTTATATAGGGTGACCACACCGTGTTGGCATATTCAAGGTCACATTACTATCTTTTACTATGAGCCATAGACTGTAACTTTAGCTGTTTGCATTTGAAATAGGCATACACACAAGTACAACACAGTACACAAAGTACGTTTGTTCCAGGGTTTGAATTCAGAGGGAGGATGAGGGAGGGAAGGACTGAGGGGTTGAACTTCAACCTCTCCAGCTGTGTGGCCCAACTGTGCAGTCTTATAATTTTTGTGCAGTGCACATGTCCATCCAGTCTTCATGCATTTTGGCATGTCAAAGCAAGTTAAGCCCCTTTTCGCAATTGTAATTTGACATCATGTCTGACCCTGATTGGGAGCTAAGTGTGTATTGCTGGATTCGCTGGTACAAAGTAGGCCTACTACGGCCCCCATCCATCCACGTGGGCCATAGGAATGATAGGGGCCCCATCAGCCTGGCGGGCCAGGGTCCCCAAGCACGTTAAGACGGCTCTGGCATCCCAGCCGGCCGGCAGCGGCGTCGTCTCGACCCTGGAACCGACGGCGCGCGACCGTTGCCCCACCGCCCTGTCGTCGTCGTCGCTCCAGGAGTCGTACTCGACGTCACCAGCCGGGGCGCGGTCGCGTCCGGGGCGCAGGGGTGCCCCGACAGGTACCCCCGCAGACCATTGCCTCCGCCGGGGCGGAAACGGGCAAGGCCATACCCCGTCTCAGATCGTGGGTCCCCATTGGCGAACCCATGGCGTCTGTGTCGCCGTCATGTCTTGCTGATGATTGAATGATATTCCGCTCGGGTGTGATAATCTTTGTCCCAATCCATATCTCTTGCCACGAACCTTCCGTCCCACTAGTCCTCGTCTTCTTCTTCACCACATCTGTTGATCTTCTACTTCCGTCCAGTTGCGGATGCAGCAGGAACCAGGCTAGAAGCTGGAATTACCCTGTGCTCCGTTCGACGACCTTGACTCGTTCTTGTGGTGCGGTCACAGCAGGAACCAGGCCAAAGGCCGGAATTACCCTCTGTACCGTCGACGACCTTGTTGGCGATAACACCACGAATCTTCCGTCCCACTAGTCCTTGTCCCCTTCTTCACCTCTTCTGTTGATCTTCTACTTTCGTCCAGTTGTGGATACAGCAGGAACCAGGCTAGAAGCCGGAATTACCCTGTGCTCCGTTTGACGACCTTGACTCGTTCTTGTGGTGCGGTCACAGCAGGAACCAGGCTAAAAGCCGGAATTACCCTGTGCACCGTTTGACGACCTTGTTGACGATAACACCAAGACTGCTGTGCTCCAATTCTTGTAGTGACCCGCATGCGAGCGATCCCTTGGCAAGGTGCAAGTCCCTCGCAACCGAACTACTTGTCAGCCAAGGAGTCACAGGTTCAAAGTCACTTATCGATATTATGGTTATTTATAACCGAATATCCAGTTAATTTGAATTTCTGTGAGTATCTATTCTTTTCCTAAGCTTCTCTAAGTTTTAAACTACCTATTCTTCACGATTCTTCACGTTAACTGAAGACTGAAGACTGAAGATCGAAAACCGAAACTAAACTACTTAAACTACTTATTCTTCACGATTCTTCACATTACTGAAGTCTGAAGACTGAAGAATGAAGAATGAAGAAATAAAGACTTTACTAAATAACGCAAAAATGGACGTTTTATGAACTTTATTAGCACGAAACTCGTTCATACTGACGTAAAAATCCAACCATAAGCATCTCAGCACAGTTCCAAACTCTGACCTATCAATATCAATACAAATATTCGAGTATTAAACTCGGGAAAACGTATAGACAGTTGAAGTTTGACAACACTCACGCACCAATGCTAGCTACAAACGTGCAAAATTTAGCAAATTTCGATCGTGTTCGATCAAAAATGCAAGCAAACTTTACAGGCAGCTCTTTCACGAGTTTCGCCCGATTCTGAAACTTGATCTCACCACGCCATTACAGAAGAAAAGAAGCGATCTACAGGGAAATCTACACACTAGCACTTAGTTTTTGCGATCAAGCGACTCCGTACCTGCTATTCCCAAAGTGTGGCAGTATAGTCGCAACTCAAACAGAGGCTAATAAGCTCAAATTCTTCCATTAAAACGAGAAATATACTCAAATTCTTCCAAACCCAACAGATCTCCTCGCCATCTCACGTGCAAAAGACCACGAAACGCGGCAAACATCCTACACGAAGACTTGTGATTGGTCGACCTACTTCCGATCGCGAGAACGAGATTGCGCGATAACCGTACACTTCTTTTTATTAATTAAAATGTTGAATACTTTTCATAAACTAAGGTAAAGCCATCTTAGTTGGGAGAGCATCTAACTTATGAAAGAATTATGATGTTAGAAATCAACACGAAACTATAATTGTACTAATTGACCCCGACGTTACCAGGAAATCGACTATGGAAAGCCGACAGCTTCAAAATAACTGAAATCCCTGTCTGAAATCCGGACATGGGTAAGATCTATGCAAAATATCAACAAAACACACCGTTGAGAACCCGAGCCACTTTAGTTAGATGCACGTTTTTCGCACTTATAGTTTTGCCAAAGCTTATACACGCTGCAGCGCGGATTGCCTGCGATAGCGGGCCTACTTGTAGTTCAAAATTTTCGCATATGCTGAAGCCAGTCACAGTTCATTTGGCTGTAGAAAGCCTGTTTGTAAAGACTTGTATAACAGGTGGCTTTCGCTATACAGTATAGCGAAAGGCACCTGTTTTACAATTTTATGTGCATGTTTAAATTGTACATTTAGGTTGCGTTCAGTCAATTTGTCAATTAAATATTACTGACTTTTCTTTATACCGTGCCGCTGAACATTTTAGGTGTAATTTACAGCTCTTCAACGCATAACAGGGCGTGGCTGTTAGTTGGTAGACCATATTCCGGTAGGTAGTTGCTTCCCGAACGGTGTTGTATACCATACTGGTTACTAAGGAAGCTGAGTGGCAACAAAAATTGACCGGCAAAATTTTACGCTTTGTCTGTTGACTACAACATCGTTATAGGCGGTTGTAGTTTACATATTGTTTACAGATAAAATGTTCCTATTTTCTTCATCAGAATTGATCCTGTCAACGTTCAACACCTTCCTACACAGTTTCCCACTCCCCATTCAAAACGTAGCTAGAAAATGTTGCAATTGTGAATTTCCTTTACATGTGCCGTTGTCGTTGCTTGTCGAATTGACACGGGTTTGTTTAACAACACACAAGTTTACTCGGTGTGTAAACCTGTTTGGAAACGAGTTGGTGTGCATAGCAAGTGTGATGGACAGGCGCGTCCAGTCAATGTTAAGCCTGGCGCAAGATGCATCATGGGTAGAGTAGGGGAGGAAGATAAAAAACCCAAAGAGGGGGAATTTTTATGTATTATTATAAATTTGCGGTGATCGGCGAACTGTCTTTGATATTTATGGCCTGAATGCTAGTGGTTTACTATTGTGCCATGGATATTTCTGATTACATCGTGCTTTCTCGCTGTAAGGTGTGTTTGATCATTATCTTTTCGGGATATAAACTTGTGGCAAGACTTTTGGCATTGGGGACAATCTGTTAGGGACTGCAGTTAGAACCATAGGCATGCTTTAAGAAGTGGGTGCAAGATTGGAAGCTCTTGTTCGCAGAGTTAATAGTTGTTTAGGTAAAATTTTGGGCTAGAAATTTGGGTTCTAGGCACACGGAAAAGGTCACACAAGGTCACACCATTTCATGAGCTATTTTCTTACGGTCCCGAGCTGTAAGGTCGCTTTCTCGTTTTGTCAAGGCACATGTCGAGATGGAGCCTTATGCTAAAAGTCCACCAACGCTGGTATTGTCTTCTGAGGTCACTGCTACTCAGGCTCTGGAATTACTAGCTTCAGTTTTGGCTAGAACACATGTTTCAGACACGGAATTTTTGGTGGAACCAGTATCAACACCACACTGCAAGCACTAAACTACAGTCCTTCAGTAGTGTAATGCAGTTCTTTTATTAATGTGAAATGCCTGATTTCAATAATTCAAACACGTAATATATTAAAAGTTAAATACAGTATGAGTCAAAAAAGTAGCCCCCCCCTTAAAACTTTTTGCAGTATTTCACTTAGGCTAAGTATACCCGGTATTTATATGAAATTTTGCCAATTTATTGCCAGTATATATCCACTCATACTTACCAGTTTTGGTCGATTTACCTTAATATTTAACAAAATGGCGTTAATTTTGCTAGGAGTACTTATCGTTTTTACCGTTTCAAGTTTCGAGTTTCAACACGTCAGATTGCCTTGACTTCATCGCTAACGATGAGTGGCCCCAATTCATTCAACCTCAATCCACTGGATTATCAAAATGCTGGAGTCTTAACAAAAGCTGCAACAGAAGCCAAAACCAGTTCCTGAGTTTTAGAATGCACTTTAGTTAATTTGGTATAATTTGGTCTGCGTTACCAGAGAAGCCATGACAACTCTGTGAAAGACTACCATAAGCAACTGCAGATATGTGTGTTAGCCAGCGGTGGACATTTTGAAAATTTAATGTTATAATTCATTTAACAGATACTAACTGTTATATTTAATCTAGACAAGTTGCAGCGTATCCAGAACTTTCTCGCCAGAACAGTATCCAATGCCTCCTGGTCCGATAATGCTACCGAAGTCACACGTTCTCTCCACTGGCTGCCCATCAGACAGAGAATCCAGTTTAAGATGGGGCTACT
>Ga0049105_1001793_pt1 | contig 10026 bp, 6 predicted proteins | sample WorMetvaBAHAMAS1_FD_61260 | JGI IMG/M metagenome (GOLD analysis project Ga0049105, IMG submission 61260) | Worm MetaG Olavius vacuus BAHAMAS.1 | ecosystem: Host-associated > Annelida > Digestive system > Unclassified | place: Germany: Marburg | collected 2013-04-09 | reverse complement strand
CGTCGTCGATCACGAAAGTGTCGTGCAGTAGAACAGAGTTGAAACGCTGCAGCGACACCGACAGACGTTGGAACAGAAATGAAGACGCTCGCTCCTCACCAGAGAAACTGCTGAGCTTGTGACCGAGATCACTCAAGAACTCCAAAGTTATTATTATTATTATTATTATTGGGTATACATTTGACGGGCGGCTACTGCGCGGTCTAGACGATTAGTGGCTCGATAAAAATTCAGCAGCGTTTATTAAGGCTTTTTAACATACATAATGCTGTGCGGCCTAATAAACTCGTAATGACCTACACTAATAAAGGAATTTCAGAACTAACTTATACCATCCACGAACACAACCGGTAGCATATTATAAGAAACAACCTTGCTGAAATCTTCAACCTTCTTGGATCTTTGTGTTCTCGCGCGACGCAGAGAGAGCACCGGTATCATATTGTATGGATTTTTATAGCTGCGACTGAGTGTGACATCACCTCTGATATCGCCAGGGGCGTCTATCCCCCCAGAGACCATGGTGCGTCCCCCAAGATGGCCGAATGGGTCCCACAATTTTTGATTATAATGCACCTTAAATGCTCTGCTGACAGATGACATAACAGCTTCCTGTATTTTTGGCAATCATTTTGAAACTAAAGTCCTATTTCTCATGTATTTTGGAAGCCAAATAATTAACGAATATTATGATGATACAAATAATGGCAGAATTGCAAATTGATAAACAATTAAACTGAACTGACTTGAACAGTACTGTCATATTTAAAATAATCTTTATATAATGCAGGTAGCTGATCACAATGATGATAAAAAATTCGTTGCATCTCTACACCGCCACAACAAACTGCCGTGTGTGACATAATACTTGTCGGCTTGTCGGCTTAACTTCAAACGTCTGACGTAACTTAGCGATATCCAGGGGCGTCTACACAATAAGCGTTTATTTTGTAGTTCCCCTCTCGGACGTAAGTTTTTTGGTTGCTAGGCTTATACGCCCTGCCCTGTATCTGATAGGCACGCCATGCAACCCGAGTTCCGCCAGCCATACCATCTTGGTCATAGCGTATAGTCAGTACATCGGTGACCTCAATGCAGTGCGCAGCCCGCAGCCATCTGTTATCTAACAGCCAACACTCATTAGCCTACAACCCAGGTATACCCTTATTCATAAGTGTTATGGCCTGTCACAGTTTAGAAAGAATACAATAGCTAACCCTTCATCGTCATCACACTAGATCCAGTTTGCACTTCTGTTGGTACTAAATCTACTAAATTCAAAGCCAGTCAGTTATGGAATACCTTATCAGAAAGACTTAGAAAAATCAAGAATTTTAATTCTTCTAAAACTGAACTGTCCAATTACCTGATTGACAATATTATGAGCTTATGAGCTAGTATTATAAATAGTAGGCCTTGTGCTACTGTTGTGTATTTCCTGCATATCTGAGTATATTTTTTACTTTTTGTGTAATGTGTGTTTGTTTGTTTTTTTCACAAGGGGCCAGCTTGTTGGGCTTATGCCTGTTCTGACAGCCTGCCACTTGATTTATGTATTCTTAGTTGTGCATTGTATTCATGTTCTGGCAAATAAAGTTCTCTCTCTCTCTCTCTCTCTCTCTCTCTCTCTCTCTCTCTCTCTCTCTCTCTCTCTCTCTCTCTATACCTGTCCGAGAATTTAAATCATAGCATGCCCGATAGCCTAATCGAGCCTAAGAAAGTCCTTTCAGATCTTCTTAAATACCAAGTTTACTGTATACGACTTCATTGCGTCAACACAACTTCACTTCCGGACCAGTGACTGCAGTTGGAAACCCTGCATTGAAAGCCGTGATATTTTGCAGTGGATATTTGATGATGACAAACAATATTTCCGAACGAAATTTTGTGGTTCTTTAAGCTATCAACTACACTTAATTCTGCTAAAATCCTGCGAGATTTGGCGTGCATTTCTATCGCGCATTGTCTAAAGGGTTACTTTTTTCCGGACAGAGTGTATAATTGAGCTAAAATACCGTATACAGATTCTGCAGGCTTTCTCTAGCCAGTCACAAATGCAAACTGTATGCAGTATAGGTTTAATGAAGACACTCAGTATTATCGCAATGAGTTTCCAAGTATCGTCAATAAAAGTTAGAAAAGCAGTAAGAAAAAAACGGAAATGAACAAAAAGACGACAATATCTTCTTTGTTGACTTCAGTTCATGAACCTCTATCATATGCAGTGATCACTACACCTTGCTTCGGCTGCAATGCACAGCAAAACACGAACAATGTTCGCAATGTCTATAGTTACTAATTATGAAAATATTATCGACTGATCAATGACCTTTAACTGACAACCAGTCAATTTCAAGCGCTTGACGATAAAATTATTTAAAAGTTTAATACTCAACTGCTTTGTATCTGATGTTGAACATTACAGTTATTGCAAATACTTTTCTACTAACCGCACTGTTGATGTTTGGAATAGTTTACCAAATGAAGTTGCTCTGTTCAGTCACTACAGGCGTTCAAATATAAGGTCTCCCACTTGAATTTGTAAAGCATGTTTGGTTTCGTATTTGTATTTGTATTTTTTGTACTGATGATATGTTTAGTTTTGTAGGCTTATACAACTGTTTTAGCGCTTTTATACTTGCATTGTTAGTGGCCAACTGGCCCTTTTGCATTAAATTTAAATTTGATTTCAGTTATGTCATGCGAAGCGAACTAAATGCATTACGTTTTCATTGATATCGCCTGCAGTTTGTGCCGTTACTTATGGTACCTTATTTGAGCTACGTCACGCATTCATAATGGGCACAGTACTTACGGTAAGTGAATAACATGTTTCAATCTACGAAATTCTTAGCTATTTTGTTATGCGGATCATGCTTTAACAATAAGGATGTGTATCCCTATCGCCGCCCTCGCAGTTACTGTTCTGATGGCGAGGAAAGATGATCAGTCGATCAAGGAGGCAAAATTCACGTTAGTTGTCAACAATAATGTCAATATCTGCAGTGGCTAACTGTGCTGTGTTCGCCGAACTGTGAATGAGTCGTAATATACTGTTTGCAGCAACACAGTTCGTTGTAAGACTTCTGTTGGTCGACGCCGCCGCGACAAAACGGCGTCGAGCTGTTGCCAGGCGTAGGTTGGTCACAGCTATTTGCTATAGCGGCGGCTCCTCGTACTTGTCTGTCTGGTACCGCAGTTCCATGTTTTTCGTATCGTGAACATCGACTAAATGAAGAAGAAGGTCAATTGTCGCCAATCATGGAGTTCATCGCAGAGCTGAAACCGGCAGTCATCGGGTCAATGATTATGACCGGGTCGGGTCTCGGGTCAAACTTCTCTGCGCAGACCCGATGTTGTGATCCGGTTCCTGGCGGAACAACAGACCGATTCATTGTACAGCAGTTAGTTCTATGGCCGCGTTGTTCAGAGCCACAAAGCAATAAACAAGCCTCTGTCGGTGCCGTCTAAGCATGCGCTATCCGCATCTCAATCTGTCCTGCCTCAGTACCAGTTAAATATCGCCAAGGCTTTAAACCTTGCGGCACCACGCTGCCATCTTCAAACGACCGCGTCCGACTTGCGAGTACAGAGGCGATCATGACAGGTGGTAGTAAGCTCGTCACATCCTCTGTGACATGGACTTTCACGATCCGAGTTGCTGCAGTGTTAGACGGGTCAGGAAACCAGGTCGGGTCACCGGGTCACGGGGTCACCGGGTCAGTAATGCTGCCGGGTCGGGTCACGTTCGTTTGACCCGGTTCCAGCTCTGGACTTCAAAGTACACATGCACCAGGTTACATCAATCTCTGGTCTGGTGTTGTTCAGTCTATGCGTGGACAGACACACAGACACACGTGGACAGACGCGCCGCTAAAAGAAAACCGGTACGGACTTCGCTAGCATGGCTGACGCGCAGACAAAAAGTCAACAAACAGAACAACTATGAACAAGAGCTCAGCTATTGCTAAGATGGCCAAACAATGTTGCGCAAGTCGAATTTTCGCTGTCGAGTAGGGGCACCTGTCTTTAACGCAGTCTTTCTCAGTAATATCTGAGAATGTCGCCGTAAACTAGATTCTTCGGTCCCACATTTTTTGCAGACAGCTACACTTTGACATAGATGACCCCGACGCTGCCAATTGCGGTGATATAACGCAACGGCCATTGCGCCGTTTAAGATCATTCAAAGTTGCCATACATACTATCTTGCACCGTTTTCCAGATATATGGCGAATTATTGGTCCAATTTTTGCTGTCGACGAGGGATGTCGGTTGCCGGTATTTAACGCACTCGTTCGGGGTGAACGCGTAAATTCAGAATTGGAAAATTTTGCCTCAAGAAACTATACAAACACCCCGCTCTATCGTGCGGTACAGAAAGTATTTTGATATCTTCAACCATCAGCGTCACGTACGAGTGTGACGGACGGACGGACGGACAGACTGACTGATGGACAGAGTTTTGATAGAAAATGTCGCGCTTCACTGCGTTGCGCAGCAGAACACTGGAGTCTAAAAACTCAGCCGTGAACTTGAAGTCAGTCCGGAGGGGAGGTACGCAGGTCATGATGGAAAGCATCCTACGTAAGATGTTTGTGAGCAGAGAGTCTCGAACTGACATTTCTCATTAAATTTTCGTCGCATGCCAGCTTTATATATCGGACGAGTGACATTTACCGACAATGCGGTGTCGGCTTATTCGGGCGTTGAGACGTGTATTACACCGGGTTGGCTTCCAATCACGCGGCGTTAATAAGCTGGACGCTCTTCAAGCCATACATCGCGCCCGCCTAGCGGTATTGAATTTGCAGCTCCTTACTTCCACACGAGGAGAAAGCGAGGAGTTTACTGGCTGCCATAAAGACGGTTGTTGGAAGTTGTATCTTGAACAATGCAGCACCAGCAATATGCGAACTGGAACTAATTAGGCCACAAAGCCGCCCGCGACGACAGTGGAGAGGTCTTATATTATACCGAGCGTGCTTTTTGCCATCCAGATCCCAGAACGCCAAATGCGCCGATCGGCGCCCCGTTAAAAGTAGCCTAATAATACCAATAAGCTGCCTTTATTAGATTAAGTCAAACCGCTCAACTACAACAGGCTGTCACGTAGGACAGCAACGAGAAGTTAGACATGGCCCGTGTGTAACAAGGGGATCACACAGTTTTACCTTCCAACCACACACGGACCATAGTTTTGTATGTGCTCCTCAGTCGCAAGGCAACCGCCCTTTGACTACTACCATACTGCTTGGTAACAGAGGCATACAGGGGCTAAGTCCAATGACACTGCGCAATAGTGCCGAGGCCTATATCTGTAGTTTACTGGTTGGGTCCTAAGCCTGGCACGAAAACTTTATTTCACGTTTATAGACGATTCCCCTAAACTCGGAAATTCGCGTATCGCTGCCCTCATTTTTACACAGTCAAAAAGTGCGAAATTTAGCGTTTGGGGAGCTCTGCTCTCGAAACAGAGCAACGTGTCGGATATCTTGGTGCAGCTACCCGCGTTAGGAAAACCGTGTCACGTTGTTTTGCTCCGGCAACTTCGTCATCTGCGTCAATACGTCACCGCGACGACTGCTTTCGTTCTCTGGTGATTTCGCTTGTTCATTCGAGACTCGGCAGTTTCGTCTTAGTCGGGCTTCCAAATGCTCTGAAGCGACGCGTCCAGTCGGTCGTCGACGCCGCAGCTCGTCTGGTGTTTCGCCTTCGTCGATCGCTAAGATCATGTTACGAACGCTCATGCAACTCTGCATAGGCTGCGCCCGCCAGAACGCGTCGACTTCGAAGTGGGTGCTATGGCGTTTCGAGTGCGGCATGCACTTCACTTCACTTCACCGTACCTAAATCAGCTGGTTCGTGTCGCTGACCTATACCCGGCCGTCGCCGACTATAAGCTCGTCCTCAACACACCTACTGCGCATTCCGCCATTCCGTCTATTGACCGTCGTCCATCGTTCGTTTTCAGTCGCTGCATCCGTCCTCTGGAACTCTCTGCCATCGGACATTCCATCTTCTCCTTCTCTAGCCGTCTTACGTCAACGGCTCAAGTCATTCTTCTTCCACAAGTCTTTTTCTGATATATTACATTGACAGTTTTGTTTTCCTACCGTATTACGCAATCGTGGACTCAGAAATAATGATTGCTATTCTTATCCACGTTAATGAACTCTGATTGACAAAAACATTTACATTGACATTATCTAAAACAAACGCGGGGACTGGGGAGCGCCTATGGTGGGCCTATAAACTCCCCAAACTTAGTGTACTTCGGTCCAGTCTGTTATGATAAGTAATGGCTTATTAAAGGTTCCCTAAAATAACTCAGTCGCGGACTGTCGAAATTTGCTGAAATTTGTTTGCACTGCATTACATTACATTAAAGTTATTTATAGAGTGGATTGAGTACAAGGCTGCTAAACCCATCCGAGTACTAACCGCCGAACCGAGCCCGACGTAGGGTAACTATAGTATCTCTCAAGGTCAGTCACGGTTTAATGTCACCAGAACCTAATCACTTTTATGGTTCACCGTGACATACTTCTATCATGAAGTTGGACCAGTTTCTTACGTGGACAGATAGACATACAGACACACAGACAGTCGTCGCGAAAAACAACACCCGCTTCGTACGACATACATGTAGCTGCAGGCGCGCAAGTAACACATTCCACGGTTTTCTGCTTTCAAGTCATAGTGACCCTTTGACAGAGTTAAAACAAAGGTACTGTAGGAGCATTGGATACGCAGATCTATGTGGAACTTACAGCAGTCATGTTATGCCTCATCGCGCTGCGGCTTATGTTGCTGATGCTGCAGTTGCGGCTGAGCTTGTCGTTCGCGTACCGCATCTCTTCGATACCTGCCTCCCGAGCTGACTCGACCCAGCACCCGAGCTTCGTCGAGCAGTACATCGCCGTCGTAGTCGTCGGTTATGTGAACAGCTCGCTTTCCGAACCTTAATTAACACCACCACCATCATCATCATCACCATCATCGCCGTCATCACTGTCGTAATCACAGCCATCGTTACTGTTACTGTTATCGAATAGTGCTCGATGAAACCGACAACGAACTGAGATACAACATCAACAGCTTCGCACGAGACACAGAAAACCAGACACGAGAGGTAAATCTGAGGTTCGCCGATCACATTGCCCACATAGAACCGAGTAATATCAGTTAAACCGTGTTCAAACACGAAACTTTTAAACAACTCGCAGGCTTAGTCGAAGGACTAGCTGATGAGAGAAACAATTATTCGTACAAAATGGTCACTTTATTTGTGTTGCCGGTCGTTCGATGTAGGCCTAGCACTACATGTAACCAATATTCGAATAAAGAAAAAAATGATTAATTGATTGATTGACTGATATATTTATGGATGCATTTATTCATTCATTCATTCATTTATTCATTCATTCACTCATTCATTCATTCATTCATTCATTCATTCATTCATTCATTCATCGCGTTCATTTACTGATCGGAATGAGAAAAACGCAACCAAGCCTATTCGCGGTGGGCATAAAATATTACTGCTAATGCAACGAAGTTTGCTTTCCGACTTTTAAACCTTCGTGGGGAAACATTTAAACTTTCGTCTAACCATCGTAACGTCACTACACAGTGACCTAACCGACTTCATCAGAATGTTCGACGAACGCTGTACACAAGCAATGATTACGAACCCATAACAAAACTAATTCAGCCTAACTGACGAAATGTATGATATAACAAGATTGACTTCTAATCTAAGGCCGACCACCCGTGCATTTAGTTACGCGTAAGTCACTTTCGGTCACATCACAAAGATGGCGGTCACACCATTCAATCAACAATCGCCGAAACCCCCATGTTACTCACAAACTTCATGGCTGTATGTGTTATAGAACGGGATCGAGTTATTGCCTATGGAAGTTTTACGTAGCCAGAACCCGGATTTTCGACCTTTTTTGCTCCTGTGACCTTGACCTTGACCCGATGTCCTTCATATACGAACTGGGCCGCATCACGTCAAGATGTATCAAAGGACCAAAAATGAACTTCATACGTCATGGCTTTTTAAAATTATCATATTGCAGACAGACATACAGACAGACAAACAGACATACGCCACCGAAATCATACACCACGCCGCCTTGCGGGTGTCAGTGACATCCACAACCGTCGTTTTTATCTGTCATTGTTGAGTCTGCGGTGACGAAACTAGCTATTGCATCAATGAAAAAATGTCACCAGGAAGGTTAGAAGGTCTAAAAGAATCATTCGAAAATTGGCAAACCCTCCGAACCTTCGAAGATTCGAACCTAAGTTCGTTGCATCACTAAATATTACCAACAATGGTTACGCAACTAGTGAAGCACGGAGAGAGAACCGAACCGACCTTGGTCTACCGAGCACCGTGTAGTACTCGTTCAATTCGGCAAGGTACTTGTTGAGTTCGGCGACGCTGCGGAAGTGCTCCGGCTTGACGGGCGGTCCTTCCCGTACCGGCCCCGGAGTCCGACGCTCCCTCCAGCGAAGCATCACGCCGTCGCCGCCGACTACCGACCGCCGGTGCCTGTCGCCGCGGTCCGCCTCGACGGTGACGGCGTGGACGACCAGGAGAGTCAGAAGAAGGGCAACGAACCGCTTACTGCGTCGCCACGTTGTCGTTGTGTTAACAACCGCCTTCGCCATCGAACTTCCGCTTCTTGACGTCACTAAAATCACGCACAGACACATTATCATCGATGTGTTTAGTAGCAAAGATATTCCAGGGTCCTATAAATGTTCTATTTACTGGAATGCATAAAAGAAGCAAAGACGAGTCCGAGGGTCCTAACACCCCAGTTGCAATGTGACGATGTCACGATGTGTTAATCTTCCTCACTGAGGACCTCTAGTCTAAAACTCATACTTCGCCTGTGAGCACTGCCGATGTAACTCACAGCACATGATCTGAGTCTCAAAGCAGCCTGTAAACCTAATGGTCTGCATAGTAAAATCCTTTCCCGAGCCACATGAGCCCACAGGGCAGCTCTGATTTTCGTTTCTATAGCCCTCAACCAGGTACCAGCTTAGACTGCAAGACAACGGATATGGGGGCTACTGCTTCGCAAGGTGTGCCTGTTTTTACTCCCAAGCTGTCGCTGGTACTGATTTTGCCTACCAAAGAGAGATGGCCAGGCTGAGTTAACCTGGGTGGCTGATTAAATATGCCTAACAAGATGGTGCGAACGCGACTCGAACCCGTGAACGGCCACCCATCACAGTACTAACCGGGACCGACGTATAGGGTAACTACGTTAATTGAGACCAACGCGCTACCGCGGTACGTCAAAACGCCACCGCATACGCGCTAACAAGTGGCAAAAAAAGAAAGCTTTCAAAAGTCTTCTTGTACTCGACACTGCGGATTCCAGTTTGTCCGACAAGGAGTTCCAGGTTGCGCAGAAATGTATTACTTGCTACTTGTACTGGCACATCGCTCCACTTGTTAAGTTGTTGTTACACGTTTCACGATCTCTGCTACTGGGTGGGCCACAGCCTGTGAGAGAACTGCGTAATGGACAGTGATGATACGCAGAATGGCATCGAGCAAAAAAACACGATACGAATCGCGACACGTAAACGGCATCAGTTTTATCGTCAGTCATCAAATGATTAGCGCAGTGAAATCGACTGAATGTTGCAAAAATGGTTCAATTCATCAACACATCGTGCACCAACTGTTCCCCGTGGGCGTCGCCAGGATATCCCGAGTTTGGTGCGTGGTAGTGTATACGTAGGCACACGAATACAAAAAAAATTAAAAAGTTGTTACCACTAGTCATTAAGTTTTGCGTATACCTTTCCGGAGAAAACAGAATCACATCAACAATGCTTACTGTAGTCTAGAGGCAGCTGGTTGCAGCGGTTGGCGATGATGACAAGATGGTGAATGCTACTGCGACAGTTGTTGACACGGACGACCCGATCACCGACGAAGTCGTTAAGCTTATATAGCGCCGGATTGGATGCGGCGCAGCGCACGGC
>Ga0049105_1001792_pt1 | contig 10026 bp, 7 predicted proteins | sample WorMetvaBAHAMAS1_FD_61260 | JGI IMG/M metagenome (GOLD analysis project Ga0049105, IMG submission 61260) | Worm MetaG Olavius vacuus BAHAMAS.1 | ecosystem: Host-associated > Annelida > Digestive system > Unclassified | place: Germany: Marburg | collected 2013-04-09 | reverse complement strand
TCGGACTATTACTAACAGCGAATTTTGCACTCGCTTCTCCTCTCTGGAAACAAGCGCAATCGAATTGAAACTTGACGTGTAATAATTTCTCCGTCAATTATTATTTTGTTTTTCCCCCGGTACTAATGTAATGTAAAGTGTGAATTTATAGGCTCATAGCGTAAGTCATACACACTTTTAATGCGCTATAGGCATAACAAAAGTGGCTGAACAGAAAAGTTTTAACGATTGTCGGAAGGTTCGTCGGTACGCTCGGTTCTCTGAGCTTACCTGCAAGTTCCAGTTCCAGATGGTAAATAATGTAAAAAAGAATCAAAGCCCTTCTAATATTTAAGTCCTACACGTGTGAGAGACAGCGATCCGCATCGCAGCAAACGCTGTGACAGCGAGTCCATCTTGACAGGGAGTGACGCTAAAACACTACAGCGATGCAGCCTACACCATGCCGTTGCGTTTAGCTATAGCGCGTTTCCAGCGCAGACAGAGTTTATTTTCTTCGGAAACTATAGAATCTAGTTAATTTTGCCGTCCAGAAAGGAAACAATGAGTGTGTAGTACGCAAAGCAGCAGGTTTCTTAGCGTGTCAGCGGTTATAAAAAACGATGTTCCGCAGACCTTATGAAACTTGTTCGCATGTCGGTATAACACATTTTTTCCAAGTAGGCCTATAAAATGAAACGACGAATGAGCGACTGGTTGTAACGAAAGCTAAATTTGTAAAACGTAAATATTGTCTAGACTAATTGCCACGACCACACTGGATGCAGTTAAATTACGGAGAAGAAGTGTAACGTAAAGTTCTCACAGCATAATGGTTGCAGGTAATGTAATAGTAGCATTGTAGAAGTGAACATTATTCTCACTATGACCTTGACCTTTCACCTCTGACCTTGAAAACTTTTTCCACTCTCGTAGCGATTATTTGTGGCAAGTTTCATTGAAATCCATCGACGAAGCCTAAGCACTAGGGATCATATCGCATCACACGAAACAGGTGTTAACGGGAGGACGGACGGAAAACGCATGCCTCTCGCCGCCTATTGCTGGCGGCGAGAGGCATAAAACTTTACAGGAAACCTTAGAAGTAGTATTAGTCCGGTTCAGAATTATTTCAACAGAGGTCGATTATCAAATTCGTATAGGAGGAGACTTTTGATGGCGCGCGGCGTGACATGCAGTCACGTCAAATATTATGTAGGCCACAGTAACAGTTCCACAGCGTGTGCGTGTATTACTGCCGGCATCGTGCAGGCGGCTCTCAGTTAGAGGAACTTCCACCGCTCGTTGTAGGCCGTGACGTGCACGTCTTTGCCTATAAAAGGCTCGTCGGTGCGACCTGCCGGCGCCGACGAGCGTATGGTTCTGCGGCAGAGAGCTAAGACGGATAAGTTCTAGGTATCGGTGTGCATTAGCGGCGCGGCGCGGCCGACCAGCCGGCCGGCGTGCCAGCGTGCGTGCATCATGGACGGCGTGCACACGTGCTCTTTATCAGCAGCAGCAGCAGCAGTCATCGGCGCCAGGTTCACGACATTCCCCCACCAATCATTTCCCCCGACCATCACTACACAGTAGACCAAACGAAAACCGGGCCACTTAAAAGTCTGTAACTCGTGTATATGATGAAACAGAAAGATGATTCATATATCAAACTGTTCAGTAGTGCCTACTATAGCGGGAGTAAGACAGGTGTCTCGAATTTTGTCAGTTGAATATTCTTTGCACTAGTGTAGCAAATCGATACTGTACTATAATAATGATAATGATTCATTCGTTATTCGCCGCATGTAAGAACTAGACATTTTGATATATTGAACGCCTTCCCACGTCGTCATATACAGCATTTATAAACTTTTTAAATAATCCAGTTTTGGCCCACCCTAAAGTAAAGTAAAGTAAGTCAACAGATGAATATATGTAGCGCTTTATTATAAGCCCTTTATCTCTAAAGCGCTCAGCTATGGCTCGTATGTAACAATTAAGGGGATAACACAATTTTACCTGCCACCCACACACGATCCATACCTGCCTTTACTCCCCAGCCCCAAGGCGTCACCGCCGTTTGGCTGGTACTCATTGCGCCTACCCACAAAGGGATGGCCAGGCTGAGTTGACTGGTCACATACCGAGATAAATGTCCCGCACCTGGAATTGAACCCGAACACGGTCACCCATCCCAGTACTAACCGGCCCCGACGTAGGGTGACTTCTATGGTTGATGTGTGCAACGCCGTTACCGCTAAGCCAAGCCGCCACCTGTACTTACTTATCCTGTACTTGCTAATGATATCAATTTAGGGTTAGTGTGAGGAAGAGGGTTGGTCAGTTTTTTACGTTGAAATCGGTAGCCAGAAGGAAATATCTGGGGGGACGTTCAAGGGAGAAAATGTCGGGATCCCTCGGCACCAGAGCCTTGAGCGTCATCTCCGCTTCCTACACCGGACTATTCCATTCCAGCACTGACTTAACCGAGGGGTGGCAACGTTCGAACCCTCACGCCTTTTCTGAGCAGATTTTACACTCACGTTGCATGAAATGAATAGCGAGCCGATTGCTGTGAACCGCTGACAAGTGATAACCATATTTCTGTGCAGCTGAGATTCCGCCGATCAATCGTACGAGCGGCACTATATCGCGAGTTACCTCGGCGTGCTGTAGCTAACTGCAATCTGCTTGCGTCACGAGCGAGTTATCAGGTATCTTGTGTTGCAGCTGTTACTGGGCAGCAGCAGCAACTTGGCGCTACACAGCATCAGTCTACAGTGCACGCCGCTCGTAACAGGGTACAGCAGCAGGTGAGATAGCTCCTTATCAATACACAACACTGTATTGCTTCTTGTCATATATACAGTTTATTCGTCTTTTTCGCATAAAAACGCAGCCATGAGAACAGAAAAAAACACGTAACCAACTTCCAAGTACATATCATATTTATTTCTTCTGTAGCGTATTCATGATTCGTTCACTTTGTCTCCGAATCTTCAACCATTGTCAGACGTAGCCTAATAATTGCTGTATGTCTGATATCAATGAGGCTTGCATGTAAGTAAGTAAGTAAGTAAGCTAGTAAGAGCGTACGATAGCTTCAATAACTGCAGCGATGATCACACAGTATGTTACAGTAAAACTGATGAGCACGAAAAATCTGAGAAAAAAACGCTTTTACTTATTATTACTTTGCTACGGTTTTATTGATACAAAATTACGCACCAACTACACTACGTTTAGCCTACATAGGCAAATGGTTAAAAGAAAACTCGACTGTTGCTATTATTTGTGAAATAGTTGCTGCAGTTTTGAAGGTAGAGGAGCAGTTTTCAGTACAGAATTTCGAGTATATTATTCTGATCTTTTTGTAGTGACAAGAGTGAGCGGATGTTAAGCTATGAGCGTTGCAGTTGTTACAGTTCAAGAGCTTAGCATACATAAGACGGTAGTAAGCTAATGAACGGTGATTTAGAGGAGTGTGTCAATGTCTTTTCAGGTTGAATCTGTTCTGACTTCTCAGCAAAATGTCCGACGACGAAGAAGTTCACAGGTCACTGCACAGAAAACTTCATTTTCGCTTTTATGTTATGTAGCCTTTACGTAATTCTGAACCTATATGACATTTGCGTGAAATTACCGGTATTTTGGCTACTGTAGTAGAGGTCTGCACGGGCCGGACAGCCCGCGGGCCGGGTCCGAAAATTAAATAATCTAAATGGGCCAGGCTGCAAACGAAATTATACCTGAAATTTGCATATAAAACAAGTAATTACGAGAAAGTAATATAATTTATGCTATAAGTGTATACCTTTTGCCTAATGCCTTGACTTATTTCTTCAATGTTACACGTGCCTATACTTAATTAATGTGGTCTGTAAATGACGATGTTTTCTTCTGACGTGATCAACATTTAACATCATGCATTGTAGTTGCATTGGTTATTTGGTTATACTTTATCAGAATTATAAAATTATAAGTTATTATGCGATGAAAATAGAATTAGAATTAAAATTGATGGGCCAAATTGAAACAGGAGTGTAGTGGGATGGTGATGCTGTGGCGTTGTCCACTTATTCCAGGCAAGGGATGCATCTTGCATCTTAGTAGTATTTTGCTTAAATGCATGTTAAATGACATAGCTTTTTCGAACAGTTCCGATATTTGCACTTTGCATGTTTGTAGGCCTAAAATATGCAGTGCTCGAATTCTTCCGATAAGTTTCATTATCAAACGTTTCAGCACTTTCTTCCGGGGCTACACCATGAAGTGAAATCGTATTTAAGGTAGGCTGAACGGGCCGGGCCCGTCTTTAGCTTGCTCTGCTGGGCCGAGTCGGTCCGGCGCCAACTAAATACGAGCCGCACAGGGCTTAATTTTTTCCGGAATGGTGACGGGCCGAGTCGGGCTCGTATACGAGGACGGGCTGGGCCGTGCTGGGCCGAAAAAGTGGGCTCCAGACCTCCACACTGTAGCATCGTTACTTTAGTGTTATTTTGCTAATCAAAATTGTTGTCGTGAAACGTGCGTACGTTGTCGTACGCACGTATTTTAGGTACACTTAGACATACGCATACAGAAATAAATTACGTAATTAATTGACCAGTTAATTAAATTAATTAACCGATTAACCAGTTAATTAACTAATTATTTAATTAATTAATTAGCTAATTAATCTATCAGATAGTTAATAAGGCTGATTATTATACGTAATAGTGGTTGAAAAGACACCTATAAGGTTCGGTGCAGAATTTCCTCTTCCAGTTACGTTTTGACCAAACTGACCGAAGCAGCAGTCGCACGGTCTCTTTGCGACAGCTGAGCTTCTTGTTCGCATGTACTTGGGGTTATGACAGTCTACAAATTATTGAAAATGACTTATTTAGTTTGTCAGTTGATTTAATTAATCAATTAATTAATTAACTGATTGGGTTAATGCATTAATCAATCAGTCTGTTAACTAAAGGATTAATTAGTTAATTGGTTAATAAATAAATAAATTAAGTAATCTGTATTTTGTTGTGTTTTCTTACAGCGAGGAAGACGAAGAGTATGTATGCGCAGACTTTTAAGAATTTAAGAAGCATTAAGTCTGTAGAGTAATTACTGTTTCACGTGCATAAATGTTTGACAAATTCGAGTCTTACAGAGTTTAATTTGTTATTAGCATCAGTAACAGCACTGACACTGTCAACATTTGCCGCCGGTGAAAAGAGAATGACAAAGTTTAATGTAATTACCTGTGATTGCGTTTACCTGTGAATGTAAGTCTTTGGAGGAGGAGGCAGACGTTCGGTCAGCGGCGGGTTTTTGACTATTTTGATGTGGTGCGATCGTGTAGTGGATACCGGTATGTGGCGTATTACTTGTCGAATGATGCGTGCTGAAACAGTGATCCAAGTACTTGAAACTAGGCTATAGAGGGATGGTTTTTTTACAATTACTGTAATTGTATAGGTCTTCGGAGGAGGAGGAAGACGTTCGGTATGCGGTGATTTGTGACTATTTTGATGTTGTGCTACAGTAGTGCTAGTAGTGCTAGTGCTACAGTAGTGTGTTGTGCTAGTGTAGTGATTATGTGGTGTATTAGTTGTCTGTATGATGCATGCTCAAACAGTGATCAAAGTATACATAGTACATAAAACTAAAATGTTCAATGACGCTTGGTATGTTGAAAAATACGTAGTTTTATTTTGACTGGAATAAAGGTACGCGTACGTAACTGTCTGGTGTGGCGACTGACGGTCTGACAAAGTCCGTAAGCTACAATGACGATAGTGTTTGCTCGAATTTTTTCTTTATAAATTTTAGGCCCTCTTCGTTAATTATGAGCGTTATTCGCGTATCAGACCAAACTGTCAGCTAAGGCGCATTGTCTAGTCTCAGTAAGTTTGTTTGTGAGTGTATTAAAAGTTCGTAAGCGTTCAGGAAATATCTCGTCTCAGATCTCGTATAGGCTACTCAGTGCTGCACACCATTATATTCAACTTTACATAATTAAATTCAACGACGCCAAAAATGCGCATGAACATGCACTCTATGCTTTTTAGATGCACTCTACACTACGCTTCTGCATGCTGATGTATTAATTTAGTACTGCACCAAATTATACGCGATTTATATTGTTGATAACGGTGTTGGTAACATCTATATAGCTTCTGCAATCTGCACTAAGCTTATATACTTGTCTTCGTCTCGGATGAGCATGTTACTGATTTCAATTCTGTTCTTATCAGTAGGCTAGATAAATACACCGTGGGCCATAAAAAACGTGGCATTTTATATCTGATTGCAAGTCTTGCAAATCTTCGCCTCAGCCGTAACACCTAGCGAAAAAAGTTCAATTAACGCGGACAGGAGGAAGTTCACTATGGGCTTTCCAAAGAGCCTAAGATGAATGACGTACGTTTCCCCTAAGCCCCAAAGGGGGCTCAAAAACGCAAAGTGACATTTTTCCTCCAAACTTTGAACAGTAATCTGTGATAACTTCGAAGCGGTACGAGATAGGATGTAAGTTAGTGTTAATCACTAGTTAGAAGTCGCATATTGGCTTTCGATTGGTATTGAAATCGGTGACCTTGAATGATCTTAAACGGCGTAGCCCTTATTTTGCGTTATTTCACTGAATTCGATAGGCCGATTAAGTCAGAGTAATTGAAAAGACATTTTTTTCGGTGCAGAATATCCTCTTCCAGTTACATTTTGACCAAACTGACCGAAACAGCAGTCGCACGGTCTCTTTGCGACAGCTGAGCTTCTTGTTCACATGTACTTGCGGTTATGGCAGTCGACAAATTATTGAAAATGATCAAGATTTTGAAGAGTTACTATCAAATTTAGAGACTGTCTATTTTCAAGTACAACAGCCCAAGTGTAATGTGTAAAGTAATGTGTATACACGTTAAAAGTGATATAAAAATTTCACGCATGTTGCACGCTTTTTGCTAATTCGAAAGTCAAAAGCTAACAAGATGCTCACATTGCTCAGCTATCGCAGAGAGACCGCGCTGCAGGGTGCGTTATAGTTTTCGCCAAAAGTAGAAGACTGGAACTGGGAGACAATATTTTACGGACATTCATTTTAACCACTGTGATATAATCGGCCTGAAAATCTGTCGAATTCCTTGAAAAAACGCAAAATAAGGGCTATTACGGCGTCCAAGGTCATTCAAGGTCATCGAGGTCGGTACCAATCGAAAGCCCGTATGCAATTTCCCATTAGTGATTTATAGTAACTGACATCCTATCTCGTACCGTTTCGGAGTTATCGCAGCTTAATGTTCAAATTTCGCTCCAACGCGGTCACATTGACTCAAAATTTCAGGTACAGGGGGTCGCCTCCCACCAATCATTTTTGCACAGATAGTTAGGCCAATGAATGCCTTACAACTTTGTCTCTGACAGTTTCCACACAAGTGTTACGGCTGAGGCGCTACGAGCGAAAATAGAACGAAAATCGACGATTTCGCACCAACGCGGTCACTTTGATCCGAACTTTCAGGTACAGGGGGTCGCCCCCACCAATCATTTTTGCACGGTTAGTTATGCCAATGAATGCCTTACAACTTTGCTGCTGACAGTTTTCACACAAAGAAACTTTGTAGCAGACTTTATTCAAGCGAAGTCCGATTTTTTTTACTCAAATTGGCCGTTTTGCGTTTTTCAGAACCCCTTAGAGGGACTTAGGGGCAACGTACGACGATCATCTTAGGCTCATTGGAAAGCGCGTAGTGGACTTCCTATTAGCATTTATTGAACTTTTTTTGCTAGGTGTTACGGCTGAGGCGCTACGAGCGATTATCGGTTCGAAATCGGCGATTTTGCTCCAACGGGGGGCGGTTGACCCTAAATTTCAGGTAGAAGGGGTCCCCCTACCAACCATTCTTCTTCTCAGAAAACTAGGCTAAATGTTCTTTCATATGGTATATAAATCTGGAGAGATCTTTCTACCGTTTTGTCACAATACATAAAATTACACGCGTGTTACAGACGGACGGACGGACAGACGGACGGACAGAATTCTCATCGCTAGATCGCGTCTGCATTTCATGCAGCGCGGTAAAAACGAAGCTTGAAACGGGTTAATCGAATTCAAGCAAGCCGCAGTTGTGTTAAAAAGTCCTGTTCCCCACTGTTATCAAAAGCAAAATCACATTTCGCAGAAATCCATCTACGGGCTTCGTCTAATTATTGAATGAGAGTTGTGTTACAGCAATTATCGCCATGAGGATCGCATTCTGACATTCTTCTGTCGTTGTATTGTTGATGATGAGTCTGTGTTTGGTGCACACAGGGAACAGCAGAAAGTGACACAAGCTGAAATGATCATGAAGGTAAATTTACTTGGCGAACTTAGATCTATTTAGCGTAATCAGTGCAGATTGATTTGTGTAAAACGAAATCTCGCAAAAGTTGTTTCGTTTTAAAAACGTCCCTCCAGTGATGTTTCAAACAGGGTACCTTCCACTCGCCCTGCAGCCATTCATATTTGTCGGCCATTTCTCATTTGTTACCATTATCTGTCAACGTATCATATTTATATCGTGTATTGAATTTTGATGACATTTGACCTTGACCTTTGACCTTGATAGCTAAAATTGATGGTATCACGCAGGTGTGTGTTTCGCTGTGACACAGTTTGATTTGTTGTACGCGACAGCCGTAAATGCAGTTTATCTGCTTCGGTCTTATCTGTACAACGTTACCTACTTGTATCTGCTGTTTCGCGCCGACCCGCGGATAAACAATGATGATGATGATATCCAGGGCCCAAATTCACAGATATTGTCTTAAGATTTATCATAGGATGTGACATAAGATCATCTTAAAACAAAAGTTGTGATGTCGTAAGATGATCTTATGACGTATCTTAAGATGACAATAGGCATATCTGAGAATCCAAATTGGGTCCAGTTGTCTTAAGACATCTAAAAGGTGATCGTAACTTCGTAAGATGTCGTCTTAAGACTGTCGTAATGTTCTGTAAATTCGCCAGTTGTCATAAGATTGTCGTAAGTCCGAAAATTGTCTTAAGATTGTCATAAGGTCGTCTGTGAATTTGGGCCCAGGTTATATACGCAAGTGCGATGTGTTGCCATAGAAACGGCGTGAGGCGGAGATGCATAAGTCGGGGGCGGGACTTGACGAGTCGTCGCGTGAACTACTCGAGTTGAACCGAGAAGAGCGTGAAAAGATGGAATCAGAGATCCAGGATCTTCGTCGCAGGAATGTACGTACGCACGCCAGTACATGGTCTTTTGTCTGTTGTAGCCTGTACGATAATACGCAACGAAAGTCCTGACTCTCATCATCGAAACGTAAAAAGCTCTGAGTAGTCTTCTAGCTGGAAAGTCTTTTTTTCCTATTCATTTCTCCTGCTTTCTCATCACGTCCTCTCTTCCACAGCCCCCTCCGTCTCTTCCTCCCCTTGTCTTTCCCTCACAGAGCCGGCGCTTGTAGACTACCCCCGGACGCCTTGAATGTCACTAGGTTTAAATATTCTGTGCATAAGTTCAGAGAAACGATACTACACCGAATCTGCCAATTAATTTAAGCATGACGTTTAATTATTATACACGGATCACTCAAAATTGGCAATCAACGTTGACTATGAACATCAGTAAGTCAACGGTTATTATCTACTGTGTACCCTGAACACCATCGCTGCTCTTCTCAACAGTCGGTTTGGCACCTCTTTATTGACCTCATGGGGTAAAGGAGCCTGTCACGGGGTGAAAGAGCCCCATATGGTAGTAAAAGGCCTTGTAAGTAGGTGTAAAGGAAGGGCTCAACCCTGAGGGTTGCAAGGAGAAAGGACTAGGTAAAGCGACCCACAGAGCTGAAGTCGCTGACGAGTGACGACTGGAAGGGCTCAACCCTGAGGGTTGCAAGGAGAAAGGACTAGGTAAAGCGACCCACAGAGCTGAAGTCGCTGACGAGTGATGACTGGAAGGGCTCAACCCTGAGGGTTGCAAGGAGAAAGGACTAGGTAAAGCGACCCACAGAGCTGAAGTCGCTGACGAGTGATGACTGGAAAAAGGTCGC
>Ga0049105_1001791_pt1 | contig 10027 bp, 7 predicted proteins | sample WorMetvaBAHAMAS1_FD_61260 | JGI IMG/M metagenome (GOLD analysis project Ga0049105, IMG submission 61260) | Worm MetaG Olavius vacuus BAHAMAS.1 | ecosystem: Host-associated > Annelida > Digestive system > Unclassified | place: Germany: Marburg | collected 2013-04-09 | reverse complement strand
TCTGATTGGGTCGGCTTCGGGCGGTGTCTATCGACACGAGACCCGTACCTCGACTAAAATACAGCCGTGCCACGGATCGGCCCTGAGGGGTCCTGACATCTTCTTTTACAGTTTACGCCAGTCTCGCATGAAGACTGCGGCTGTCGTTCTTTCTTGTAACGGAAGCTGTTAACAAAATTACCAGTATTTTAATAACCAGGAGGAGAAAGAACCTGACTCACACTTAAACGCTGCAACATATACACACTAAAAGATGTTAACAGTTTGCTAAATAGTTCAGTTCTTACGGTCACAGTAATAATGACAACAGGCCGGCTGTACCTGTATAGCTGCAGCGACACAAAAACATGCGCGATTGATCTTATGATTCATGCACCGATATTATTAAGAATTAACGAAAACCAAGCTTATAGTAAACATGATATTTTGTTTTAATGTTATTGCGCAAACAAAGAGAAAAATAATAAAGCAAAGACATGCAGAATAAGGCCATCACTCTTAACTGTTGTAGGAGTCAAACAATTAAGTTTCGACAGAAACACGTGGAGGAAGAATGGATTGATTATTCAAAGTTAACATGCGGTTAGACGACGACGCATGCAAAGAAGCGAGTAAACACGTATTTTCTAGATTTGTCAGCCTGGCTGATACCAAAGCCATTCTACGGTGAACATGCATAAATTGAAAACTGACAGAAGACAACCTGACAAGTCCAGTTGTAAGCAAGGAACGACGACGCCTCTTTGTCAACATCCGGATCGTAAGAAATCGATCCGTCGAATATGATGTTTTCGCTCACAACTACCGACCGCTCGTCTCCACCGCTGATGATCGCCCGCAATGACGACTCTTTTACTTCCAGGTTGATGGACACGTTCGTACAACCAGGAGCCTCGTAAAAACAAGACTCGAATGTGATGCAGTAGATACCGTAGACGAGAGTCCGCGCCGGCAGAAATAAAGTTGGCGTGTCGGTGCGGATCAGCTTAGGCAGACTGATGGAACTGTTCGCGTCGACGTCGACACAGTTGCCGATCCAGACAGACCACTCGTGCCGTAGACGGTAGTCGAGGCAGTCCGTGCTGACGACAGTTTCCATTAGAATCTTGCGTGATCGGATCTGGGAGCGGCGGACGCTACCGATCAGCTGAACGCTCGGTGGAAAGCACCGGACTCCACGCGACACCAGTTCGAGGTGGACCTCAGCACTGCTGACGTTGTTCCAGACCATCACGCTGACGACGTACGACGTGTTGCTGTGGAATACTACCACGATAGCACTGCCATCCGTCTCGACGACCGTGTGCGACGCACCGTGGATTGTCCACTCGTACGAGAGATCGGAGCCACCAAGCACCGGAATTACGAAAGTCGTCGGCACTCCGGCGTAAATGCTTTCCTTATCACCGTAGCAGCATGCTACGATCGGATGATTTGCTCCAAGTGTTACTGATTTCTACAGATAATGAAACAGAAACGTAAGAGAGGTAAAATATGAAACATGGACACAGCGGGAAACATCTGTTGTACATTGCACAACAGCATGACATTGTCTTGAACACAAAACGTGAAAATTTCTTACTCATCTCATGCTTGCAAGCCTTAAAATATAATTGCATCCGAAGTTCTGTCAGAATCTTTCGACATATCTAGTTTCTACGTGATATGGTAAACGATCATTTTTGCTGTCACTGTCTACCACAATTTTCGAGTTTTACACGCTGCTGAAAACTTGCTGTCAAGGCATATTTTTACAATTTACTAACGTTCGTACGCTAGCGATGCAGCTCACCTGCACTTTGAAGTAATCAATGACTGTTTGATTGTTGAGCGGATTTTCGGCCGTCAGTTGAATCTGATAGTGACCAGGACTTTCAAACTTGTACACGAACACTTGTTCCGCACTCGCGGCAAGTGCAACTCCGTCGTCATTTCGCAGAGTCCAGTGGTAGCTGCTGATCTGTCCGGTCTGCACGAAAGCTTCGAAGTGGACGCTAGTGTTGAAGGCGCGACCACAGCAGCCAGTGAAAGTCAATCCAGATATCTTGCCGCAGACATTAACTGACGTGTTGGCAGACATTGCGCTCACGTTGTTGTGCACTGTCACCGTTACGCGGCGAATTCCTTCACCCTGGAATGCATACGTCATCTGTGACGAGTTTCCAACATACTTGGTGTTAAAAATGTCATAAAACGACCAGTAATACGTCAGATTCCCGACTTTTCTATCGTCAGGTGTTGTCCTCACAACGAATTCTATCGGTTCATTTACGTTCGACACCTCAACTCTCGCTTGAAGAAGAACTTGTTCGATTCTTCTGTTCACTACTACAGTCGTGCTGGTCGTTTTCTGCGTAAACTGTCTTTTGGTTACAGTCAGCGACACATTGAACACGCCTGCCTTCTGGAACGCGTACTGCACCTTAAAACCCTGCATTTTCGTCGGCGGTATCGAGTCCCATAACTTCCAGTAAAAGTTGCAAGTAAACGGACAGCGAGAGATGATTGGAAAGAAAATGACATCGTGTTCAGCCGGCAGATATGGCGCTTCGATTCGACTAATGCCGATGTGGAAGTCTTGCAGGTCGGTAGACTCTTCTGGAACACTCTCATTGACGCACAGCTTGTATTCTTTCCTCACTCTAATAGCGTTGTTCCACGCGGTCAGAGTCAACTCGTACACGCCCGGTGCTGTGAAATTCGCCGACGCTAAATTTAAACCGCGTCCGCTTGAGTTCAGTACGCCGGGGACTGACCAATAGAAGATGACGATGGATGTGTTGGCGCAAACGACGTCGGCGTGAAACACGACGACAGAGCGCAGCGGCAGACCGCAAGTAGCGTTACCGACACCGAGCACGAACAACGTCGACCGATCAACGACGTAGATCATCAGAGACGCTGAACTATTGCTGACAGCGTTGTGCGCCAATACGGTCACCTCATGGCGTCCAGGGGTGGAGTACTTGACCATCACCGCGTCCTTGGACGTTGCTAGCTTCGTCGCATTCGACGTCGAGAAGTTGTACGTCACCTGGGTTCCGCGACCTGCCACAGCTTTGACGAATGTGTGGTCGCCAAGTGACGTTGGTCCGTCGTATGCCAGCATCCGTCGTATGCCAGCATCACGCCCGCAATTACATCGACTACGTTGAGAGTCGCCGTGCCGGTGACGCGGCTGACGTTGTTCGTAGCCGTAGCACGGATCACGTACGTGCCGGGATGAGTGTACGTGTGTGCGGGTGACGATGCCGTGGCACCGGTGTCGACCGTCGACGACTGGTCCCCGAATTCCCATAGGTACGTGACTGTATCGCTGCCGCCAAGATGACGCACAGTGAACGACGTCGTCGACCCGGTAGCTATCGCTGGTGCCGGTAGGTCAATAACAACGTCGGTGATGGCGTAGAAAGAGTCTATAAACCAGATGAACTTCCGCGTTTTACCAAACGCGATGTCGGCCGCCACGAGCGTCAGGCGGTGTCTCCCAATGTCGACACAAACGTGGGCCGTGACTAAGACAACGTAGTGGCCAGGACGTCGCACAACGACATCTGAGTCGGAAACATTTCCGATTAATGTGTCGTTGAGGTACAACGAGCAGTCCAGCAGTGAGTACGTGTTGGCCTCCACGTCCACAGACACGACAAAGGTCTGGCCGACGACGGCAGTTGGCGGAACCTGGGCGTACGACACGCGTGCCTCGGTCGGCCGGTGAACGGTGAAGTTCACCGATGCCGTGCGATATCCGAGTTCGTTGCTGGCGTTAACCGTCATCGAGTGATATCCCGCATGCAGATAACGATGATTCGCATACGGCTTGGTTGACATCGCAGTCCAGCCGTCTGATGACGTCCACTCGTATCGCTGTGCCGTTCCACTGTGGATCTCTGCCGTGAAATTCACCTCGTCAAACACCAGCGGACGTGGAGTGTGACTGCTGACGACCAGTGATAGTCCGTCTGTGCCAGAAATCGCAACTGCTGTAATCCAATCGTTTATGTAACACTGTTAACTATGCACTGCGAAAAAATTTTATGTTGTCAAAAATGATGTACAGTTTACAAAGAAGATTTACATTACTTCATGCAAACGCGCTAAAACTATATGGAATTAGAATATAGTGTATAGTCACAGAAATCTACAAGGTGTTACAACAGACGGAATGAAAGACGGGCTGTAATATTGAATGCTCCCATACAGGGCGAGCGCATACTAAAAGTTCTACATATGTAGTAATCAAGTAATTATTACAGCAGCAACAATAATATTAGCAGAAACAACAGTGTCGATACGATGACACAGATAACGACAAACGTTAGTGTTAAGAAGATATTTCACGGTGAGCGCGTGACTGCAATGGAGAGAGATGTACTGTTGTACGATCACTTCTACACATTGTATATGCAATACTGTGCATGTCTTCAACAGTTCTAGCCCTAACTCCCGCTAAATGAACCATTTTCATAAGGTTTGCACATGCGTTTCAATTATGGCAGATTCCGAGAATGTGCGTTTTTATTAACGGTTACAAACGGTTTTTATTATTTCCATAAAAACACTCACAGTCGGTGAAGGCGGACACGGCCAGCGACGGCAGAACCAGCAGCCATAGAAGCCGCAGGTGCGAGGATGAGGCACCGTTGACTACCGGGTATTGTCGCCTACACTTCCAGCAGTTCGAATTCCGGCACTCGATACCAGATATGGAGACTGTGCCCATCACTAGAATTCACTTCCTTTAACGTGCCATAACACATTCTATGTGATCTTCCTACAATGTTTTGATCATTTGATATCAAGCAGTTTGTATACTGACAATGTTGCGGATGATGATTGATCACAGTAACAACGACGTCGACGACAACAGCAACAAGTTCAACAACAACAACAACAACAACAACAACAACAACAAAAACATGTACGTTTTTATTCAGCCCGAAAGTCGAAACTTCAGAGGCGGTAAAAGTAAGTAAGTAAGTAATCCTTTTATTTTCTGACAGACAAACGCCATCAGGGAGCGAACAAATTCTAATTCGAATAAATTCGATTTTATATAAACACTATCAGCCTATGATTAGATAAACATACTTCCAAAATGCGAACAGAACTTATTAACATGTGTACCAGGTACTGGCCTGATGTAGAACAGACAAACAATGCAGATGGAAAACACAGAGCTGCTGTAACGAGATTGCAAGTTTTAGATACGCCTCGCAAATACGTTGAGCTAAACGCGTTTGCCAAACGTACGCTTATCGATCCCACGCATGAGTGTATTGTATGCATGCAGTCAGATCACATGCATACCACTGGACCGTCAACTGTCAAATATAGGACAACGTAAGCTACTTATTTTACGCTGGATGTTAATCATTTAAGGACTTTCTTGCTGTTTTTCGGATATTTCGCTTACCAGTTTTTTTCCAGTTTTTCTTCTTAGTTTTGTTACTTGATTAATTTATTATTTTAATGTGTGTTAGTTACTTTCAGATTTTGAGCGTACGTTAAAAATAGGCACACTGTATAGTATTTTTCGTTCTGCACGTATAGTATCGGGATTAAATACCAAATAACAGTACAGTAGATGTACTGTACCGAGCCAACATTAGTCTTATCGATCCTACATTACGATTAGTCATCGGTATTTTCGGTCATTAACATGTTTGAGACAGTTAAACTGCGTATACTCTTTTGAAAACAAATACATGTAGGCGAAATATTACCACTGTGACTTTTTTGACTGTCTTGTCCTGTCCTGTCTTTACCTTTTTTCTCCATCCTGCGCACAGGTCGAACCGCTGGACCGATTTTCATGCTTTACGGCTCAAATGACGTGTTTCCGTACAAGAATGGTACTTTTGGGGGCTAGAACGATGGGCGACGTAATTTGGAGGAAATATGGTTCCAACCTCAACTCCCCTCTCCCAAAATGGGCGTGAATATGCAATTTTAAGCCAAAACACCAAAATATAAAAATCGCAATATCTCAGAAACTACTAAAACGATCTAGACCAAATTTGAGGACCACGCTTAGACGAACAGTTGCACTTTGTGGGTGGTCTAATATTACCTAGATTAAATCCAATATGGTTGCCGGCCGCCATCTTAAAAATGGATAGGATTCCGCCGAAGGTGGTTCAAGTATGACATAATTTTGTAGGTCGATGCAGATTGGCACGCTGATGACAAAAATTAGGTCAAAATTGAAACCGGAAATAGAATTCCAATATGTCGGCCGTCTGTTTTCCGAAAGTGGAAGTAGTTTTATCTCAGTCGTGGACTGAGATATCTCATAGAACTTTCGTATGCAAATAGATTTTCACCTCCTTAAATAAGTGCAGTCACCAAATCTGAACCGGAAGTAGAGTTCCAACTTTATAGCCGCCATCTTGAAAAATTGATATTACGTCATAACTCCGCCGCCGTTCGTCCGATTACTATGAAATTTGTCAGGCGGGTGCAGAATGACATGCTGATTTTTACATGGGTCAATATGGAAACAGGAAGTAGAATTCCAATATGGCGGCCGTTGGTTTCTGAAACCGGAAGTAGTTTGATCTCAGCCGTGGATTGAGATATTTCATCGAAATGTGGTATGTAAATAGACTTCCATCTCCTTAAATGAATGCAGTCACCAAACCTGAACCCGAAAGTAGATTTCCGACTCTGTGGCCGCCATGTTTAAAGATCGATATGACGTCAAAACTCCGCCGCCGTTCGTTCGATTAGTAAAAAATTTGGCAGGCATATGCAAAATGACATGCCGATGACTACACATAGGTCAATATGGAAACCGGAAGTATAATTCCAAAATGGCGGCCGTCCGTTTTTGAAACTCAAAGTAATTATGTTTCAGCCATTGATTGTTGTGATATTTTATCGAAATTTGGTATGGAAATAGATCTCCCGCATATTAAACAAGTGTCATTAATAGAAATAGCATAAAATATGGTAGAAAAGGTGCAAATATGAATGTGAAAAAAAACCTTACGTTTTATAACAACGTGTAAGGCCCATCGTTTATGACACATATAAAACGGCAAAAATTAATTTCATCAACTCAGGGGCCGTGGATATAATAAGAACTGCGTATTACATCCGCGGACCTGAGTTGATGAAATTAATTTTGGCCAATATATATGTGTCATGAACGATGGGCCTTACACGTTGTTATAAAATGGAAGGTTTTTACATTTATAGAAAAACTAACCGTAAATTAGCAGTCATCAGCGCAATGAATTGTTCACTGGAACCGCATATGCTACACCAGCTGCTGAATACCAATGAAGTAGGCAGCTCGATTGTCCGTCTGTTGCTTTGATTAAGACTTGGCAGGCGTCCAGCTGCAGAAACAGTTCGATACCGTCACGCAACACTGAGCAGGCGTATACAGCGGTTACATGGCCCATTCAACGCAACCGACAGGAGATCACTGCCCACCTGAGCTAGGCATCCACGTGAACAAAGCCAAGTATGCCAATATAGGCATATTCTGGGCGCTGGAAAATGTTCGCGTTAATTAATTATTGACGTGAGCGTATACAATCTGTCGGCGTCTGACACTATTCAATGGCTTACATGTGAGAAATTATTAGGACGCTGGCGACGTAGTGGACAGAAACTTATAAAGTGCTACCGTTTTCTTTACCGGACCTATCATCTCCCAAACCGCGTAGCGCCTCCTGACAAAAGTATATCAGATGTTGGAGCCTAGACTAAACGTGAAATACTGATTCACACATTTCTCCCACCCTTTCCCTAATTTTTACAGGATCAAGAAGTCCAAAATTTGGGCTCATTTTTCGATTACAGTCCCCGAGCCGCCTGCGCTGCGAACGTCGGAAACGGAGCAACGTATCTGAAGTCTAGAACAACTCCAAAGAGCGCGGATGACTGGCGGGTCTATGTCTTCTCCAAATGTGGTATAATTCAGTCCCCCATATCTCTGAGAAAATTGCAATACAAATCCGCCCGTGAAAATTGGCCCGAGAAAATTTCTTACATTATCAATAACTCAGCCATGCATTGCCCGATGTTGCTGAAATTTGGTAGGCTGGTACATTACGAGCCTAGTGGTGATAAAGGCCAAGAACGACTGCCGGGACGGGGGCTGCAAGTGGCAATGCATCGCTAATTGCTATCTTTTCTAGCTATTATTTACTTCGGTCATTATAATGTTTGATACAATTAGTTTGCGTCCCCCTTCAGATCACTGGTTGTGTTACTTATACGTGCTTACTTAGTAATTGTGATGAAACCATAAGGATATTATAACCGATATTAAATCTAACCTCCACTACCAACGTAGATTAAGTATTGACCGTAAAGTCTAGATACGCTTCACGCCTGCGCCATGTTCCGAAGATCGCTACCGAGTACCGACCTACATTTTCAGTATTATGTCATTAACAGTAATCACAGTAGGCCTTTACGCTTGGTTCAAGTACAAGTATGTCTGTTATTAATGGATCGAACAAGTCAGTATACCAGTGCTATCGATTTCCTGGAAAAACTCCTCTGTGAAATCATCTGTTGTGTTAGACTATTAACTCACTCAGACACTGTATCTTACGCGCTGGATTTCACAATTACAACTGTGTGACGAATAGCTCAAAACACGTTGACTAAAATGAAGGGGTTGTGGCGTCTGGGACTGACTGTAGTGCGAGATTCAAATCGCACTTTGATGTTTGTTGGTCGTTCGTCCGTCCGTCCGTCCGTTGTCCGTCCATTGTTTTGTCCATCTGTTTTGACCGTTAACACTATAATTCGCGTGATGCGATATCTCTTTACTTAGTGGATTTCAATGAAACATGGCACAACTATTTATCACGTGAGTGGTCACTGCTAAAAAGTTTTCAAGGCTACAAGTCAAAAGTCAAGGTAATTTTAAATAATTGTCTGCAAATTGTTCATTCGAATGCTATTCGTACTCGCTATATGGCGCCATCGGCTGTGTACAAACGTGTGAACGCTATAATGGCGGAGGCATGCATTTCCACGATGTGGCGTCGAGGCTCACTTGTTAAAGATATTTCAGCTGCAGTTTGTCTTGACGTGTCAAGGTATTTTGTTTTAATGCCAGGCTGATCAGGCTCAACGCAAGCCTGGCACTAAATAGATCGTGTTGATTGACTGATTGTGTTATCTGGGGACTAGACGGCAGTCACGGCACAGTCTCCGTGGCCGCCGCGATCAGCCAGCTGTTGATCATCAGCGTGGATGTCTCGTCCGACGGCGAAGTCTACGACACTGCGTAGTCTATGATTCACGGTCAGCTTGGACTGCTGACGACTCAGCGACTCGCCGGAGATCTTCAGCAGCTGATGGATTACGACTGCGGTCAGGAAACAGGCCGCCAGCGCGTCGAGGATGCAGATCGGCCACACGGCAACTTCGGTATCGAACACCTCCGCCATCACGCGCCACAGCGGACCGGCATGTCGCCGCCGCAGATAGACCATACATATGTACTCGAACGACGCGATGAACGTAATAGCGACCAGGAGAAACGCGAAGAACAGTCGTTGAGTGTCGGCGGCGACGCAGCGATTGAGATAAAGACAGTGATGATCGCGCCGGTATACACAGCGGCAGCACAGTCGACAGTGCCCACTGTCTACCGTCCTCACCGCCTGCATGCCACCATCACACAACACGTCGCGATATTTTCATACTGTAGATTACAGTGATACTGTTCAAGTAAAATAGAAAAGTCATAACCATTTGTGTGAAATGTTCTCAAGAATCTGTAAATCAAGATCGGCCAATATTTAACAAAGTCTCCAAAAAATAAAAATAAAATTCTATCCTGCGGCCAAAAAAAGTCGCCAAACGTCCAAGATTGGTTTCAAACCATTACTCAGTAACCGCAGCTGACGTCCTCATGCAGCGATATCCTTTGTCGCACCGCGATAACAACACAACATAACTTTGATGATTAGCGCCAAAACGGGCATAAACTTCTGGAGAAGGGTACCTATTCTCATCAAATTTTGAAGTGAGAAATAAGTAAACTTTTTTT
>Ga0049105_1001790_pt1 | contig 10029 bp, 3 predicted proteins | sample WorMetvaBAHAMAS1_FD_61260 | JGI IMG/M metagenome (GOLD analysis project Ga0049105, IMG submission 61260) | Worm MetaG Olavius vacuus BAHAMAS.1 | ecosystem: Host-associated > Annelida > Digestive system > Unclassified | place: Germany: Marburg | collected 2013-04-09 | reverse complement strand
TTCTACTTTTGGCGAAAACTATAACGCACCCTGCAGCGCGGTCTCTCTGCGATAGCTGAGCATCTTGTTATATCATTTTAATCGTGAAGAAATTCTACATGCGACTGTAGTAAAATTTACCACATCACCTTAATTGTGTGTGCACCTTACTTCGCAAATTGAAATAACAATACTTTTCAGTTAAAAATGCTATTATTCTTTGTTCATTTACGTTCACAGCAAAAGAGAACAGAAAGTCATCTCCAATTATCAAATTTACAGTGTTTCCATTTTGACATAGTTATTTTGAGAGTAGCAATCATAAGTAATGTTCAAAATGTCTGCCTTTGGCATCGACACAGGCTGACAGACGACGCCTCCACTCATCGATGGCGTGGTTCACAACAGACTGGTTCCGTTCGCACCACACAGTAAGGTGCGTACATAAATCAGGTTATGTGATAAATTTTATTACAATCGCATGAAGAATTTCTTCAGGATTAAAGTGATATAAAAATTATAAAAATTGGCTAAGATTAGCCAAAGTTATAGTCAAAAATAAAATGTCACTTTTTTATGGTTCACTGTATATAATGTAAAAGTATGAAAGTGTGAAAACAACACATACACCTAAAATGCAAAACAAGACAATAACTCGGGTTATCGTTAGAATTATGGCCAGTGTGTACACTGCTGTTTCACACTTTTGCAACGTTCCCTGTTTTACATTTTGGATTTTCACACAAAAGTGCAGCAGACGTGAAAATTCACATCAAATAATCAGTCACACCCACTAAAGAGCACGGATGGTGATACAGTCAGATCAGTGATCTGATCATAAATAGGCATAAAATTGACAGAACCACATCGGCAATCTGGACAATATCAAAAATTGATATGACCAGATCGGCGATCTGACATTATCTGTAGCTCAAAATTGAGAGTCAGATCGGCAACCTGAAAAACGCAGACAACTGATATCATCATCAGATCCGCTATTGTTACAGCTTCCTTTAGGTCACAGTGATGCAGAGATGTGCAGATACAGTTATTTAATATCCGCATCCTATCCATGTTAAAAACTATCCATATCCGTATCCTATCCGTTCAGACGTTGTTAACTGCTATCCATATCCTATCCGTATCCGTTCTATTGACCACGAGTTCAAAAAAGTCACCCCCGACATATTCGGCTGTAGCTGCAAGCCTGCAACACTGGCTGTCCGATTTTAATACCCCCGGTAGTTTATGGCACAGATGTCGATGTTGCTTATTTCCTGATGTTTGCCACAACTAGTTAGAAAGCCAAAACCATCTATCTTTCACAAATTACACAAAAGAGGAAATGATGTCACTCATGACTCACCAGTCACGACTGACTTATCTTAGTATCGATAATTCGATACTCGATAACTCGTTAACTTGCAATCTGTGGTGCCTGTGCCTGCTGTGTCTAATGTTGACAAAAGAGAATAAAAGTAAAAATAGAACATGAAATAAAATGCAGACGTAATGTATGTTTGTAGAATATCTGCGACAAAGTATCCGTATCCGTTCAAACAAGGAAATTACTATCCGTATCCGTGAGAATTACGGATATCCGCAAAATATCTATCCGCGGATACATATCCGTGCATCTCTGCAGTGATGGCATTGACTTAGGCCTGTTTATTCATTATTTTACATTTATTCATCTGTAAACCATTACATAAAATGATTTTGTCCTGTGTTACTTAGGCATGCAACTTCAATGTTTTGCAGTGGAGCACAATATTAATTCATTTACGGCTGTGAGGCAGAGCTAGCACAATCGGAATGCACCATTTCTAAGATGAAACAGCTGCTGTGTCACAGTTACATTGAGACAAAAGAAAGAAAAACATATTTCAACTAGAGGACAGAAACATTTTAATGCCACCTGCATGCCTATCAGGAAACTGTTAATGATGCACTGCAACTTAAGTAAGTGACTGCATTATGGGAAGCGTGAATGATGACATTATTACTCTACTGAATATTCATTGCTTCCGATCTGACCGTATCAATTTTGGGGGTTTCAGTCAGATCGCCGAACTGACTGTATAATTACCGGTATCGAAAGAGAATAGAGTTCTCAAGAGCAGTACTTCTACCTTGTCGGGCGGAATATGCTTCGCACCCATGAAAGTCACTCTCACGGATTCACACTGCCGTCAGACAAGATAATCAGGAATATTGTACTGTCAGTATTACTTAAGATTCAGTTAACATCATAGCTATTATACTGTTCACTTCACTACATCGTCAAAAAAACAACATTGACCCGCAGTGCATTGTGGGTAGCAAGGTGCGCGATTTTGATAATGAGTAAACTCCGGTATTGAAGAAGACGCTTTTTAGACCAGAGACCGCTTAATTAGATTACATTTACATTTCATACATCGTGATAGTACCTTGACCTTGACCGGATGACCTTCATATACATACTTGATCCGTATCCCCTGGAGATAAACCGGATGTAGAAAAATGAACTCCTACGTCAAGGCTTTCGAAAGGTATCGTCTGACAGACAGACAAACAGGCAGACAGACGTACCGGTACACGACCGAAATTATATACGACGCCGCTCAATAATAACAAACACTATAAAACATGGTAGCAATAAGTATAGAGCTACACACACACACACACAAAACAAATGGCAATGCATAAAACATAAAAAACATAAAACCAAGACTAAAATAGGCAGAAAAATAATTTTAAAAACACGCACGAATTAAATAACCACTCACATATAATATATTACTTAACTTTGCATAAGTTTACAACAGTATTACTAAATAAAGCAGCTTTATTCAAAAAAAAACAAATCACGTCTTGATTCGGTATTTTTCAGTATGTCTTTCTGTGCTGAATACTGATACTGATACACGTAGACAAGTGATAAGCTACAGAAAAAATAACAGTCACTGGATACACGATACGATACGATACGTCGTCGCAACTTGCAAAGCTGTTTGTGTCCATCACCAGCGTCCCAGTTGAGAAGGAGCCCGTCGGGCTGCCAAGGCAAGATCGCAATAAAGACTCGACGGCCTGACGCTGATTCCGTGGCAGCGACGCAGGTCTTCTACCTGGGTGTGGGACGCCACAGTGGCGCACACTCTATAGCGGTCTCCAGTCTCCTATGTTGCGGTTCTCTCAGGTGCTGCAACAGCTGATCAGGCAGCCTCTCGAAATCACTTCAATGCAACCGTTTGGTCAAGACACCTGTCACTTGTTTCAGCCGATTGCCGCACAGACACTCGTCACTGGACGCTTTCAATCAGACTTCTATCGCTTTCTGCTCGGAGCTCGAGATCGCATCTGTCTCGGGAGACAGTCGAGAGCCCTACAGTTTTCTCTTTCAGCGCAGCACAATCACTATAGCGTTTCCGCTCTATTCTGCAGCACAACAGCTTTTCTGAGGACGAGACCATACCACTCCAGCTTTTCGTTTTAACTCTTGCTTTTAACTCTCACGATCTTTAATATCGACAGCAATAACAATATATAAATACTAGTGCAGCAAACGATAGGAAACTGGAAAAACACAGAAAAAAGCAATGTAAACACACACAAACGCGCACACAATGACTATGAGGAACTGAAAACAAGCACATTGAGAATCCACAACAAACATTCAAGGTCAAGTGATCAAAGGTCAAGATCACAGCGTGACGTAACGCGGGCGAAAATGTACTAAATCGTCAACAACTTCGCCGTAGATTGTTCGATTTTGGTCAAATTTGGTACAGAGTTTGATCACGTGGCATGTACTACAAAAGTTCAAGGTCAATTGTCAAAGGTCAAGGTCACAGCGTGAAAACGTCGTCTGATTGCCAAATTATTGCTCCCTTTTATGATTTCGAGGTCGCTGAATCTAATGGCAATATCAAAATGTTCATCAGAAGCTGGAAGATAGCAGCTTGTGCTCATGCGCAGTACACAATTGGCCAAAAACAGCCCAGGACAACTGGCGCCACGTCGGGCGGCCTCAAGTTGCAATGCCTTCGCAAATGTCATCTTTTCAGTCTTCTTTCTTAGGCAACAGTGGCGAGTGCATCTATCTCTTTGTCGTACCAGCAGGTCTTGGCAGAGCAATGTTTACTGTTTATTATAATAAATTCATGAAATTACTGTTCTTCATCTGCGTGCCCAGAATACCGCTATATAACATTTCGGCAAAACTGCCCAATTCCTTGGTATTATTTTAACACAGATAATATGTTTTAACTTTCAGCAGATGGCCAGAATGATAGACATGAGCGCTAGTCTATCGCGGAATACATGACTAAGGGGATCGAGATTCATTTTCGTTGCAGTATGGCATGAAAACTGTCGTCAAACCGCTGAGTATGCGTGGCCGCTATACGTGCACTGCACTATATGCTAGATGGTCCTGTAGATGCACGCTAAGCTGAGCTTAACGACATCGTCAAGTACAAAGCTGTTAATATATTGCTCAGGCGTCAGGTTGCGACACCAATCTGTTAAAAGATGAAGCGAGCGGACGCGCCAAAGTTGCGATAGCCATGCTGTATACGTATACGTCGTTGTTCAAGCCCATCTCGTACTGTACCTATAGCCCAGTTTATTTCTCGGCACTTGATAACGTTGTTGGGCTCCGCGCATGCGTGTCTACATGACCGAGAACTACAGTGATACGTTACATACACGGCTGAGCATATCCCGACCTACGCCGATTCATTATCACGTACAGTACGCCTAACCGCAACCCGGTCACGGAAAGTATGAAACCGAGAAAATGGGCAGGATTAAAAAGGCCCGTAGACAGGTTCGCAAACAGATATGGTGGCCGTTCTTCTGCCAGAATTCGAAAAACTGCATTTGTAGGCGAGATTTCTACTCACTGCACAGACCTTTTCTGGGGATTCCTCCCACTACCAGAGACATGGACCGGTTGAAACTTCTGTTTCCTAGAAAACCCGAGCAGTTTGCCATTTCCAACTTTCGAATTCTGCCTGAATTTGCAACAAATAAACTAGAATTTATATTATAAGCCGATACTTGGCGTTGGTCTATCAAGATACCAGTGGTATTAAGAAGTCGTATGCTCTATCAATTAGCACTCTTTTAAGATCCTTCTTGAGGCGCTCAGTCGGAATTTTGCCACGAAGTTTGACCGAGTGATGACGACAGGAACGACAGATTGAGAAACAGAAGATACGTGCTGAACTATTATGCTACCGAGCTGTACCAACTAGTGAAGTTTATGTTCTTCAGACATTGGCAAAATTTCACGTCCACTTTAGCTGCAAGGTGTTGCCAATTTGTTATCAGCTGATAACGGAATGTATTAAATTCTAACAACTCTGTCTGTAGTTTTCTGGCGTGGAATTACCACAGACCAGTAACTTGATGACGTCAGCGTAGTGGAGTCCCCACCGTCGTCGTGGAATATTGATTCACTGGCGTCTGCCCGTTGAACGGTCAATTCAGTGATCGAAAATTGAACGGCAAATTCCATTGTGAGCCCAGCAGAGAGACTGATGTCCCAGGACGAAGCCTACATCGGTCTCTCACGCCCTGTGTATCCACTGCACTTGATGTGGGTATTGGCTCAATTAAATGGGTTGATTGATATGTACGACGCGTATACTCGTGTCCCGGGCAACCACGCCAGGCGGTCCCTCTGGAACGACCCCTGAGCAGTGTGCACCAAGTCATTTCGCAACCCGGCACCGCTAAACTCGCGCAATATATAAACGTCGCCGGATTATTCATGTGTCGTGCGTCTATAGCTCGCCGGCCGGCCTCGCGGCGCCGTTGTTGTTAAGCTTTGCGCGTCTTCTTGTTTGACGTCATATCCGGCGGGCAGAGTGCTCCATCATCGACGTTTAGTAAACGATGTCCGACGAAGATTGTGTTCGAAATTGTGCGCCTCGTCGCACGCTCCCACGCAGGCTTCTCCACCCACCACATCATCCCTAATGCGACGCGCCAAATCCATTCGTGGTAAGTGAGTTGCATTGTTGGCTTGTCGATAAATGACCGCCAACAACGATTCATCTTAAGTGCACTGACTGGCGCAGCTACGTGGGAGGTCGATACACGCCAGTACGTCAGACAAGCGGAGTAAGTAAGTAAGTAAGTCACGTGGATATTGTTAGAAGGCTTTAGACTCGCGGAAACTCCGCAATGGCCGCGGACTGTTTTCCTCTTCAGTCGATCTCCGTGCAGCTTAATCCATTTCGCGGTCGCAGACGTTCTTGATTTGACACATAATGGCCGATGATGAAAGGCCGGCCGTTTCGCCGCTGTGCGATGTGGCGACCAAGTCCGCAAGCGCAAGAAGACATATAGCGCCGGTACATGTGATTGATCGATCGTCCGAGTGACACGGAAATCACCTGGGACCACCCAGCGAGCCAGCTAGCCAGCTGTTTGTCAATGTCAATCAGTCGAAGCCGCACTTTGCTTGTCATCGTAACGACGAACCTGTCAACTCAATAACGGCGCGTCTGTCTATCTGTCAGTCAGTGAAATCCGCGCGAATCCTCGCTACGTTCGTCTTATTTCGCTCTGTTTATCTGTGCTGAGCTGCACTTAACCAACGCTGTCGTGTTCGTTCTAATTACTGGCGTCAGTTATTTATTAGACTCCATAACCATAGCATTTTCTGCCGACGCAGAACACCGCATACAAACTTTAGCGAAATTTCTCTTTCAAGCGCACGCACCAAACACGGACGGAATTATCATTGTTGGATATCAACGCATTACGCATTGATGTACAAGCGCCTGAGCTTGGCAGCCTGAAAAATCATATCACGTCACAGTCAAAGCCTTTGCTGATAATTACATTACATTGCGTGACTTTAACTTTCGCTGAGCGGAATCGATTATCATCACCGCTCAGTGGAACCAAGCCCCTGAGTGCTAATTAATGCGTTTTTCAAGTGAAGTTGAAATTACCGCTCAGCGAAATTAAAGTCACGCATTTGCAACAAGAGAGAAAAAGAAACACACAAACACGCCTAATACTTAGCTGAGTACAGAGCTAAAATACTAGCAAAATGTTATTTTGATAGTAACAATGATGTTTCCACAAACTACAACAAAACTGGGCAAATATGTGGCAGCTAAACACTTCTACTGATAAACGTTGCATTACTGCATGCATCAAAGATCGTTATTACGAAAACTCACAAACGTCGTGATCTAGGCGGTCATCTACCGCGGTTAGGGCTGTACGAATCGACTTTTTAAGGCTTGAGTACTCGGTCGCGCTTCTTATCGATTACTCGAATACTCAGACTCATACCAGAAGTGGCTATTAACTATCGGTAGCCCAAAATAAACGGACACTCGATTCCTTATTCAAGTTTGTAATTCAACAACGGTTTTGAAATGAGTCACAATAATGCCAAAAATGCTTCAGAAATTCTTATCAAGCGACTTTATGACATGCAAAATTCACATCTAGGATGAAAGCTCGAGGATAAATAAGCATAGAAATTAGCATTTTATTTTTAAAGATTATCGAGTACTTGAGCTCGAAAATAAAGCTCGAGCTTTTCTGAGCACCCTGTAGCTGCTCTATAGTAGCAGTTGTATCACGTGACATAGGCTAGCACGGCTGTTCGTTAGACTTCTTGTGCGGCGCGAATGAACTCATTTCAGTAAATAGGTCGATGACATTTATGAACGATAACGCACTCCACGACAGAGATGTCTACGTGTGACGTGTCGGTCGGGTCGGGTCAAGATTTCACTAAATTACGGGTCGGGAAGATAAATCTAGAAATTTATTTTTGTCTGCTTTTAAAAATGCGTTTGTTTTAAAAACAAAACACGTTTTATTGTTTTATTTACTAGTTCACTAAGCACACTTCTCATGCATGTCATGTTTACAAGGCCATACGACAAATTTAACAAAATTGAAGATGTTAATATTGTATTTCGAAAATTCAACTTTTGGCGTCATCATACGTTGGTCGGGTGGGGTCAGTGTACTAAAGGATTACAAATTTTCTAAAGTTTTTCATACATTCGGCGCTTGAAACGTTTAAATCTTCAAATTTCAGTAACACGCTTGCATTTTTTTGTGTCGTTATTTGGTGCAATAAAATTATACGTGGCGTTAGTGATATAAATAGCGCTGATAATCCGTGCGATACGACAGTTGTTAAGAAACGTGCTAGCAGAAAATGGTTTTGGATTCATAATTTTTTACAATAAAGTGATTATAAGAATTCTTACCGCTTTCGCGAAAAAAAACAGGTCATGTTTCTTGTGGATAACTTGATATGCGAAGTAACGTTGTTTTGTCGGTTATTGGTATTATTATATTAGGCCGCCCAACGTTAGTCGGGAAGACCTTAAGTTTTGCCAATGAACTTTCTTTCTTTCTTTTATTTTCTTATTTATCAATCCACCGCGCTCAGCAGCCGCGAAGTGGACGGCCATCAATTGTATTCCGGAGGTTCGGTCGTAGGTAAAGCTTCAACAATTGGTAGAGAGATCTCGCCCACCCCTCCCTTAATTTTCACAGGGGGGGGGGTCAAAAAGTGCGAAATTTCGCGTCGTTTTCAACATCACTCAACTTTGAGCCGCCCGTGTATGAACATGCAGCAAGATATTCGCACGCCGAAACAAATTTCTTGCGTATGAATGATTGCCCTATGTCCAAGGCCAACTCAGCTTACCATCCCTACTGGGTCAGTAAATGAGTACCAGCTTCGGCTGGGAAGGCAAAGGCAGGTATGGTTCATTCCGTTAGTGGATGTACGCGGGGTGTGCAGGTAAAACTGTGAGATCCCTTGAGAACGCGTGCCATATCTGAGCGCCTTAGGTGTGATCACGACAAGGCGCTATACAGATCCACGTTTACTTTACCTTCACCTTTACCTCGCCAAGTTTGGTGAAGTTGGGTCCACGCATCCCTGAGAACCGTCTGTCAGTCGTGCCTCACCCCCTATAAAATTGCACGGTGAAAATGTGCTAAATCGTCAATAACTCAGCGGTAGGTTATTCGATTTCGCTCAAATTTTGTAGAGTTTAAACGCAAAGATCAAGAGGAGATCAAAGGTAAAGGTCACAGCATGAAAGCTATAATTCAGACACAGATAAGTCGTTGACGGTCAAACTTGGTGCAAAATTATCCCAGAGCCGAGCGTAACACGTAACACATGTTCAAGGTCATAAGGTCAAACACTGAAATCGCTATAACTCCGCCGGGGATTGCTCGATTGCGTTCAAATTTGGTACAGAGTTTCATCACGTCACAGCCGATACGCTGCAAATGTTCAAGGTCAAAGGTCAAAGGTCAAGGTCACTGCATAAAGTACGTAATGTATCAGCAACAAAAACGCTATAATACGGCAAGGGATAGGTTCAGCGACTTCAAACTTGGCATAGCGTCGTACTTAAAGCGGAAAAGGACTGGCGTGGCGTCGGGCGGCCTCAAGTTGCAATGCATTCGCAATTAGGCTACCACGTTTTCTTTTTTGTTATTATTATTATTATTATTATTATTATTATTATTGTTGTTGTTGTTGTTGTTGTTGTTGTTGTTGTTTTTCTTCTTCTTCTTCTTCTTCTTCTTGTCGTAAGAATAATCATAAATAATGATTGTCATCATTATTATCATTATCACAGCATACGCTATAAGATGAAACAATTTGTGAAACAATCGATTATAGCAACTAAAACGAAAAACACAAATTCGGTAAATCTATCAGTTTGTACGTTGTTTATTCCACATTTTGCGCATCGACTGCGGTTTGTTGATCATTTCATTGAAGATGATTATGAGTAACAGGAGGAGGAGGAGGAGCATCGTTTTGCGCCAAAGAGGTCACGTGTTTCTTGTGACGTATAGCTGTCGTGTGTAAAACGGGACCACCAACGACGTTGCGAAAGTTGCCACGTGACACGCGCTGAGCAGTTGAACGATAGTTAGGCCGAGCCTATCAGGCCACTTTGCTGCGCGTAGATTAGCACTTGTCAATCGATCACTCGGCTGTTCACAATTCCTGGCGCGCCTCCACGCTAGACACGCGCAGAT
>Ga0049105_1001789_pt1 | contig 10029 bp, 5 predicted proteins | sample WorMetvaBAHAMAS1_FD_61260 | JGI IMG/M metagenome (GOLD analysis project Ga0049105, IMG submission 61260) | Worm MetaG Olavius vacuus BAHAMAS.1 | ecosystem: Host-associated > Annelida > Digestive system > Unclassified | place: Germany: Marburg | collected 2013-04-09 | reverse complement strand
CAAAATTCAAACCCGAAAACCCGGGTTTGCAGGCTGCCCAAACCCGGTTTTTCGGGTTTGAAAAATCTCCGGGTTACCCGGGTTTTCGGGTTCGGTAAAACCCGGGTTGGAAACCCTATGGCCCATGTCTGACATTGTCTGCGCATGCGTCACAGAAACAGCATAGCGCACTGTACCAATTCGGAAGATTTGCCAAGCCTAATTCACGTAATTACACAAGCACAGTCCTCCACTAGCGCCGAAGTCTCTTACAGTACCCATATGTCCGGACAGGTCGGCACTGGTGCCGAAGTGTCTTACGGGTCCGAAGTGTATTGACACCCCGTATTGGTGTTAAAACAGATATCAAGAATATTATAACGCTCCTGTATAAGCCTAATTCACGTAATTACACAAGCACAGCCCTCCACTAGTGCCGAAGTGTCCGTAAGACACTTCGGCACTGGTGCCAATATGTCCGGACAGTTTGGCACTGGTGCCGAAGTGTCTTATGCATGTTTTCCACCCTCACGTAACGTAACGTGCCGTAACGTAAGCATTTCACGTTGTGCATAAACATACGTGAAAATTTTACGTAACGTAAGATATTTTTACGTGTTGCTGAAATGATACGTAAAAATTTTGATGTAACGTAAGCTACTAACGGCTCTTACGGATGCTCTGTAACAAATAGAACTCGGTTCTATTTTTTACGTTACGGCACGTTACGTTACGTTACGTTACGGTACGTTACGGATCGACACGTACGGATCAACGTTACGTTACGGTTTCTTACGTTACGTTACGTGAGGGTGGAAAACACGCATTACGGGTCCGAAGTGTCTTGACACCCGGTACTGGTGTTAAAACAGATATCAAGGATTACTGCCAAAATGATTATATCTATTCTATGTTGAAGAAAGTGGTTAAAACGTCGTTATTTACCACCTTAGAGATTACATATAAGTACCTGACAAAACGAAGAGAAGTAAGAAAATACACAACAATCAAATTGGAGACGATTTCGTTAAACAATGTATTAATTTCCCTTAATACACCACAACCAACGCCAACAAAAACAAAACCACCTGTAACTTCCTACATAGAATTTTATACCGATTTTTAACGAAAAGTAGAGAGATTATGGACCAAGGCTATGGGTGAGTGTATCAATCAAATTCTACAAGAAACTCTAAAGCTCATTCAGCTACAGCAAACAATGCGTGCATCTAACATCGCTCTATGCTCTACGCTCGGGCATTTCGATATGTTGAACCATTTGGGCGTAGATCACAAACGTGCGAGACAAGATAGCTTTCTAATCTAAGGCATGACCACCCGCGGGCGCGAATGCGTGCATTTAGTTACCGGTAGTTACTTCCAGTCACGTAACGAAGATGGTGGTCATACGCTATTCGATTCGCCGTAGCCGAAAATGCTATGCTGAACGCAAACTTCACCGCTGTGCTTTGAGCGTGAGCGGCGAAAAAGCCGCTCCGCGCTCCAATCTGTTTCTGTAACCCCCGCTCCCCGGCTCTGTTCCCGCTCCGCGACCTCCCGCTCCGCGTTCCGCTCCATCGTTTTTCTGCAACGCCTACTCACTGCTCCGCTTCGCTCCACCCACGACAGGACTGTAGAAAGGGGTTGTACAAAACCTAGGTTTTAGGTTTTTACAAAAAAAACCTAAAAACCCCAAAAGTCCGAATTTTAGTTTTTTTTTAGAAAAAAAAACCTTTAAAATCCAGATTTCAGACTAACAGTCACAGCAGTAAATTGTTGCATTTCAGTCTAATCATGGTCTAATTTTAATTTGACAATAATTAACATATTTTTACAAACTGCACATTTCGCAAAAAAACGCGTTATGTTGACGAGATGCATTGGGTCTTGTTAAGAATACCTTGGGCTGGGTTATATGTAAAAGGTTGGGCCGAGTTGGAACAGGCAAGTGCAGGAAGAGCAAAAGAGTGAAGACTGAAAGAGTCCATGTAGACTGCAGACTGTACATGTAGAGTGTGGACTATATACGTTACGAAGTCAGTGAAATGCTAGGTTAGAGCGGTCTGTGAGCGGCCTATTTTGGTCGATAAGTTCAATGCGCGCGGAAGCGTTTGTGTTGGACTGCAGGTTTACCAAATTTGGCAAAATAACACAAAATAATTGCTATTACACCGTCCAAGGTCATTCAAGGTCACCAATTTTGGTACCAATCGAAAGCTCATATATGCGACTTCCTATTAGTGAATTCTTTACTTACCCTCTATCATGTACCGTTTCCAAGTTATGGCTGATTATTGGTCAAATTTTTGCTAGCGACAGGGGGTCGCTTCACCTTTAACGCCCTTACTGGGGGTGATCCCCTGCGAATATCCGGATAAACTTTACCTCTCCAGTAACTAGAATGATTGTCCTGTCATATCTGATACTGAAGACCGCACGATCGTATGGTCAATGTGGACAAAACACCGGAAAGTGACGGACAGACAGATGAACAGACAGACAGATCTGCCGTAATGGGGTGATCTAACACAGTTAAATGCACGCTAAAAATCAAGAGCTTGACTCAGCTGTTGCCACTGCCAGTGATGTGCTACAAAAAAAACGCACAATATAGGCTGTTACGCCGTTCAAGGTCATTCAAGGTCACCACTTTCGTTACCAATCTAAGCCCTTATAGTAATACTTTCTAAGCGTCAATAATCATTTAACTACTGGAAGGTACAGCATACAAATACAAATACACATAGCACGTATACAGTCCAGTGATTTGTTACACCCCCTAACACCACCTAACATCCCCCAGTTTTTGGACTGCACCCCCAAATATCAGTAAATCAATAATTCTGCATAAAAGTTGGAAATTCTGCATGAAATTTGGTCATTTGATTCTCAGGAAAATCATTAAATTTGTTGCCACCAGATGTCAGATTTTAAGGCTAAAATGCATCAAATTCAACTTCAGACCACACTGGGGAACTTACAGCACTCCCCAGACTCCAAAGCTGGATTTAAGGGGCCTACTTCTAAGGGAGGGGAGGCAAGGAAGGAAGAAGGGGCGAGGAATGGGAGGGGAAAGGGAGTTTACAAATGATCTTTGTCGTCGTCGTCGTCGCATTGCCAATGTGGGCCACAGTGTTGCTTCTCTGTGAGTGACCACGTTTGATTGCACTCTTCCAGGGGTCTGCTGATGGGAGGTTGTGGTTGTCCAAAATGTGGCAGGGCTGGCCTGAACGATATTTCCACTTGTGACTGGGTAGTCAGCTAAGTACCACCATGACATGAGTCACATGACAACGCGGAAAACTTCATGCACCGTTGTGTTACGTTAAGTCTGGCAGTGTGACGACAGCATTTCTGTGGCGGGAGATAATGGTAGATAGTAGTGGCAAACCGGTAAATGTGAAAAACTTGCTGCAGAAAACTGCTGCCACTTGATTTGCAGTATCTGCCTCTAGAACTTCATTCATGAAATTCATCTTGGCTTTAACATCGGACCGGAGGCATGCATGGTCCATGACCTTACGACATTCTAAACATCCTTATAACTTTCCAAACACCTTGAGTCAGCTGCTAATTCTGAGTGTGACATAAGATCGACGACAGAATAACATGAACAACAAATGTGTTTTGCAGACAGCATTTGATAACAGTTTCTGTCAATGGCAACAAATCACAAACATGATACTGGCTGTAACTACGTTCGACATCTACTATGTCATATGACACACATGCAATGTATGCAACCAAGTCGACAGCGGCACAGTTCAGCCACCCGCAACAGCTCATCTAACACACAAAGTCTAATCATCAACTCATCAGCATATACAGGGTGGGCCAAAAACTGAGCCTTTAGAAGTTTAATTTGTGTATTTGACAACACCACAGTTTTCGATGGAAAGTGTGTGAATTCCGTGTGGCATTTCGTCAAATTCGTTGGTTTACCATGGCAAATCACTGTTAATTCCAAGGTACATAGTCAACTGAAAGAAAATCAACTCTGTTGTTATTACTTGTTAGTGTTAATTGTTAACTTAAAAGTGTTAACAACTGTTGCACACTTGATTAGAGGTGACACAGATAAACAATCAAATAATGTGATCTTAAACTTCACTAGAGAACTACTAATTACTTTTTAGGCAGAATGCTAAAACTACAGTGCTAAAAACATTTGTTTTGAGTGTATTTTCAGAAATTTGCCAATTTCCACGGAAAACCTAAATTCTGTGGGTCAAGGCTCATTTGTGCAGCAATACGACAAATTTTGCGGCTCAGCTGAAAATTCCACGGACTGTAGAAAAGTGTTGTCCCTAGTGATGACAGCAAGGCATTGTGTATATCAAGACCTTCATTACTGTGTCTTTGAACTTGATATACAAAACATTTTTCTACATCATCATACACAGATCCAGCTGTTTTTGGCCCACCATGTTTTATCTTTACAGCTGACTACACAACACACATGTTAAAAGAAATGCAAAGTATCAGGAATCATCCCATTCTCAGTATATATAAACTAATGTAAAACAGGCTTCAACATAACAGTATACTGTTCTTACACAATACTGTGCAAAAACTGCCAAATTTTGACAAAAATGTGACTGTGCTTTAGTTGATATATCTGTAACAAACTTACACAGAAAATGGCTATCACTAAGCCTTCAGTACGGTTTAGAAAAAATTGCCCCATCCCCGTTACATTTTCATGTAACTCCCAACAAATCTGGGTCCATATCAATAACGTTTTGTTCACAAATTGACATCTAACCTTCCCTTAATTGCATTAACTCACTTGTGAAACATGATCAAATATGAAACCTTAATTTTACAGCTGCAGCATGGCTAGACAAAACATCACGGCCACCACAGCATACACAGGTGCATCAAAACTGCAGGTATGAATATGAGTGCACAGACTGACCATGATCTACTGTTTTACAGTTTTACATTTCTTTTCTGAACCACAATGTATAAGCAAAATGTATCTGTTGCCAAAGCGACCAACAAACTAAGTAAAACAAAACAGAAGACTACATTTCAAAGACAGCACTGAGTTAAGTCTTCATTAATGAGCAGCAATAACGAAAAGATTTAATGCACACATAACATAAACAGATAGTGGTTGCTTAGCTAGCAAAAAAAGAAAAAGCTGTTAATTCCCTTTTATACTCTGCAGCTGACTAGCACATTACACAGACTTATCTGAAATGCATACTATACAGCACAAATGCACGTATAATAACAGACCAAAAGCTTACACAATAACTGCATTTCTCTTAAATTTTCAAATTAATACTGCAAAACCCTGCAACATGGTGACCAAAAAATGTTGCATGCACATACAGCTTCCACAGCTTCCACATGCAATTTGCTTTTTCTAACTAAGCAATACTATCAACAAATGAATAAACTAGCAGTGGATAATTTATTTAACCAAAAATTATGAGTGACTATAAAATACTGTGTGACATTTATTACTGCAAAATATACCAGATGGGCATTATATTACACTATCACGTATTGTAAAATGCCAAACACAACATGCATGCATGTATCATGCACAGATGCTGCTGAATGCTGCGATGCATACAGTGAAATGATGCACCGACTAATCATCTGCTGAACCCTTTGAAATTGTTAGACTGGAGGGAGGCCAAGGCAGCTCTGACAACGCCGTTTGGCCATGTGCGCCTACTGCTGCTTTTCAATCCCTTTAATGGAACTCGCATCAAGGTATGAGCATGTTGTAGACACTAGGGAATTAAAACCCAGAGCATTTCTGCCAAGGCCTGAGTGTTGGGCCTGGAAAGCACTGAACCAGGTTTTGAAAGCACTGTTTAACTGTATTGCAAGGCAGGGATGTGTATTCAGCACCCATCTGCCATTCAGATGATTACTGGTGTGAATCACTAACAGTAACGGAGTCTGGCATCTGTGTGCAGCATGCGGTTGATGTGGAGGCAGAATGTGCATAGTTAGAGTGAAATTTAATGCGCATTATGTACACTCACTAATCAAAATTCAGATAAAAAAAATCCATGTTTCCAATCACTGCAAACCTGGGTTTTAGGGCTAAAAAAACTCCCAGCTACAAAGGCTTTTGCTTTTGAGAAAACCCGGCTTGATTGTATACCCTTTTACCAGTAGATACGCCCTTCAAATCAAAGACTGGAGTGTTATGCAGTAGTTACCCTCGAAAAACATATGCCGCCTAATTCATCAATTACTGCATCAACATCCACATCAATGGGTGTACCCAGCATCACATAACCTCAGTTGCATGGTAGCTGCTTAGTTACATTTTCTGTGTCCATCGTCCAAACCAGGCCAGAAATTTTCTCACGTCCACAATAAACAATCCTTTTCAGGCCTGCATTCACAAGTCGATACTGTGCGTAGACTTAACAGAAAATATGCAACTTACACAATACAACTGCTGACAGTAATCCATCATGATATACTGACAAATACTGCACAGAACTGATAGGAATCCAACCAACTGGAACACAATACAGATGTTATAATAAAAATGACTGTACCAAACTACGACACACTGAATATTCAACACGTCATTTGTCAGCGCATGCATATGTATATACACAAACACAGCCTTCTGCTGCACAGCTTGGCAAACAAGCTCATAAATGCCTCCTGCCACCACAGCAAGCTTTTTAAATATAAAGCCTAAGCAACGGCTGTGCACATAACTGCCGAGCGACAAAAACACTAAATTAAACTAGTGCCAATATTGCACGTAATCCAGCAACTGATAAGACCTGTGTTGATGTAAGCAAGGGGTTCTTAACTGCGGGTATGGACATGGCTTAGACAGAGAAACCAGACCCCTAATCCCAAGGAAAAAATCATCTGCTAAAAGACTTTTCACATGTTTATATTGATCCTTCTATATAGTGCATAGTTATGGCCATTAACAACAATAATGAACAAAAAGCGCAGCTTGTCGCTGAGAGAGAGCGTGCATCTAACATCGCTCAATCCTATTGTGCAAATGTTAAACGAAAATGAAAATCTACAGTGCTGACGGAAATCCCTGCATTGGCCTCCACTGGCTTGCATAGCTCTGAAATCCTAACTTCCCTGGTTGATCTTGATGCATGCACGGTGTACGCAGCTCTGCACTATTTTGAAGTGCTAGGATACGCAGCGTGACATGGTACTAGGCCTGGTTTTGATTGCATCAATAGGCACTTTTTGTTCCTCCTGAGCCCACTTTGGGGGTTTAGGGGCAAGGTAGGTGGTTCATCTCAGGCTCATTGAAAACCTCGTATGCGACTTCCTATTCGTCATAATTGAACTTTTTTCGCTAGGTGCTTTCGTTTTGTCATAATCCACGCGTTTGACGGTCAGATGGACGGATAGAAAGGCGACAACAATAGCTCACTCTAACAGAGTTAGATGCGCACTAAAAAATGGAAGATGCTCACTAGAGAGACAGAGAGCAACAAAGCATATTAGATGTCTGTTGGAAAGCCATGGTAACAAATGAAGAAGTCAGAGCAACAACTGGACAACAAGGGAGAGAGATCATGCAGAAAGAAGACTGCACTGGCTTGGTCATGTGACATGCATTGACTACCAATACATACCACAGCAAGCATTGCACTGGGAGTCTGGGAGGTTCCGGCATTAAGGATGGGACCAGACTGGCCAGAACAACATAGATAGATAGATCTTTATATTAGACAAATTGACAAAATGCAATTATCACAAATGCAGGGAGTAAAGTTAAAAGCTAAAAATGTTGACAATATAGTGATATAATCAATATGTGTCTTTATGTATGAGGCGTGTAAGAAATAAAAAGGCACAGTCAAGAAAGACCTAAAAGAACTGGGACTCACCTGGCGAAGATGCAGAGGCAGCGTCCGTGGACAGACAAAAGTTGCGTTAAAGGGTGATCAAATGCATCTTCATGTATGTGGGCTGAACAGAGTTCAAGCTGAAGACAGTACTGATCCGTTGCAGCTATCAGAAAACATGTTATTTGAACTTCTTTTTCCCCAACAGTGGATATAGCGATATTTGTAATATTTAGAGGTCACTCTAAAAATCCTCATGATGATGATGTTGATAATAATGATGATAGTCAAAAGTTTCTATGTATATTCTATACTCCCTAACCTAGGCTTAAACGAACCCCCAGTACTATGGGCCAAAAGCTGCAAGTATCAGGCTCAATGTCTGAATAAGCAGAACCAGCTTGCAGCTGCACAAGCCAACTGACGGTATGTTGAACTAGTATGGCATAAAACAGTACGGGTCGCCGTGAAAGTACGGACAGGAAAAAGTTAAGAACCCCGTTATAAGCTGTAAACGACCATCACCGACAGCAAGTCATCACAAACAGCGAACGGACATAATGCAGTCATGGAATATCTCGCAAGTTATCAACTAGGGACATGTACTTCCACTACCCTCCGATGACTGGGATAAGATTGCACAACACAAAACGTCGATACACTGCATCGCATATTTCAATCTGGCAACTGGTAAAACCCGCATCCAGCATGCTGACTGGCCTGCAAGAACTCATTAGCATCAGTACAAGCCAGTGCGGCACCTGCCTAAAAGTATCAACGTCGTAAAACAATGCAGTCAAAATACAAGTAAGTAACAGTCACTAACAAATTCAAACAAAACAAATAAAACAACTCAAATCGGTCACAACTAACGATGACTGGGTCAGTATTGAAAGAAACGGTCAGAAACCATCAGTTATGCAGCACAGAACAATTCAAGGCAGAAACTTGTCACGCCAGTCAACACATGCAGGCCTCACTTGCTCTTTAGCTGCGACTTGCTGGTAAATGCCAAAATGCCGAGACTAAAGCAACATTCTGACTGAGACATGTACAGTACAACCTTCAATGTACAGAGGCTGCTAGTAAACCCACTGGACTGGAATCCACTGCGGAGTGACAGAGATATCGTCCACAGCTTGTTGCAATGTGTGAATCGTGTCTTCGATGTCGTTGTTGATGATCTTCAGATCGAAGTAGTGACCGTACGCGGCTTCGAGCAGTTCGCTCTCACGTATCAGACGCTCCAGACTTGCATCCTACAGCAGCCACATCATGCTCATTCATTTCTCTATCAGTTACACAGTCACAGCAACTTGACCGATGCATTGTCACTCCCAGTGCAGCGTAGGTTACGGATCACTTGTCTCCACGTCTGGTCACAGGGAAATACGAACGTGGTCCGTCTCGAGTGACGCACGACGACCGGCACTGGCTGATTATTCCTCAGCAAGTGCACTACAAGCTTGTTGTGACAGTCCATCGTTGTCTTTGCCACCGAGCTCCAATGTACCTTGCCGACTACTGTGTGCCAGTCTCCGAAGTTACTGGCCGCCAGCATCTGAGATCTGCCAGACGTCATCAAATGTCAGTTCCGCGAGTTCACCGTAGCACCTTTGGGACCCGTGCATTTGCATTTTCTGTCGCCATACTGAAATTCACAGCCTGATCTTCTGCAGGATCTAGCTAACGACTCCAAACGATTTAGGTGGGGCCAAAAGACGTACCTGTTTCGTTGGACATTCAAGTGTCAGTTTTTACGTAATGGCACTGTACAAATTGACACTTACTTACTTACTTACTTACTTACTCCATCCAGTTCTGTGTCGTGGTGCTGTCACCTCCATCTTCCTCTAACTGTAACTGAAGCCAACTGTCCATATTTCTCAATTGTGGTTTCTTTTCCAGGTATTTCTTCGTCGTTGTCTTCCTCTGCAGCCTTGATGTGTCCTGTAGTGCTTGCTTGGCAATGCTGTCATCATTTCTGCTCAACGTGTGTCTCGGTCAGTTCTACACTGTGTCTCAAAAAAAACATCCCCGATGTTTTTAGCTATAACTCACGAAAGCATTGTCGGATTTTCATATTTGGCAGAAATATTAATAAGAAAGTGAACAATCGAAAGATGCTATATTTTTCCACCTCACCTAATTAATGCTTCTGCACTACCTTGCAAAACTGAAAACACGGAAAATGTATCTTTTCACGTAAATGTTTCATGTTGATTTGTCAATA
>Ga0049105_1001787_pt1 | contig 10031 bp, 5 predicted proteins | sample WorMetvaBAHAMAS1_FD_61260 | JGI IMG/M metagenome (GOLD analysis project Ga0049105, IMG submission 61260) | Worm MetaG Olavius vacuus BAHAMAS.1 | ecosystem: Host-associated > Annelida > Digestive system > Unclassified | place: Germany: Marburg | collected 2013-04-09 | reverse complement strand
GGCCACCCGGCGCTCAGTCTGCATTCATCAAATGAACCGGGTGAACTCTCGCAATGACTATGTCATGATGACAGCACCATAAACATTGTCGTGGTTATTATTATTATTATTATTATTATCATGTAAAAAAACTGTCCCCACATATATTTCGAGTTTTGCGGCGAGTTGGGCGGCCAGGTTTGATCGGTTGTGTTGATGGCAAATAAAACGTCTTCGTCTTCTTCTTTGCTCAAACCTATAATCCCCTACAAACGCCGTTTTCCGGAGCATTTCTCTGTCAATCACAGCTCTGTTACACAGAGACAGAGAGAGAAAAGTTATAGGAAAAACCACTCACCGGTCGCATGCTTCTCTCGACGCTATCATGCAAGGCCTAACTAGTATTATTGCGTTTTGGCGTTTTCTTTGCCGTCTGCGATACAGTTCGCACCGAACGTTCTATAGTTACACGCTGATGTGTAAGAAGCACAGTGACATTCACGCTGTCGGCGGCGACGATTTGGCTATGACGTCGACGACCGTACAGTTCTATTTTCGGCTGGTACTCTACCGGTGATGGCTGCTTTTAGATCGTGGTCACTGAAACACGCGAGGCTGGCTATACAGCGGGGCTCTCCAACGACTGCCCGCGAGTAGACCTATAGAGCTGGGCTAGATTAGGATTCGATTCGTCAGTATTCAGATCCCAAGCTTGTATAACTCCGATATATGGTGACGTAGAAAGTCGTTCCACAGAAAACTGTTTAGTTCTCTATCCGAAGTGGCACGAGTTCAGTAAAACAATAATACATAGAACAAATACATTATTATCGTCTACCACTATTTGTATTTTTGTACTGCACCTATGTTCTTATTTTGTAGTAATAGGCGCATTATAAATGTCAGCATGATGATGATGATGATGATGATGATGATGATGATGATTAACCTCGACGCCACACCGTTGATATGTAAGCCCCCGCTGCAAAGTGCATTCTTGCTATGCCCTTGACCTTTGACCTTTGACTTTAAACATTTTTTTCAGCATGGTCCACTTACACAGTGAATATTTGTGCCAAATTTCGTTCAAATCCTTCTATGCCAAGTACGGATATATGGTGTCACATAAAAAATTTTTCTGAACTTGAAAACGATTTCAGCAATGGCCACTCACATGACAATTACGTCAGCCAAGTTTCATTGAAATCCATCCACTAAGTACAGAGATATTGTCCCGTCATGCGGAACAGGTGTTAACGGACGCACGGACGGCCGACCGGACTACCCGCAAACATAAGCCTCTCACCACCTATTGTTGATGGCGGAGACTACACAATACACATGTCAGTTTACCGTTCACGTCACACGCCGCTACCGTTTATCTGTGCTTTCATGATTTTGGCCCACCCTGTATAAATAATCACGAATCGCTTGTGTTGAGTGAGTGTAAAGAAATCGGAGTACAGCTACATGTACGTGCAAGTTGAAGCAATTTACGGCTACTCAACAAGTTACGTTACAATATTCCAGGTTGTTGTTACCCAAAACACCATTTCCGGCATACTGCCTATATAGCGGGCCTATGCGCCAAGTAGCATAGTAGCTAGTAGTAAACAGGGTCACCTGAAAAATGCAAAAATGAAACGCAATTCCCCTCCCCCGGCCAAAGAAAACACAAACACTAAAGTATTTGCAAAACTTCTGTAGAAAGAAAAAACTTTTTATTACAAACTAATCACGGCTTTATGCACTAAGAGTCCCTGCACGCTCTCACGCCGGCGGCTGGATATCTCAGCATGTGAGTATGTGGAATCGAAACCGGTAGAAAACGATTCGGGAATTGCCCATCTCTACTTGTCGGGATATTGCACCCCGGGCAACGGCTTCCTGACATCGATGCCGCTGAGAGTACGGCTTTGCATGTGATATGCATTAAGCAGACGTCAACCACCATAGGCGCAAAATACGAGACGACAGGGGAACGCCCCCAGATCTCGCACCGACAGACGCAGATACAAGTTGCCCACAGTATTTGAACATTTTCGCTACCTTTTTCTTTTCGGACCGATTTCACGTATTTTGTGATCATTTTCTGACTTATCTATAGCTCATCGGTTTTTTTTGTTTTGTTTACTCATTTTTAGTTTTCGTTAATGTGATAGATTATGCTGACTTCATCAGCTTTCCAACGTTTAATCTTTGCATTTTCCTCTCCTTTCCTTTACCTGCCCAAAATCTTCTGTCCCCATGATGCTTAACTATCGCAGTGCAGGAACTGGCAGTTTTTATCTCTGAAGAAATTTACAATACGTGTGATCCGTATAGAAAATAGCGGTTGCAAGATCAGTAAAACAAATCTCGAAAATAGCACAAGAAACCCATACACAAATATTTAGCAGTTTTTGAGAAACCACAATTTTCATTTTTGTGTTTTTAGACGCATCCTGTATTTACCGTTATTTTATGGTCAGAATTAAACAAATACTTTTAGCATGTCAAAGGCAAGGAGAGGGCACGCTATCTGGTGGCCTTCCCGTCTTTTCACCCTTTCCATGGTCCGCTTTGCATTGAGGATGTGCAGTGCCGTTCGTACCCACATTTTGTAGCAGCTCTACGTCCCGCCCATAGTCGTCGGCCCAATCACGGGTCTAAAGTACCCGTGTGTCGATGATCAAATCCGAATCGACGGTTGAGTGCCGACCACCCACGCGACGCCTCTGACGTCACTCCTGCCTCCCACATAGTAGTCGTACTCACGTTTCCAGCCTTGAGAAATCGCAGTTTTCTTTGCTCCGCTCGGCGCCGTTCGGGCTTTTAGCGCATCGGCTTTGGTCACAGCAACGAAGTTGCTCTACGTCGAGCCCAGTTAGAACTGGGATGGGTGACCATTCACGATTCTATACCGTCTTGGTATTTAACTGGCCACCCTGACCAACTCAGGCTTTAAATTTTGTTGTCTTGGTGTGCCGAGTGTGCTTAGTGTTTTATAGATTATTAAACATACAGTATATGGCTTCTCTACGGAGCCCCGCTAGTACCTGTGCAACAAATATTTCTTATCTGGTGGCCACCAGATATTATCTGGTGGCCACCAGATAATATCTTGTATCTGGTGGCCACCAGATAGTTATCTGGTGGCCACCAGATAAGAAATATTTGTTGCACAGGTACTAGCGGGGCTCCGTAGAGAAGCCAAATATTTCTTATCTGGTGGCCACCAGATATTATCTGGTGGCCACCAGATAAGAAATATTTGTTGCACAGATACTAGCGTGGCTCCGTACTTCTCTCAGTTTTCTTCGTATAATCCAGAAAACCGCAGTCTTTGTTCTTGTCTTGCACTTGTTCTTGTTTTTGATTTTGGAAACTTTTGGTCTCGTTGTTCTGCTGTTGATCTTGCTCTTTACACATTTTGGTCTTGTTTTCCAACTCTCCTATTATTACTACTACTATTGTTATTTTTGCACACTACTATACACACATGGGAGAAAGTGATATTCTTGTTCTGTTTTCATAACTGAACCAATTAACGTGGTTGACGTCACTTTGATGTCTTTTATAGCATCATTTAGTGCTGTATTATAATACGATAATACAGTATGCGTACTATGTACTTGGTAATGCGTTAGAGAGTGATTTCTCAAGTAGTCACCGAATAAATATTACTATATTTTACAAATCACTCACTTACGGCGATACACTGTCAGATTCCTCATTAAAAGCTACCCGTTACGTAATCCCTTTACAGTTTTCTTATAAAATGGGACCGCATTCTACAAAAAAATCTAGGCTCACTATATAACTATAGCTAAAATATTTACGTGATTAAAATATTCTCCTATTACTATACATAATTCGCCAAACTCTAATGTTGTGTATTTTGCTTTCCATTTTGTATTTAGTTAGACTTCATTTCATTGGCGCTAAAGTGGCGATACATCCGCCTTTAGTTACCTTTAACTGCGTACGTATGTGTTGTATTACTTTATCGTGAAATTAGGCGACTACATTCAATAAATAAACAAGATTGCCTTCTAATCTAAGGCCGACCACCCGCGAGTGCGTGTATTTAGTTAAGTACCGTGAAATTAATGTACAGATGACCCAACCAACAGTGTCAAAGCACTGCAGGAATAGGGATTTTCGACCTTTTTAGCCTCTGTGACCGTGACCTTGAACCAATAACCTTTATATACGAACTTGACCCGTATTCCTGGGAGATATACCGGATGTGCAAATATGAACTTCCTACGTCAAGGCTTTCGAAAGTTATCGTGTTAGAGACATACATACAGTTATAAAGCACGCCGCTTCGGGGGTGGTAAATAAAGGAAAATGTTTGCCATACTTTGTACATTCGATCCGCCGCTCACGATACCCTGACGCCGCACCCATGGCAAAGCGACCGTTACCCAGTATGTTGTAACTACATATAAATATTGACAATACTATGACCTTACCCTATTTATCCAGCTTTCAGCTGCAAGTTGCGCACCCACGTTATCTACCGCCATTTTTTACACACAGAACTGTTGACTTAGTTTCTCTGCACGATCCAACTGTACTTCAACATCTGTGGCTTAAGCGTCAGTTTTCTGTCTACGTCAAATTACGGTCAAGGTTCACCGACTTAGACCACGAAAGCGTAAACATCAGCCGGTGGCCAAGCCACTAAGATTTGAGGGTTTGAACCCCCATTTGTTGCCAAAGGACACTCGCGGAATTTGTGTAGATCCACGAAAATTTTTCGCGAACCACCATTCTGGAGTCGGAGAATTTTTCCCCATTTCCCGTTGTGAATTCGCCGGTCCAACGCTGGAATCTCTCCATCACCGAATACCTCCCATCTCCCCTCGCAGAACGTTTGGCCCAGTGAGTGATGAAATAGCAAATCTTATAATCTGTAATATTTTCCCCTTATTTTCGTATTTTGTACGGTAATTTATGTCCGTTCCGTGAGCTCACAATGCACTAAAATCGTCTGCATCTGCAGGGGTTTTGCCCCAGACACCACTGGGATGGTTTACAGCACTCTTCAGAGATCACCAGCTGCCGTAGCAGAATACAAGATGCTTCGCGGCGAAGGAGGGAGGACTGTGCCCCAGCACCGTCATGTCTGCGTATATGGCTGACTTTTTGGATAAACGGTGGAGAGATGACGTAGCTCGGGCGAAGAGATTAAAGTTACGAATGTATAGTTATGGAACAGGGATTTGGTCCCCAATCTCCAAGAAAAAGAGGACTATTTAAATGTTTCAGTTTTTTTATGTCAAGTGCAGTGCCCGCTGTTGTAATAATAAAATGCCAGCTTTTACGTTAACAATCGTATTCCGAGAAAGTAAGCCTAAATGTTTTCTGCCACGTTTTCTATAAAACTCGACCGATTCTGATATAATTTGGTACATAGTAGGTGTCCTGAACAAACTCGCCGTAAAGTTTTTTTTGTAAAGGAGCATTTTGTAATTCTGTTTTTTTGTAAAGATGTTTTATTTCCACCTCCTCCGAATAGTGCCTCCACTACCTTGCGAAGTTACGAAACGTAGTTAAAATTTTGAATATATAGTATATCCTGAATAAATATGCCACAGTAATGTACGTGTTTTCCACCTTATCTAAGTGACTCTATAGATCTACACTATCTCGCAAAACTTAAATTTCGTGTATTGAATGCTGCGAATGCGTTCTTTAAATTTGAAATGGATTGAGGCGCAAAAGTATGAAAAACCTAGAGACTTAAATTTCGTGTATTGAATGCTGCGAATGCGTTCTTTAAATTTGAAATGGATTGAGGCGCAAAAGTATGAAAAACCTAGAGACGCCGAAAAATGAGATCTGTCAGCAAGAAAAGAAACAACATTTCAATCAAGCAGCTGTTCAAAATGCTGTCCGATGGCGTTCAGAACGCACGCCTTTAGCCGTCGCCACTGACCGATGACCTCTCAACGACGTCTGCTTTAGCTCATATATAAAAATAACATGTAGACACTTTTTGTCTACAGTGAGAATATTATGTTTTATTATGTCTACATTTCTTATCAATCATTATTCGAAATAAGTAAAAATTATTGTTGAGTATGATTTGTTAAAATACGACTTTTAAATTTTACAAGTAGTGTATAGAGACATCGAAGTGGAAACGACTGCATTACTGTGAGCAAAATATTTATTCAGGACACTATAACTACCAAATTTTTTTTCAGAATCGACTAACTTTTACAAAAGATATTATGACAAAGAAAGTTTCTCTTACTTTTTCTAGGACACGGTGATAGTGTAGGCCCTATATACAGGGTGACTGAAAAAGAAGGGGGGCGGCTGTACGTCTTTGTTGAAACAGTATAATTTTGTCATTTTCAGATATATTTTAACAAAATTTGGTGGTAAAGGTGTACAGTATATTTTATCGTTTAACAGTTGTTTAAAAATTTCATGCAAAATTTGCACGCACTGCTGACATATCAACAAAAGTCGCAGGTTTATTTTAATAACGCCCGGTACACAATACTGTGAATTAACTAAGGCCTGTTTTACTCGACTGCGTTTAAGCCTCCTCGATTATAAGAAAAAAATCAAAGAAGCGCTCATAAAGTGCATGAAGTCAGAAAAATGCCAGACGTTTTAAAACTGGTTTAGAATGTTGCTCGCTGCACAAATAACAATATACATGTAAACTTTTGAAAATCGGCAATTTTTTCCGAGACGATTGATCGCTGTAATTATCACCCTGACGGCCGATTTACAAGAGTTTTGGACGAATAATTCGACATTTCGTTTACTTCCGGTTCCGGTGGCACATGTCTAATGACACGATCGCTCGCATAAGCCTAGTTTAATCATTATCGATAGCAACAGCGACAAGGCGATGGCAATTTTATCGCCGTCTTCTTAGAGATGGTTAAGATCAATACATCCCAAATGAAAATATATAAGACCTCGCGAAATACCGTGATACCGGTATGCCGCGGTATTTAACGATGTTTTCAGTTAGAATTATAGTTTCTCCGAACCGAGCAATTGGTTTTGGTTTAGGCCTACGTCCAACGTAAACAAACTAGAAAGCACTCAGAAAACGCGAACATGTGAACATGAACAGACCATTTTTAAAATGGTTGCAAATATAAGTTCCCTAACACTTTCCGTTTTCTGAAAGCACGGACTATGAGACTTCCTATTGGAGCCGAGAGTTGCTCCTGTGATACCTGGCATCTGGCGCCAAGGCTGTGTCGGTTCAAGGACCAACTGACGCCGGGAGGTTTCGTCGCATTTCATCACAAGTTACGTAGGCCACATGGGAATTAGAATGTATATGCTGAAGGACCCGTCGTAGACCACACACGAACTCATCGACGGGGGTGGTTCACGGGGGTAAAAGGGCCCCATCATGGGGTGAAAGAGCCCCATATGGCAGTGAAAAGCCTGATATGTAGGTGTAAAGGAACGGTCACAACAAGAAAGGGTTAGGTAAAGGGGACCATAGAGATGCACTTGCTGGAGGGTGACGACTAAAAAAGTCTTCAGAAAATTGAGGAAAAATTCCTGCCCATCCGGGGAGAAGGGGGCTTATTCGGGCTTGGGCCGGCACTGGATATACTGTCGGCCTATAGTTCGGGGAACGGGAACTACTATATGGGAAGTTGGGAACAGGAGAGAATAGGAATCATTGACCCATTCCTGCAGACTTGTACACTGTGCTGTTGTCATTATGGCCAAGCTTCAAACTGTACAGTAAACTGTGCTGTCCACACCATCGTACATACGGTGTATTTTAAATGCTGCTGGGTAGCGTGCAACTTGTGCATGTTGTGTAAGTAAGTAAGTTTTTTTTCTAAGGCGTCGCATATCAGAAGTCATAGAGCGCCGTGTTCATGCTTCCCGAGAAAGGCGTCCCTTCAGCTGTCGTCTGAACAGTCCGTAGGTGATGTCTGGATTGTGCAGCTGGACCGGAAGAAAGTTCCACAAGCGAGGTCCAGCGGCTGCAAAAGTTCTGTCGCCGTAACTTCTGAGTGTTCGCGGCACCACGCAAGTCGGAACGTCAGCTGACCTCAGAGAGCGCCGAGTGTTGTCGGACACGAGGCAGCAGTCATCTGCCAAGTAGAGAGGCGCCTGCCCGGACAGCGACTGGCGTATGATTGCGGCTGTCATTTCTACTGAAGGACAAATTACGAGAGCGGGGAATTGAGAAAAAAACGGAAATTTGACCAGAAAATTGGATGGAAATTGGAACGAAATGAGTAGCGTTAAAACGGGAATGGACATATAAGTTGGTACGCGGGAATGGCAGGAATGGGTATCAAAAACGCATTTCTGCAAACCTCTAACTGGACACTAACACGCGGCACGGACGGCCCACTGAACAGTAATCTCACATTCGGTCGACGTCGGCTTAAATAAATGCCATCAGTGCTATTGATCGAACGCAGTCGCACCAATGTGACGCTGTTTTCGGACGCTCCATTCAGACGTCGGCAGTCACAGAATGTAGTGTCTCACTCTGGTTTCATTGTAAGCCTGTCTACCTAATTCTGTCAAGTTCTGTTTGGGTAGTCGTATAATGTCGCGTATACTCGTATAAATTCTTACGAGAGCGCAGCGCTATAGCGAGACTGTACACAACGTTTAGAACTAGGCTGGCAGGTCAGTGACTGATTACGTGCTAAAAATGGGTTACCACTGATCATCAAGGGCCATAACTGATAAAATCACGTTTGGTTATGAAACCACAAGTAGACCGCCCCGAACACAGTTCTGGAGCAAGGCCGTTACTAGGGGATGTGTTGGGCGTTAAAACACCGCCGAAATAAAATAGAATTTAAACGTATATAAGCACACACATTTGTTTCAATTTTTAGATTTTTTTTGCAACAAAAATAGAACGACGCATTCTCCAGGCTTCACTGCGTTTTCGCCCACGTCTTCGCCCTGGATCCCGCTGGGGTCGAGCTTACAGCGCTCCCAGAAACCCTCTAACTGGATTTGAGGAGCAAAGGAAAGGAAGAAAGGTAAGAAAGAAAGGGAAGAAAAGGGAAAGAAAAGGAAATAAATATGTTTTTGGTTACATAACCTTAATTGTCTGGAGCCGCTGGGCCCGAACCCCATTGTTGGAGACCCAGGCCCATCACCTAAAACCTGACCCATAGGAATTTGTACCCAATGTACGTCCGTTCTAATGTCGTGAAAGGCATTCACACAAACCATTTAAAGCTTCGCCTCGTACGCCGTTGGGCAGTTTACCAAAGTTCCAGTATTACGTATCACACATCTGTATAAATATTCTATCCAGATGCCGTACCTGCCGTACCTCCTAGTCATGCCGTATCATATCATGTAGCCACGGATAAGGTCCCCGCCAAGATGGCGACAACAAGTTCCGGTCTATTTTTAGCGACAATTCACAACCAATCGCAACTCGCGGAAAGAAAGCACGTGGCACGCTATTGGTCGATAAACACTGCGGCAACGGCTGTTCCATTAAGCGCGCACCCCTCTCCATTTGTTATTACAACGAAATTAGCGGCGGCCATATTGGGCGGGCCGTTGTTCGGACGAGGTGTTCTGCCGGCCCAGTACTGCCCCTGTGGTGCAGAGCACCTGTCGAAAATACACAGTGAACATCAAAAGTACCCCCTCCTGTGAATTTGTTGATATTTCAGCAACGCGTGCAAATTTTCGCATGAAATTTTACACAACCTGTTACGCAGTAAAATGTGCAATTATCACGGAGGTTTGTTGAATTAGACTCCATATTTGAAGATTACAAAATTATGCTGTTTCAACTGAGACAACCCCCGTTTCTCAGCGTTCCGAGCGTAGTCTTCACCGGTAGTCTGTTTGTGGCTCTGATGGATCTAAAACAGCCGGTTTGTTGCTGATGCGATGAGGATGCAGACTTAATTGGAGATGAAGAGATTTACAGAAGCTCAAATTGACCACCATTTACAGCCGTAGCCATAGTGGAGCTCTAGATGAAGTTCGCCACTGTTAATATGTTCTTGTGGCAGCTCTTCTCAGATGGTCTGCAAAGCAGCTTTCAACTCACCAGTCGTCTTAGGCTT
>Ga0049105_1001786_pt1 | contig 10033 bp, 5 predicted proteins | sample WorMetvaBAHAMAS1_FD_61260 | JGI IMG/M metagenome (GOLD analysis project Ga0049105, IMG submission 61260) | Worm MetaG Olavius vacuus BAHAMAS.1 | ecosystem: Host-associated > Annelida > Digestive system > Unclassified | place: Germany: Marburg | collected 2013-04-09 | reverse complement strand
GCTGCTTCTAAATGGTCTAAGTTGTGTGCATAAACTTGGGCATGTTTTGAAATTTTTCGCAAACTTCAGCAAAAACAGTAGCGCCAATGCGCCATCTAGCAATTCAGTTCACTTCGGCGCATAACATTGTAAAATGCACATCTTCATCTGAAAAACACAGAAAGTCACATCAAAATCAACCTATGATAGCAGTGCTACAATTAGTTGCCTATGTCTGAAACGTGACAAAAAAACACTTGTTTTCGATGATTGTCGCCGTCTGTGCATCCACCAACACCCCACCCAACTGTCTTCAACTTTTTTGTATTCAATCCAGTTTTTTTGCGCTAGAATCCCTGAAATTTCAAAAAGGAATTTCCCTTTTTGTGGCATTTTGCTTATAAGTCCCAAATTTCATGAAAATCAGGACGAATAATTTTGCAAAATTAGGGATTTTTGGTATATTTGGCAAGGCATAGGGAGTATTTAGTCCCCTACTCCGTGCCAAGACTGGCATTCTTGCCGGTAAACTTGTTGTTGAACGACAAAATGCATGTAAATTGTATCTGAAGTACAGATTACAATTACTTTCTTTTCAGTTGCTTGTATTTTAATTTTTACTTACTGTACATTACAACTCTGGCGTCTGCAATTATGAATCTGTACAGTGGGTGTTAAGTGTATTTTATTTTTATTTGCATTCAGTTTTATTGAAAAATACACTTCAGAACAAAACACGCATAGTTTGTCGTCCTTTGACATTCTGCATTTTACACACTTGGTAAGTGCATGAGATTATGTTCATGTCAATGTCATTCTCAAAAGTTAATTTTATGCCAGAAAAGCAGGCCATCTTTGTAATAGTGCTAACACTTATTGCAATATTAAATGCAGTGGGAAATTCCAGTGGCAGCCAGAAAAGTTTTTAATGCTTAGACGTCACAAGTTGCATGCGTTAATGGACTTAACCAAGGCCAACTCAGCCTTCCATCCCTCCGGCGTCGGTAAATGAGTACCAGCTTCGGCTAGGAAGGCAAAGGCGGGTATGGTTCATTCCGCTAGCAGATGTACGCGGGGTGTGCAGGTGAAACTGTGAGATCCCTTGAGAAAGCGTGCCATACCTGAGCACCTCAGATGTGTGTTCACGACAAGGCGCTATACAAATCCGTGTTTACCTTTACCATTAACCATAGATTTTATTAAAGCAGTGTCATGGCAGGGTTACATAACACCATTGTGATTTATTGTTCGTGGGTTTGAGTCCTGCCTCAGCACCATTGTGCAGTGGCCTTAGGCAAGCTACTTACACCTGTGTGCCTCTGTCACCAAGCAGCAGAACTTGGTACCAGTCAAAGGGCAGTAACACTGCGAGGATCGGAAGGTAACCATAGGTATGGCTGGCATAGTGGTTAGCGCGTCGGCTTCGATCAACGAAGTTAAACTACGTCGGGCCCGGTTAGTACTGAGATGGGTGACCGTGTCCGGGTTCAATTCCCGGTGCCGGAAGCTCGTTTCAGTATGTAACCAACCAGCCACCCAAGACCAACTCAGCCTTCTATCCCTCCGGGGTCGGTAAATGAGTACCAGCTTCGGCTGGGATGGCAAATGCAGGTATGGTTCATTCCGTTAGCAGATGTGCGTGGGGTGTGCAGGTAAAACTGTGAGATCCCTTGAGAACGCGTGCCATACCCGAGCGACTTTAGGGGTGTGATCACGACAAGGCACTATACAACTCTACCTTTACCTTTACCTTTACCTTTACGGCAACGCACTTGCCATGCATCACAGACTTTGTGGTATTCCCACCTATGGGTTGGCCTACGAGAGGGAGATAAGCACCCCCCCCCCTGTGCCTTCGTTTGGGTATGGCACCCTCTACCTTTACCCTGGCTGTGAAGTGTAGAACTGACAATACCGGGACTCAGTATATCACTATGTTGCTAATTTGCTAATCCAGAAGTGGCATCGATCGACATGGGTTACGGAACATGTGACAAAAAAATTCAGCTTGTTGCGGAGTAATACAATACATGCATTAATTATGGAGTTACTAAGCACAACTTTGTATGTATAGAATCGAGTGCAGATGTCAGCAGTTGTAATCAAGCATTGTAATAGCATCTTCTACATCACTCCACAACACTTATACACTACTAACCCAGCCAACCTGAAAACTGCAACTGTCCCAATTCACACAGCACCCACATATGGTACAAGTATTAGACGTGTATGTTTGTGGAATATGGGACCAGATTTCTCAAATTCACCACGTCCTCCAATGTCTGTGGCAGTAGGCTTTCGTGATATAACATTACTCCCTACTCTCGGTAGTAGTAACAGAAAATTAAGCGCTGATATCTAGTTCCAGATCTTAAGAAAATGTTGGTTGTAAAGTTGTTCAACACACAAGTGCCGACTTTTGTGGGTGCACAGCTTCCCTTTCCTCCATCCCCTCATCCTCTCCCCTCCCCTTCCTCTCCCTTATTCCCATCTCTTCCCCCGGCACAGGTAAGGGGATCTGCGGAAGCGGGTCTGGGCAGAGCCCGGCTGCCAAACGACATTTGGTGCATTTTAGGCTGGAAAAAGTACTTCTGGTGAGAGCAATTTTAGTGCAGTTTACGAAATGACTGCATCAGCACGTAAAAGCCAAGCGTTTTCATGCGAGAAAATTGCAAAACCGAGGCAGATTTCTACGGGTGCTTGGCATCCACATAATTTTCTCCGTGGGTGTTCGAGCATCGAAGCACTCACGGAGTCGGTGCCTACGGTTTAACACAGTGCAGTTAACACAGCAGTGAGTGACATACACACAGTTGTTCCAATCAAAATAACTAAACTGTCAAGTAAGAAAATTCATTGCTATTACGTAACAACCGCGAAGAATTACCTGAATTATTACAGACATTGCACAATCACACTTTGATTAACATGTTTTAATTATACAATTACCGTACTAAAGTCGTGCCAAAACGGACTTTCGTAACAAAACTGTACACATGGCAAACGCGAGTCGTATAACACAGACAAGCTTGGCAGCTAACAGTGCAACGCAACGGTTAATCGTACAAAAAAAGTTACAAAAGTGACTACTGCTGTCAAAGTATTCGATACACATCGAAATGTCGGGGAAACCAAGCATTCTGCCCGGCTGCAGTGCGATTAACACTAATGATTTGATCTCGTGGCGTGAACAGCCGGCGATTGGGTACTAGCACCACTTCCACCGCCGCCACTGTCGCCACCGCCAGTACCCTGTGTGCTGACGACCCACACTGCACATCATAACAAGCATATACTGTTATTTCAAAGCCGACGGATTTCTGTACAGTAGAGATGGGCCGAAGTTCGGCAAACGCCGAAGAATTCGGCCGAATGTGTGTATGCTCACGTGCGTACTTACCGGTACAATGACATTTCCTGGCCGCTTAGTGCACTCACCAGTAAAAGACTTTGTTTCCTCCTAGCATATAACATTTGGCCAAACGTTCGGCACTCGTTCGGTGAGCCTGCCCAAACCTTCGGCTCCGGCCGAATGTCATAATCTGACATTCCGCCCATCTCTACTGTACAGTTCTTTTGAAGGTCTTGCAGCAGTCTGTATGGCAGAACTAGCCCAACAGTGGTATTTGGAATAATCTATGCATGAAAACATGCAGAATGTTTGATCCACCATATATGTTCAACATGCTTGTCGAGTAGTTTCTGTTCTGTAAACAGGACGGCACGCTGCAGACATTCATGTACTATCTGTGTCTGTTCCTGTGGCTCAACAGGGACTCTGACGTTAAACTGTTACGGGCGTAATGCGGGTTCAACTCCCCTGGTTGTGCAAAATAATTTGAATCAAAATGAAAGGTGCACATGTCCCCCCTCCCCGAGATGAATTTCACAGATAGACAAGGGAATTAAATAATGTTGGAATTATGGTGAACGTAGCAAAAGACATTATTCAAGGGAATTTACCGGGAGAAAGATCAAGACTGGATAACATAAACTCATGGATAGGCCTTGGCTTAGCTGATGTACTGAGATCAGCAGAGTTCAGTGGCACATAGCCTCGGACTGAGGAAGGCTAAAGACGAGACGAACGAAAGTCTTGCAGTGACAATAAAATCGAGGGCAAATATCAGTGCATTACTAGTATACATGGCTCTGTTAAAAAATATCACATTCATGCAATGCCTTAAACACACATATGACAACCGCAGACAGAAAAAGAAACGAAAGTCGTTAAGGAAGTGGAAAGCACTCACGTGAGTTTACACTACCATGGCTGACCAATCTGTCCATTTACTGGTTAAGTCATTATTAAGTGTCAATGTACGAGTAATGCTTTGTACATTCAAGTGGTTACCATAGAACTTGCAATATTAATTTTTTTACATCTGCATTAAAATGGATGGAGACACCATGTCGTTACTAATATCTAAGTTTGTGCTCGCTTCTACTCTCTGGAGACGAGTGCGATCGAACTTAACACAGAGTGCAGAATGGTCTTAAGTTGCAGTCAATTACCTTTTTCAGTACAGTAACCTGACCCAAGGTCACAAAATTACAGCCTTCAAAACGAAATTACAACAAAAGCAAATAAATCAAACAACTGTGTCGCCTGCATGTCCTGCACTTGTTAACAGTGTCTGCAACACAGATAGTTGTTCTTTTTTTAGAAACTCTAGAATCTCTTTCACGATGTTAAACAAAGCTTTGAAACAATCCCATATGCAGATCCCTGAAAAATTTGATCATTTCTTGTGACCAGGCCTACTTCTTATGAAAAATTTTATCACAAAAAATAAATTCTACCTAACTTAATGAGTAATAGTTCTGATCGGCAAACAAACGAAACAACAACAAAAAACAAAGCAAAAACATAACCTCGCTCGCAGAGACAATAAACACAAAAAAAATCAAACCACTCTACTCACCAATGATAATTATTATAATGACAAGAACGACGCCAACTAATATCAGCCACATCTGTGCCAGAAACAAGACGAACAGCATATAAAATAATAAGCGATGAAGAACAACAAAAATCCACGCGTAACCACATAAAACAGAAAACTCAAAATAACTGCTGTTTACTAGCAGAACCATAGTTGCGAAGTTTTTTAAAGTTCAAGAATTAAATTTTTTTTAAAGTTTGAAATTAAGTTCTACATTCGCTCAGAATTCTCATGCGAAGACTCTACAATGTTAGTGCCATTGTCGCCGATTTCTCTGATTTTGTCCACGAGATGTAGACTATACAATGTACTTTAACAACGTTCTTGACTGTTGGAAATGCTAGTATGTGATATTTTCTGCCAGCTACATTACGTCCGTTTTACAGCTATACATAAAATTATTTAGTTTTTCATCATAAAGATCAAGACATGAAGTTTGAACAACACAACTATAGGCAGAACATGTGCAATGAAGCAGAAAAAAAGATGACATATTATATAATGCAAAAGGTGACAAGAACTTGTGTACCAATATGGATAATGACACCAAGGGCATAGACAAAAATGGCTGAAGCCCTCCCCGAAACGACAAAAGGGCACCCAATGGCTCGCTGGTGATGGCCGCTAAGCGATATTATCATGAGCACTGATTTCAGCTTTTGCTAAGCAGTTACACCCAAACCCGAAACCCGGGTTTTGTGTTTTCAAAACCAGAAACCCTGGTTTTAACACAGAGCCCCAAGTTTACAAACCCTAATCTCGACCTCGCGGGGTCCATGTTAACCCAGCGAAAATTATTTTCTGCCTATGCCTCTGGAGAGAGCCCCGGGTTTACAAACCCTAGTCGTGGCCTCGTCGGGGCCACAGACCCGAACATGTTAGCTCCCGAAATCATTTTCTGCCAACGCCCCTGACTGACACACTGCTGTGACAAAGTTTACAAACGAAATAGCAGAATTTACCTTAAGATTCTGCCACCAGTACTTGCGTTTGAGTCTTGTTGCAGACATCTCAAACTGCTGCGCTCCCGCTTGCAGAGCATCTGGACGACAAAAATTCAGTCAGCTAAATAAAAACTTGGAAATATTAGATCATGTGCATGCTTCAGTATGAGACCAGTGGGAGTTATATGTGAATTTAAATTAACAGTCATCTATAACACTGTGTTATAAACTGATAAGTTTTTTACACTGATTAGTGATTAATAGTAACTGACATCCTATCTCGTACCGTTTTGGAGTAATCGCAGCTTATTGTTCCAATTTTGGACACTTTGCGTTTTTGAGCCGCCCTTTGGGGGGCTTAGGGACAACGTACAATGTTCATCTGTGGCTCACTGCAAAGCGCATAGTGGACTTCCTATTAGTGTTAATTGAACTTTTTTCGCTAGGTGTTACGGCTGAGGCACTATGGGTGAAAACAGATCGAAAATTGGCGATTTCGCTCCAACGCGGCCAGTTATGTGTGGTCAGTGGAGAGAAAAATGGTTGTCAGCTTATGTAGTAAGTCACACTATTGTAACCGACCCTTCTATCTGCAGCCAGGTCTCATCTCAAATCACGCACCTCTAGTTTCGACAAATGCTCACAATCTTCCATCTGACGTTACGTCTGCTCCATCGCTGGCCGTCTTTGGACGGCGCCTGAAGACAGAACTTTTTCGCCGCTGCTACAATGCTGCCTGACTGTTCCTTACTCTTATAGTGGTCTATGAAATGGACTTTCTATTTAGGCCACTCTAAATATTACGCTTGATGATGACGATGATGATGATGAAATGCGGTCTGACATCTGACCTGCTCTGTCATCAAGTTCCGTGAGTTTCTTGTCTCGTTCCAGCACTTTCTCCACGTTCACTCTCATTATGTCAACCACCTGCATGCAATGTGCACAAGATCACCAACATACGTTTTGTTATAGTGTTGTAAGAATTAACCAACTTGCGTTTTTCAAATCCGAGCTTAGAACTCCACCGTTTCACCTGGTTCATAGTGAGAGATGGCAATGACACAACACCACCTGTGCTAACACCATCCACCTCATCTCCAAAATGACCTGCTACGTGTCAAATGGGAAGAATAATACTCAGTCTGCCACCATCCATGAAACTACTACCTTACCTTATGATGGGATGGAAAAGAGCACATTATTGTGATTCTGACGAACATTATTATTTTTGGTGAGTGAAAATGAACGCCATTTTGCTGCTATATGCAAATCAAACAATACTCAAAAGTCGAAAAAAACATGGAGAAAGCAACAAAACTTAAAACATTTCATTGCAAAGAGACAAAAAACTAACTCGCATGCAACATAAATGTACATTGTGCATACACAGCTTCACATGACAACACATTATCATCAAAGTATAACTGGTGCCTACGTGTCATCGCGGTCATAGGCGTGGTAGCTAACTATCAGCAGTTAACTCTCATCCTGCATTACTGCCCAATTCTGCTGTGGGACAGGCTGTCAGACGCACCAAAACGATCAGACGCATCACTTTAACATGATGCTGATGTAATTCCTCTGGACATGTGTAACCACAGTTACCAGTTGCCACAGTTACTTCTGCCTTTATTCCTGTGTACATCATCTTGTGGCAAGCTCGTCGTGCCGCAGACACATCAATGAACTGGCGACAGAGCCTTTTCTGTTGCCACACCGCGAGCATGGAACAGGCTATTGACGGAGCTGAAACTGCTGCAATCGATGGACTTGTTTCGTCGTGATCTGAAAACATTTCTGTTTCATTCTGTCTACGGGCACCAAGATACGGATTGACTCTGTGATGCGCCCTCGGTCTTCTACTAGGGGGCGCAATACAAGTGCCTCAGTTACAGTTACAGTTTAGCCTGGCATGAAATTCTTAATTAGTTCTGCTAATTACGACTCCTTATGTTGTTTCTGTGCTAAATGATTTACTTGCTGGCGCAAACTGCAAACATGCAACAACACCTGACCTCCAGGAAACTGGTCCGACCAACCTAAGAAGAGGCGGCAGTTACTAGCTGGACCAACAGGAGGTATCAAGGGACTCGCGTCGAAAAGTGGAAGATGCAGGGACAGTGGTCTTCAACAGACAAAAGTGGTTGTCTGGATGTGGTCAATGCGTCCAAATTAAACGAGGTCACCATCAAGATCAATCACGAGTCTAAAGAGGTGGGAGTGAGTGCAAACCTTCACGAAGTCTGAGTCAGTAGGAACTCTTAATGCATTTCAATTAGATATAATGTCATCTATACCTCGTCGACCTCTGCCTGTGTCTGCTGCAGGCGTTTACTTGGCTGTCCGTGTGGCTGCGAACCGCTACTGCTAGCACCAGCTGCGTCATCCCTGTAATCAACAACAGTTACAAATATCTAAACAGTGTACCCGAGCCCCAAGCAAAATGCAGAGAGATGTTGCGTGTAAAATGCAGAGAAATATCACATGTAGCAACGTTGTGTTACAGTGTTATAGGCGACAAGCCATTCTTATGGAACAAGGCAAAATTCGACCCTCTGTAACTTTGTACTCCTTCGACTGATCATTACCAAACTTGGCGTGATAGATTACGCCGGCAACCCCTACTCATATGCCGATTTTAGTTGAATTTGGTTGGTTGGGGAATTCCCCACCAATAGGTGAAATATAACCTCTCTGTGACTTATGTAGTGTCCCTTTTTGTGGCATTACATGTAAATCTGACACGTGCTGGTTGTAACACAGAATGAACTTATTTTATGTGCCAGTTCTCGAAGACAAAATTAGGCCTATAATGTAATGGACTATAGAGTAGGCCTACCACCCAACTTCATCATTTACATTCCCTGAAACGATCCTTCCATAAACACAAAAGATAATAGCAAGCACATCAAAGACACTTTAAAAACTGAACCTGGCACTATAGTCCAAGTTCACACAAATGAAGTTTTAATAGTTTGTCAAAATGGTCAAGAGGTCCAGAAAATATTTTGCAGTACCAAGTCCAGTTATTTATAATCAGTCCGTGATAATGCCTATGTAGATTTTGTAGTGTTGTTACGGTGTCACTAGTTTCGGTCAGTGTTGCTCAGTGTTTCCATGAAAAAGTCGGTGGTCGGTTCGGTTTTGGTGTTTACATACTTGCACCAAGTACCACTGTATGGCTTCCATCACGTATAGTTTGGCACTGTATGGCCTGGCTGTAGTTTTAGTCAGCGAGCAAGTGGTGTGTGTGCTTGGTGCATAATGGTCTGCACGTAAGGTGGTTAAATTATCTCAGTCAGCCCTTGCTTCCCATGCAATGCGAAATGCATTCGTAGACGATGAGACCTCGAGTCTGCACAGAAAATACCCATATTAGTCTGCTGCAGGTACTGTAGCCATCGTGCCTGGTGATCGGCAGTTAAAGCACTCACTGACGGTAGACCTGGGCGCCAGAGCCGAAGCCGCAAAAGTTCAGCCGAAAAACGTTTGAGAGGAAGCCGAGCCGAATTTTAGTTGAGCCGAAGCCGGAAAATGTTTGAGCCAGCCGAGCCGAGCCAGAAAAATTTTGACGTTATAATTTTTAACTGCATTTTTTCACAGCTACCTATGGACTTTTACGGCACTTAAATGTATTAAATGGCATTAGTTAACGCATATTTATATCTATTATTCATTGATCTAGCCAACTTCCATACTAGGAAGTTGGAAGACACAACGCAAGCATGCCACCGCCACAAATTTTCTCGATGCAAGAATGGTGTTTATCTTGATGCTGAATGTTGATTGATGGCGTTGCTTCATTCAAGATGTGGAACAGTGCTAGATTCAGATAGGCTAACGGTCAAACAAAATACAGTTCTAAACTTCTAGCATGCCCACGCGTGAGTGTAAACTGTGTAACTGTGAGATCTACTAAGTAGGACTAACCTTTTAATATACATAATACAGCTCTATAGGATTTTTTTATTAGGAAGCACAATATAACAGTCAGTGTCAGTCAACAGTGGTAATATTATCCACAGTCAGTTTAGAACTTCAGATCGAGGTCGACTTGGTCAGCAGTGAGTAAAACGTTTTTTTGGATGTTACCGTCATGAACGATTACACTTACAAGTTACAACTGAGAAGCAAACTTAGCAAAGTACAATAACAGTCTCA
>Ga0049105_1001785_pt1 | contig 10035 bp, 7 predicted proteins | sample WorMetvaBAHAMAS1_FD_61260 | JGI IMG/M metagenome (GOLD analysis project Ga0049105, IMG submission 61260) | Worm MetaG Olavius vacuus BAHAMAS.1 | ecosystem: Host-associated > Annelida > Digestive system > Unclassified | place: Germany: Marburg | collected 2013-04-09 | reverse complement strand
TAGTTAACTACTTTGTAGTAGTTGACCCCAAGTAATTAAATTACTTTATAAATAAAGTAGTTAACTACTTAGTTTAACTACTACAAAGTAATTGAAAAAGTAATTGTAGTTAAACTACTTGTTGAGTAGTTGATGCCCATCACTGCTGACAACTTGTTAGTAAACGAAAATGATGATGATGATGAGGTGAGTAAATGTATTGCTAAACCGAAGGTCGATGATTGCGTATTCACCGGTGTGACTCGGATGACACAGTGACAATGCGAGCTGGGGCAGAGCGAACCAGCAAGTCAGTCAACAGCTGAACCAGGTAGAAATGTCCGAGGTGGTTCGTCTGGAACGTCGTCTCAAAGCCGTCGTCGGTAAGTGAGTGAGGCAAGCCGAACACACCAGCGTTGAGGATGAGAACGTTCAGCGGACTACAGTTGCACAAAAACAAGTCAATAACCTTTTCCGTTTCATGTAAGATAGATACTGTTTTCACTCTCTGAAAGTACTGGAGGGAACCACATTCTCAATTTCAAGAACCACTGAAGTAACACTAGACTGCACTGCTATACAAGTTGAGTTGAGCAAAGTTTAACGTCCTATCAAACACACATAGGTCATATTGGGGACGGGTTTTTACGCGTCAAATGACCCAACCAACAGTGTCAAAGCACTGAAGGAAGACACAAGACTAAACTAAACCAAATACAACAAAACACCTAAATCCATCTTAACTAAGGAATACAGATAACACAAAATAAACACAACAAACTAAACCCAGGTTCAGTCGCTTCCTATGACCTCCGGCCTGGAAACAGAGTGGGACTATTCTGGTAGAAAGGAAAGGGATGGACAAAAGAAGAAAATAGTTAAAGCCACCGAGGGGAAAAGTAAAAAAGAGCAAAAGATGGGAAAGTGAAGGGATAAGGGGGAAAGAGGGTGCCCCGGCCCCACGCAGGGCTGCTATACAAGCATGCCTACACAAGATTGGTTTAGAATAAGCACATTTGCAATTTTACCTTTTACCATCAAGTTGCGAAGAAGTAGAAAACTGCATCTCGCAATTTTTGAACCTCGCAACACCACTCTCCTACACGAATTTTACCTCGCAACCACACAAATACACGCCCACACAATGCCTACCCACACGTCTTCCACACAGACTTGTATGCTAACGATGCAGAGAGGATTTAGCTAATATTTTGGATCTACATCATTGGCCACCTTGATATTCATCTGCGAGGATCTAGTTGCGAGGAAGTAGGAAATCGAACCGCGCAACTTCCCATAATCTCGCAACACCACGTTCTTGCACGAATTTGTCCTCGCAACTACGTGAATGTAAAATGCACACAAGCACACGCGACCATTTCAATTGCCATTTCCCAGGTTTTCTTTCAGTTACAAAGTTATCCCCAACATTCCCGAGGAAACCTTAGCATATTCTGCTGCAGTAATATTTTTAGGCTGAACGCCTTTCCCAGCGTCAATTCAAGTTCAAGTGCCAAAGCATTGCAGGCAAATATAAACAATGCAGCATATTTAACAACTGCGCAAAGTTACAAAATTTCTGTGTAATATAATTTCATATGTTATCATTCTTACATCACGGCATTTAGCTCAGCAGCAACTTGTAGCTAAGTCTGATGTTTGCTATTTTAGCATAATTTTATACTTCATCAAAACTGACTGAGTAGTAATTCGATGTGTCAGCACTCAGCAGTACTTATTAGAGAATATGTCTTCTCGTTACACTACGTGGCACTGTGATGCAATGACTGAGGCTTTACACTCACAACCGTTATTTGACTCATGATTATTTCACTGCAGTGTAATGACTCTGGGCAAGTTGTTCACACACACACACACACACACACACCTCACTCAGCATTATAATCTGGTACCAGTCAAATAGCAATGATGTTCTGCAGCTGCGACAGTAATCATGGGCTGGGCAGAAAGTGATGGCAGTCTACCACCATCACCAAGATGACTGCCTAAAGACTAGGATCCGCTCCAAAACACTCATATACAGTATTTCCATACTTTTACCTTTCCGTTATACAACAGTACTAGGTACAACGGTGCCCAGATATAGACGTATTTTACTCTAGGGAATTTTTCACTGCCAGACACACTCAAAGATAATACACTAAAAAGTACCAGCACTAACTGATACTGACCACTGATCATTGTGACCAGCCAACTCCTTGATGTTTGCTGTGCAGAGAACATGCACAGGGCTTAGTGACAGGAGTTTATCAGCAGCTTGACCACGTTTCTGGAACTCCCTGTGGCACTTTGGAGTGACGGCATCAGTCTGCCACTTTTTAAGAGACACTTGAAAAAGTTACTCAAGTAGTGCTGCGGCACACTGTGACTTACCTAGTTACTTAATATCTCTTCTCTGTTACTGATGCCCGGTTTTATGAACTAGGGATAAACCTCGGAATAGTTAATCCGAGGTTAGTGGTTTATCCTGAGTTTATTCCCGGAACAACTTTTTGCGTTTTATCGACATTGTGAAATTGCGGTATAACTATTCTCGGTTTAACTCGAACAGCAACTTGCAAGTGGCCTTCTGATGGCCAGCAGATGTCACGTGCTAGTCTGCTTATTCCGGGTTTGGGGGTGGGGCACTGCCATTTATTCCTGGCATTTTCGACCAGCATTTATTACATCTGACGTTTATCTGACAAATTATCGGGATCCGAGTGGAAAAGTGAGGCTTGGGTGGGGTATAATACTGAATGAGTAATATAGTTATAACTATGATGCAATAGAATTGTCCCAAAATTTGGTCACGGTAATCGAAGATCGCCAGTCTAATTCCAGAATTATCGTCAGGCAAATTTTGTGCCTTATCAGTAGAGCTATGGAATATTAGACATAGCTTTTAAATGTCATTTTACGTTTATGTCTGCATTACCAAGCCAGTGAATTTTGACCCTCTTGCATTCTGTGAGGGTCTCACTAAATTATTATTGTCAATCTGTGAAGTAGGTTCCAGTATACATCAATATCTTTGTCAGAATTGTCAACAAAATTCGTTGCCATGGTTATCCCGAGTTTATTCCGAGGTCAACGCCGTGTTATCCCGAGATGTCTAATTCATGGGATAGCTTGAGATTTGAGTGTTCATAAAACGCTCTTCTTCCTTATCCCCAGAATAAACCGAGATTCTCGGGATATTCCTAGTTCATAAAACTGGGCATAAATGTCCTGCAACGTGAACTGAATGACAGCGTATGATGCATACATGTTGCGGTTGATGTAGCTGCTGGCAAAGTTGGCAACAGTTTTCAACGACGTCAAATCAACAAACATGGCTTCAACTTCGGCAGACACATTTTCAGTCTTAATTGCATTCACGGCAGCATTTGCACTTCGCATGTTACGACACGCAAGTACGACATGAGCCCCGTGAAGTGACAACGCTCTGGCGTTCTCAAACCCTGCAATAACAACGGAAAAACTATAATACAAAGGGATCATTCATTATTATCAACATTTTCCAACGTGTACACAGAGTACTCTGTTTTAGACCCCATCTCTCCCTTCCCAAAATGTAAAAATTGTCAAGTTCTTCTTGGAATTTTGGTTCTGATTTCCAGCGAGACCTGTACAACAGTGTCAGGAAAGGTATCCAGCCATCTGATCTCTGAAATGGGGAAGTACAGTACACAGAATGATACAAAGTATCATAATACTACACCCAAACAGCTGCAAACAAATACTTGCAAGTAAATAAGTACCGGCAACAAGAAAAACGACTAGGCCTCAACGTGTCCGAATGATGACAGTGTCACTTCTCAGGCACAACAAAAAATGAATGAAGTACAGGCAGTGATAGTACAGACATGAAATGTGCTTATGCTCACCAATGCCAGAATTTGCTCCCGTAACAACAACATGCAGACCGGTGAGATCACGGCCACGCAGCACCTGCAGTGCAGTGCTGGATCCATCGAACCGCTGCCGAAGTTCACCGACATTGCTGTTGTCATCAAGTGCAAATGCCAGTCGTGGATCTGTGCTTGTTGTTTTTTGTGTTACGTGACTGAAGAAAAAACAGTTCATTCAGCTAAGTCTCAACACTAACTCCTGAATAGTTAGCAATACACACAGCACTAATCAGTAAAATCCCGGTATCAACTTTGATGCTTAGTCACCATAATCATTTATGATTCTGTGGCTTCACTGCTGGAATGTTAAGCAGTAAGCAACAATAAAATAAATACAATGGCATAGCAATTCACTGCAACACATTTGCAATAGCTAATAAATGCACAGCTAGCTTTCAAATAGAGCTGTTTACAATATTTCAGTGCTAATTATTTTTCAAAATATGAATATCTCCATTTAGATTGTAGAATACGTACACAGTAGAATATAGACTTGAAAATTCAAAGCTGAAATAAAGAATACTACAACACTGACTTTATATAGTATATCTGGCCATCAGAACTGAATCTTTTCTCCCATCCATACGGCATTTCTGATGACCAAAAACACACATGACATTCAACAGTAATGTAACTTGTGTAAACTTATAATGCTGCACATTACAATACCATCCAGTAATGCCAGGTAGAGTAACAATCACAAAGCTGGTCCGAGCCACTGATGACACTAACACATTTCTTTAATTCGATCGTTTTCTTTTTCATACGTATCTCGTATCTTTTTGGTTAATTAGACGGCCCGACATTAGTCGGGAAAGTGTTAAGTTTTACCCATGAACTTTATTTATTTCTTTATTTTTTAATCAATCTACCGCGCTCAGCAGCCGCACAGTTGATGGCCATCAAATGTATACCGGAGGTTTGGTCGTAGGTAAAGCTTCAACAATTGGTATAGAGATCTCGTCCACCCCTCCCCAAATTTTCACAGGGGGTCAAAAGGTGCGAAATTTGTCGTCGTTTTCAACACCACTCAAGTTTGAGCCACCCATGTTTAAAAATGCAGCAAGATATCCTAACTCTGAAACAAAATTCTCGTGTAGGAATAATCGCCCTATGTCATCGCCAAGTTTGGTGAACTTGGGTCCACGCATCCCTGAGAACCATTGGGCAGAAATGCCCCACCCCCTAAAACTGCACAGTTAAAACGTGCTAAACCGTCAATAACTCAGCGGTGGATTATTCGATTTTGCTCAAATGTTGTACAGAGTTTATGCGCATGATACCCGAAGTGCTCGAAAAGTTCAAGGTCACAGAATGACATAACGTGTGCAAAAATTCGCAAAATTATCAATAATTCAGCCGGGGACTGCTCGATTTCGCTCAAATTTCGTACAGACTTTGATCACGTGTCACTTGATGTACCACGATCTTTCAAGGTCAACAGGTCAAAGATCAAGGTCACAGCAAGACAACGTATTAGTATGAAAAAAAACGCTATAACTCAGGCACAGACAAGTTGTTAAAGGTCAAACTCGGTGAATATTATTTCAGGACCAAGAACAACACGTCAAACAGTGTTCACAGTCATTAGGTCATATATTAAAATCGCAATAACTCTGCCACGGATTACTCGACTGCATTCAAATTTGGTAGAGTTTTATCACATCACAGGCGATACATTGCAAATGTTCAAGGTCAAAGGTCAAATGTAAAGGTCACAGGGTCAAAGGTCAAGGTAAGAGCATAAAGTAATGTATCCAGCAGCAAAACACTATAATACGGCAATGGATAGGTTCAGCGACTTCAAACTTGGCATGGCGCTGTAATTTAGGGTTGCACCGGATATGATTTTTTTTCAAATCCGGCCGATTTGGAATTGCAAATCCGGCTGGGGCCGGGGCCGAATGTTTTTTGAGTTGTGGGCCTACGTGACACAAACAGCAATGAAACACAAGAATAAACACTAAACACCATGTTGATTACCAGAAATTCGCCAACAAATTAACTAGCAAAGTTTCAGATCACAGAACACTGTTATTAAGCTGAGTCGTGAAATGAGAGAAGCATTGTATTTTAGAAATATAAGTTTTTCAGTGAAATTAGACAGTGAAGCAGATGCATCAAAATATGGTCAAATCCGGCCTCATATCCGGCGGCCATATCCGGCCCCGGCCGGATATGGCCGGATACAAAAATATGGCCGGATTTCGGCCGGGGCTGGGGCCGGATATGATATCCAGTGCAACCCTACCGTAATTAAAGCGGGAAAGGGCTGGCCTCAGTGGTGTGGCTCCAACGGCCTCAAGTTGCCATGAATTTGCAATTGCCACATTTTCTAGTTGTTTGTTCTCATCTCGCGTAGTACAATGAGCTGGCTATCTGTTACTTATGAGCGTACATTATGCACTTTGTCTCGTATCACATTGCAATGTATGCCTGACACTGCTATTTGGCTTATTACAATATTACTGTAATACCACAAAACCCATTCACAAACTATGACCAAGGATGTTTTGCAGTGGGTACCGTGATGAAAAACCAAGTCATACTCATTGTAAGAGTTGTTGCATTTCTCGGAAACAACATACAGCATAGTGTGTAGTCAAGATAGCTGACTGCAGTCCATTAACATGTCCCTCCAGCAGCGGCACTGGAAGCTAACTAGGATTGGTATGGCGAGTCTCCCCCTTTCCTCTCCCTTTACTCCTCTTCCCTCCTTCCCTCTTCTCCCCTCCCTCCCTTCTTCTTCGCTCTCTCCCTCATTTACCCTCCCTTCTCTTAGAAGTAGATCCCTTTATTCCAGCTGGGAGTCTGGGGGAGCACTGTAAGCTCACCCAGCAGGGTTGGGGCAGAGCCCCAGCTGAAATCAATTTTGGTGCATTTTAGCCTTAAAATCTGACATCTGGTGGCAACAATTTTAATAATTTTCCAGAGAATCAACTGCCCAAATTTCATCTTATTGATATGGTGCCACCATACCAAATTTCAGATTGGTATGGCGGCCACCATACCTGCCATACTACTTCCAGCACCACTGCCCTCCAGTATTCTAGTGACATCGTTTGCGTCGTTCAAGTAATAATAATAGTAAGAACAACAATAACCATAATAATAATAATAACACTAAACCTTGTGACTGAAATCTAAAAAAATACTGTAACAGTTTATAAAACCCAAGAACATAATCCAGCAGCTGAATATGACACTTTGATCATGTTCACTAATGCTTAAATAAAAGATAAAACATCTTACCACGTGCAAGAGTTTTTGTACGGCCCGTTCGTGGATGCTCCCACTGAGTATGCTGTGTCTCGTGGCTGCACAGTGCATACAACATCATGTTTTAACCAGTCTTGTTGTCCTCGAGGACTGGCCTTGTGAAGTGGAGCTGCTGTTTGATATCAGCGAAATAATGCAAAATAATGGCCATTACACTGTTCAAGGTCATTCAAGATCACCGATTTTGGTACCAATCGAAAGCCCATATACGACTTCCTATTAGTGATTAATACTAACTTACCTCCTACTTTGCACCATTTCCAAGTTATGGCCAATTATTGGTCAAATTTTCGCTAGCAATAGGGGGGATGCTTCACTTTAATGCCCCCGCTGAGGGTGATCCCCTGTGAATATCCGAATAAACTTTACCTCTTCAGAAAATAGAGGGACTGTCCTACCAGATGCTGAAAACTGCATAATCAAAACATCGGAACGTGACGGAGTGACAGACAGACGGACAGAATTGCTCTAGCTAGTACAGTGGTCTTCAAGGCGAGACATGCAGACGTGCTGTAATAAAAAATTACATTTCCCAGAATAAATGCAGTTTTTTTCTGTGATTTTGTTATTAATGAGTATGATGTCAATACTGATTAATGTCAAGTCAGTAAGTAAAAAAACTATTATAGTGTGGAACGTTTATAAAGCCACAGCTTCTATTAAATTTGACACATTTTGCCATTATTTTTGGCACATTTGTTCAATAGTACCATCGGCCATCCTAGACCAGTGACGGGGAAAGTACCGGGTAGTCTTCCCAGGCTGGAATAGTAAATTTCTAATCAGTGAAGTGAAAGAGGGAAACCAGCAACAGGGAAAATCCCTGGCATTCCCCCTACAAATACCACCCTCATGCTGTCACCATTTATACCTGAAATCTGCACCGGCAAATGGCAATATCATGTAACAAGATTCAATCAATAATTATACAAACTATGCTGTTATGTGTTGATAAATGACATGATAAACCAGATGGCCACATTTAATAAATACCGGTATGCATGACAGTAATTCATTATGTCATTTTCATGTACAACTCAGCATTTTTATGAAAACGGCCTCCAGTAAACAGTAAAATGCAGATGTGCAGATGCCGATGTCAAAGGTGTAAAATGCGGAGAAATGTTGTGGATATTATCAGTGGATGTTTATTGGTAGGTTATGGTTAAGTCCAGGTTCAGGATCAAGCTTAGAGTAAGGATCAGTGTTAGGGTTAGCATTAGGATTAGGATTAGTATTAGGATCTGCACCAACATCTGCATTTTGCATGTTCTTCCTCTGCATCTGCACAACCGCATTTTACGGATGCCTATGAAAACCTTGAATAGGAACTTGGTAAATACGCTGGTCTTTATGCTGTACTACTGGTCAGGATACACTGGTTACATGTCGAGGCATTGCAGCCTAACATCTGGCAAAAGATCAGTCAGCTAAAAGTCAGAGGAAACTGTTAACTGCTACACTGCCTATATTTATTCTAGCTAAGTCCCATCTTGCTTCTCTTCACCATGTGCACGAATAACTCTTATGCAGTCTTTCTTCCTGCTGCATATTGAATTCTTCGTGGTATATGGAATGGGCGCGGTCGGTGGATACGCCACGCCCCTTAATTGAATTAACCTTTAGGTTGTTTTAACGTTACGGATAAACGAAACGTACCTGGCATAAAAGACTTTGCCATCATCTGTTACTCGTTCTTCCCATCCAGCTGGCAATTCATCTTCGCTATCTGTATCTATCAGCGCTGCAGCCATCATTGTATACGGAAGTTTACGTTTGCTTTGCAGTGATAATCCAAAACGCGATCGGCAATGCATCAACTTTAGAGCTGTGCCAACCGAGTAATTTGCTATTAATTAGTAATTTGACTGTGATCGTTTACACGCATAATGTGGCCAGTGTAGCCAGTAGCCAGGGGCGCACAAACAATGGCGTCGAAAGTTTCCATGCTGCGCTTTGTCGGCGAGTCAGAGTTTCTCATTCCAACCTATTCATATTGCGAAAACATTTGGGCGAGGCCGCGAGGTGACTGTCATTCGTGTTTTTATAAATATGCCTAGAACCGTACTTGTACTATGATCATAAACGTAAAACTTACGTACATATAAACTTCAGCCAGTGAATTAAATCCCGGTTGCAGGGGTAACTGGACTAATTTTGCAACGGTTTGGGAATTAAACACACCTATCGAAAGTGCCATACTAATTTAATCAACCGTCATCTCTACCGTCAAATTCCATTACTTGCGTTTTCCACCACTGTCACTGTTACTGCTGAATTCCATTACTTATAAATGCCACACTCGATCTTCCTTAATCCCAATAGCCTACTTGCAAATTCCAAGACAATTGATTTACAGCCAAATTCCGGTAGGCCTACTTCCAAATTCATACAACCCTTCTACAATTGTGGACCACCATTTGCTCAAGGAAAACTATTTTCCTACCATGTGTATAGTGTACTACCATTCGTTTTTATAGTGTAGAAGGCTTCGACTAGAAATAAGGAAGGAACACCTAATATTTGAAGGTGCCCCAGTCTAAATTCTGGTGCTCTGGCTGTGCCTCAGCAGCCTAAAAATTCTGGCGCCGCCACTGCTTGGATCAGGACTTGAATTATATGGTAAACGCATAGGGTCGGGGTGTAAGATTGACAGCTCCTGTTTTGAGCCATATGTAGTTGAGTGAAATTGTGGGTTCTAAATTGGGAAATTAAAATTATTATTATCATAATAATTAGAAACTCGCTCAGTGGTCTATAGGTCATTAGAGGTCACTGATGTATCGGCTGAGATCAGGGAAAGCAGTCCCCTCCGGTCCTTCTCAGGGACCACAGTTACAAGAGGCCCATGATTCCGCCGCTG
>Ga0049105_1001784_pt1 | contig 10036 bp, 6 predicted proteins | sample WorMetvaBAHAMAS1_FD_61260 | JGI IMG/M metagenome (GOLD analysis project Ga0049105, IMG submission 61260) | Worm MetaG Olavius vacuus BAHAMAS.1 | ecosystem: Host-associated > Annelida > Digestive system > Unclassified | place: Germany: Marburg | collected 2013-04-09 | reverse complement strand
GACAATATTGTCGGCTATTCGTGTAACAGTCATAGATGATACTGCACTGTCAGTCTGTCTGCCAGGACGAGCCATAGCATTCCGCCAGCTTCTGTTTCCAGTAAGTTGCGACCATTAACTTCGACAAACAGCTCGCGACGAGCATCGCACTGTTATTAAACCGTACGAGACTCACGAGGGCGCACCGCACGCCAGACTTCGGGTTGGTTGAATGAACGATTCGGTGCCTCGCTAAACTGATTTGTCTGCGTCCAGAGAGCCGGGCAGATCGTTTAACTCGCGTCGGACGAATTGATTGCAAGTGACTTGATGGACTTGAGTTAAAACATACTCCAGTCTGCGCGCAGAGATGCACGATAAAAGCATTGAGAAATACCGTCACTTAAAATGTCTTGACATCGCTATAATCGCACACAGTTTTCTAACATTTTAATATATACATGTAATGTTAGAAACGAAGTCAGAAGAATGGTCAATGTCCAACAGGATTTGAAAAGTCAACAGCCACTTGTAACAAGTTGCATTTTTTCTCTACAACCCTCCAAAAGGTTCCAATGACACCTTCTAATTAGCATAACCACCCCCCCCCCCTGTAGCAGTTTTAGTGCCGGTTATGCAATGTCGAAAAGTAAACTGTTATATTACTGGGTCAAAATACGCTCTGTATATAAACTGTAACTTGGTGTGCAATTTTAATTGCACGTGCATTTTTTTCTAGAAATTCAATTCAGGAGCTTTTGTCATGCTTCGATCAGCCCTTCAGACCACCCTGGCCGCGCTTAGCCTCTGCAATGCACTTGAGAACTTCTGTCTCTCAGTTTCTCGACCTAATTGCCTTGCCTTGTCAAAGTCACAAGATGACTTACTAACTCACCGTTTGTCCACTGTTTGAGTTTGATACATACCTGTTATACAGACTAGAGGCCCGATTTACGAAAACTTTTAAGACGAACTTCGGAAGAACTTAAGATAAATTTAAACATTTTTTTCTCTAAGATTTTCTGTAAATCGGGCCCGTGGCCTGATATGTTATGCACATAGCTTGCTCCGTTTTAGTTCGTTGTGAAATATGTTCATGAAGTTGAACACATGAAATACTGTGATTCACGAACACAATGTATTTAGTGAGCCAATAGTATCATCTCTAATATTACCGCGGTATTTTCTCATATCGATATTGCGTGCATCTCTAGTCGGTGCCGATACTTGACGTGGGATGATCGGGTCCGGAAGACGTAATCAAGAGCGGGTCGGTTAATAACCGTTTATAGACGAAGGCGTAGATTCGATCACGTGTCAAGTCGTGCTGGGCCGTTCGATCGTTATCCGTCGGACGCGATCTGTCACTTAGCTATACTCCCAATCGCTGTATAACTCGGTTCTGTCGTAGAGATATCGCAGAACCCCGCCTCACAGATGTCCTGCGTCAAGCGCCTATAATAAGCTTGTCGCTTGAGAATTTTCATCCACAGAGTATAAATTTAGAGAAAGCTCGATCTGTAATGCAGTGCAGACCGGCCATTTTCCAATACTTCCTACCGTGGATTTACGGCAGTCGTTAACTAAAAAGTTACTAACTGATATAGTTTAACTAATTTTTATTAGTTACTTGTGAAGTTTAACTAAATAGAATTTGTATTGCTAAATTGTTAACTCGTGTTTCTGCAGTTTAGTCTGAAGTAGAGTTCATGAATTCTTAGACATTCGGTCATGGATCGTACTGTCAAGGTTTCGATAATTAACAGTAATTACCAACCACGTTATTCATCCGGAAACTATTCGGATAATTTCATCGGCTCTACTATGTCGGCGTTACAAAACTGATCACAGACGACAGCGGTGAAATAATAGCAAATTCGTTGTAAAAAGTGAAACTACCGGTATTTGTTTAGTTTAGTTCAACTTTTTTTAAAAAGTTTTAAAGTAGTTTAGAAAATGGTTTAAATTAGCCGAGTTTTTAATTAGAAAAAAGTTTTCAGTTAACTATAAAACTATAAATAGCTATAACTATAACTAAAATAGCAATATAATGGCGCTTCAGTCGGGATGCCGCCGTGTGTTACATGATGATATTGTAGGGCTCTAGGCCTGCAAAACAAGAACAAGACAATCGCTACCCCTTCTCTCTCTTTATGATCATTAATCTGCAGAATCATCGTCCGTTCATTATGTACAAACAAGCCTAGCTTACACACAGTCAAATTTATCGTGACCCACGTAACCGGTTAATGGGCTTAAATGCGACTAAAACGATTATATACAATTTACCGAACGAAATGTCAAACGATGGTAATACATACTCTGAACTGATTCTCAGTCTCATGCTGTAATAACAAATGTTTGCAGTATACCATTTGCTAACACATATAAACACTAATATCCAGCAGCGTAGCCACAGGGGGGAGAGGGCACGCCCCCTACCGTTGACAGGCATGGCCACAGGATTTGTGCAAATCCGAGGAGATTGTTTTTGGGGGTGGAGGTAATGACAGCTCTTCCCCAGTCCTCTTAGCTGATGGGGAGGGGGCCCGCTGCGCTGCCCCTCCCTAAAAACCTCACCCCGCATCGGCCCTTTGGGCCACGTCACTGGTGTGCCCCCCAACTTTGAAATCCTGGCTACGCCATCACTAATATCTGCTTACGGTTGCTGTAATGTAACAAAAAGATATTAACAGCAATAAATTATGCAGCGGTCTGTTGTTGCAGTTGTAATAATCTTTTCAGCTAAGCATTTCTGCGATGGTGAAACAGATTGATTTCTCAGATTTTTTTCCGATTCTGATTATTACGTAACATGGAAGACAACGTAAGACATACGCGTATTAGCGGCTGGGGTCACTCATAAGCGTAGTTTTATTTTCACGTTCGCGAGGTAAGGGAGTAGGGTCTGGAAAGGGCTGGGGGACTAAGCCCCTCTCCAAAAAATGTTTGACTTTTTAGTCTGGTAATGGCAGACTTTAGTGCATTTCTGATTGTGGTGGTGGTGTGGCGTAGCGGTAGCGCGTTGGTCTCGATCAACGAAGTTAACCGACGTCGGGCCTGGTTACTACTGAGATGGGTGACCGTGTGCCGGGTTCAATTCCAGGTGCGGGACATTTATTTCAGTATGTAACCAGCCACCCAGGTCAACTCAGCCTGGTCATCCCTTCGTGGCTAGGCGCAATGAGTACCAGCCAAAGGGCGATGACGCCTTACGGATGGGGAGTAAAGGGAAGTATGGTTCGTGTGTGGTTGACAGGTAAAACTGTTCAACTGTTACACACGGGCCATATCTGAGAGCTTTAGAGATAAAGGGCTTATATATAAAGCGCTATAAATTCATCTCTGTTTACTTTAATTTACAAAATGTGTGAAACAGCAAGCTGAGCAAATTTGTTCGGTATTTTAGCCCCTGGTGCTATGGCTAGGAAGGAGACCGCGGACCCGGTAGAAAGTACTATATCGTCGGGTTTATGACCATAAGTCAAGAGCGGGATTACTGTCAAGAAACCACGATCAAACTGCTGCAGTATAGTAGACAAAATAGAGTGCAAGTCGTCATCATCGTCAAGTTTCATTAAGTATTTCATCAAAATTAATGAAATTTGATGATGCTTGTTGTCTTTCTGCACATAGCTTTTGTCCAGAATTTACTGGAAGATGCAGTAATTAACATTTTTTGGACTACGGTTATTAATCGGTTAATAAATTGAATAGATCGATTTTAAACTACTGTAGTTTTAAATCGACAACTACTAATCGATTAAGTAATCGCAGCTTTATAATCGCTAACTGTTATAATTTTGATCCCAAACCGCTGTCTCGTCCTATCCCGTCCTGTCTTGTCCTGTTCACCCAGTCGCCTTCTGTAGGCTAGGCCTATATCATAGGCAGGCTCTCATTTAAAATGGTCATTGTGTGCAACTGCACCAGGGCCTACGCCAAAATAGCGACCTCCACTAACCATGAGCAAAAAGTCTGTCTTAGACGTGCAGTCAGTGCAAAGTAGTGAAACTTTTCGTGTTTTCGTCTTCGCCATTTTAGTCTAGTAGTTGAACAGTCGGAAGCGGTGGGTATGGAGGCCTCTATCACTAAATCCGGGTCTGATCGAAGATGATAAAAGTCATCATGCGACCAATGACGGATGAAAATCGTGCGAATCTGACGTGGTTTTTGCCTGCTGCTGCTGCTGGACTGATAGCGCAAGCTGATGAAGGTAGGATGGCGGCGGTGGCGGCGGCGGTGGTGGTTGACAGGTCACTGACGACGGTGGAGGACTGCCGCAGCTGCTGGCGGACCCTCGTTCCTCGTCGTAGTCTTCCGCCCACGGCTGGAGATTCTGCAGCGCGTGGAGCGACGCGTTGCTCATACAGAGAGGATCCGGCGTGTTGTAGATGCTCTTATCGCCAGCCGCTGCAGCCTCGGCCGCTTGAAGACTTAGCATGAACCTGTTGGCGGCTTGTCTCTCAGCCTCGCGTTCCTCGGCCGTCTGACGCCTTCACATTCACACAACACGACCACACCAGTCGCTTTCAGTGTAATCAATTAGCTAGTTGCCTAATTAATGCATAGCCCCTTCCGGCACACCACCCTGCCGCAGACGACAACTCTGATTGGCTGCACAAGGCCACAACCTGACAGATGATTGGTCGCTACCCAGTGCCCATTTCGTAGACAGCTGATGCCCATTTCAGTGCTCGTTTGGATGCGTTCTTTTATTGAACCAGACGTTTTGAAAACAACGTACCGTTCGACAATACCACTCCGATTTATCTGATCAATCTGCCCTGGAAATTAGAGTTAGGATTTGGGTTAAACTCAGAGTTGCATTATTTTAGCATTTTCACGGAGAATAAGGAAAGTGATCACCTTATCTTCAGCGAATTTTACGGACGGTAACATCTTGCTAACAGAACGCATCGACAAAATGAGAGTTACATATTCTAGGAGTGCCCGTGCATAAATTAGGCGACTAGCTAATAGCGACAATATTTCGTCACTGGAACATTAGAGAATGAGATAGAGAAGTTGAAGATGACTTGGACAGAAGGCTCAAGATCGTGTGATGTGGCGGCCTATAGTCCCTCGAGAAAACATAGGCAGAGAAGAAGATTTATTCACGCATTCATTTAAATCAGGCAACTATGCCCACTTCTTAAAGGTTACGCCTGCACGTGATATGGATATGCATAATATAATGTAGAAGTCAGCAGTATCGTACGGTACAATACTGTACGTGAGAATGTTTCGAAATACGCATGCAGATTATTTCCTGCGTACCCACTTGTGGCGTTTTGAGACGCGCCATATAAGGTAATGGCCCGCCATCGCAAAGGGCCGCCATCGCAAAAAAAAATGGCCTGTGCACGACTGAGTACCCCAAATCAGTGGCGTAGCGAGGGGAGATGCATAGTGAAGTCACTAGACACTTGCCAAAAAGATTTCATCATTTGAGTCAGACTCAGTTATGGTTATTGGTGCATGTATATAGTATAATGTACAGAGTACAGACTACGGCGTTGGTGTAACGAGTAATTATTGGGGGCACCTAGACTGTCAAGTGCTTAGGGCACCACAATATCTTAATTCGGCCCTGGGTATATGTTGGCAGACACGTTTTGTTAGTTGGTTGGTCACGAGCGTAAGTCCCGACTAAACGGTGCGTCCTACCTATATACTTAGGCTACTACGGAGCACTACTGCGATGGGAACAAGAGGCTAAATCGTATTCAGTTATACATCACCATGGGGACCGTTTTTTTCGTGATGGCGGCCGTTTGCGATGGCGGACCGGAATCGCATATAAACGTCATCATTTGGGTTTTTGCTACGCGAACTAACCTCCACTTGGTGCGTCGATTCTGGAACCACGTTTTGACCTGAGCGTCGGTCATTTTGAGTCCCTTGGCGAGAGCAGACCTCTCGGCCGACGCCAGGTACTTCTGTCGGTGAAACCTCTTTTCAAGCTCGATGATCTGCAGACGAGAGAAGGACGTTCGAGGCTTCTTGCGTTTCGGTGGAGTGCGATTCTGGTAAGGGTGACCCACACGTCGCGCAACTACAATGCATATATACGTTACATCTTCACAATTTTCACGTCTCATTTATTACGAATCTGTATAATTATTTTTAAAACAAAAATTAATGATTTTTTAAGTATCACATTCAGCAGCGGTGGTGGGCACAGTTCCGCTAATCCGCTGACCGCTAATTATAGGCAAAGCTAAATTTTTGTAAGCGGATTGGCGTTTTCGCTAACTTTGAAAACCGTTAGCTTCCGCGCGATATTTAGCTTAATTCCGATAATTTTAAGCCCATTAACAGCTTTTTCCCGGCAAAGTATACGTAAATAAAGTTTAACGGTCACGAACGTTCGTAAACCACACAATTATATGTTTGTTCCTGTCTGTTGTGACTTGTGAGCGTGTCTGCAACAGTTATCTGGCATGCTATTAGCCGGACTATACGTTTCACAATAAGAAGCTCCGCTACCGCGAAGAGCACAGCGCGTCCGTCATGGTGTACTTTATGACATTTCTCGGGAGAAAATCTGTTAATGGCTTTTTACGTAATTTGCCACGAAAGCTACAGAATTCGGCGAAATAATGCAAAATAATGGCATTACGCCGTTCAAGGTCATTCAAAGTCACCGATTTTGTTACCAATCGAAAGCTCATATGATCAACTTTATTCACCAGAAGGCAGAAAAACAGAAAAAAAACACTCACATAAACTCATATGCGATTACTGATTAACAGTAACTTACCTCTGTCTTGCACCGTTTCCAAGTTATCGCCGATTATTGGTCCAAAATCGCTATATTCGGCTACCCCTCTTGCGTTTAACCCCTAGACGGAGGGGTTCCCCCGGGACGACCTCCGTAAAATTTTATCTGGAGGTCAGCCAAAGTACCAAATGGCGTTTTGCCGAAAATTTCAACCGGCTGAGTAGAGCGCACCAACGTTACAGACGACAGACGACAGACAGACAGACGACAGACGGACGGACGACGACACATAGCGCACTGTTCACGTTCGCTAAAAGTAAATCTGTACAGCACGTTATCGTAAACCTCAGCGCCCGCATGCTTTCGTAGGCTACATTGTGCGCAAAAAAGCGCGAACAAGCCACGACCTATGGTTTTTACTGACATACAACGAATATTCGACTAGTATTAGTTTCAGTTTCAGTTCCGTGTGTAGTTATATGTATAATGATAGGTCGACACGCAGAAGTACTTAGCCGAAGCCGACTTAATTAGCTGCTATGAACAATCAATTTATAGTTGATCAGTTGGTAATAAAAGTTCCATTACGCTGACTGTACACATCAATTGTATTCGGACTATGCACCGACATTCAATAAATCAACTTAGAACGATTCCAATTATATGCCCGGTACCATGAACCATTATTATAATGGTTCATGGTTCTTGCCTTCTATAGCCTGGAGAGACCGAAATTTGCTATCCCCCTACTCTTTATGGCTTCCGGATATTTCGTACCCTAACTTTTTCTTATATTCCCGGGTGTTTCGTACCCTAGACACATCTTTAATCCTGACCCTAATCGCAACCATAACCCTTACCTTCAACACTAACACTTAATCCTAACACTAGCCTTAACCCGATGCACCTAAGCTTTTGGGAAACGCTGGGTACGAAACGCCTGGTTACGAAAAGGTTAGGGTACGAAACGTCTGACACATGCTCCCGCCAACAACAGGCGGCGGATGCATTATGTTCTCCTGTCGTCCGTCCGTCCGTCCGTTAACAACTATTTCGCGTACGGTATACCGCGTTTTACTTTGTCGACGGATTTCAATAAAAGTTAGCAGAAACATTCAGCATATGAGCTGGAATTGCTGAAAAAGTTTTCAAGGTCAGAGGTCAAAGGTGAAGGTCATGACCAGACTTAATGCTATAAGGACGAGACATACATTTTGACGGTGTGACGTCGTATATATGCCAGACGTTTCGTACCCTAATTTTTTCGTAACCAGGCACTTCGTACCCGGCATTCTTAAAGAGGATTAGGGTTAGGTACCTCGAGTTGGAGTTAGGATTAGTGTTAGTGCTAGGATTATGTGTTAGTGTTAGATTTTCAGGTTAGAGCTAGGGTTATAGTCAAGTTTAGGGCCAGGGTTAGAGACTCCTGGGGTACGAAACGCCTGGGTACAAATAGGTTAAAGTACGAAATGTCTGTAAGCCGTGACGTCGAGGCTTACTTGTTAAATCTAAAACGTTTCAATGGCCCACCGTGTTCTGGATAAACTGCAGACCATCCTATCCCTCATGTTCCCTTTGAAGCGAGTTGCTGGCTTCGTACTGCAGGCGTTTCGTAAGCTAGACGCATCTCTAACTCTGACCCTAATCCCAACCTTAACCCCTAACACCTAATCTTAACACTAGCACTAACCACCCTAACCTCAACCCGAGGTGCATGTACCTCCGACGTTTACAAGCTGTAAGAACGCTGCAGCACACATGGTCACCGGTACTCGAAGGCGTGACCACATCACACAGGTCTTGCAGCAGTTATACCGGTTCGACAGCGGACGGAATTTAAGCTCGCTGTATGGGCGCCCGCAGACATGGGCAAGGGGTGGGGCACTTGCTCCCCTCTGGAAATGTTGTAACGTGCCATGCAAAACGCTCAGTAGACGAATTATTTATGCATTATTATTATAACCTGTGGTCGGCTTCAGGGGGCTTCCCCCAGACCCTCACCAGCCCGCACCGAAGCTCCATCCCTGGACCTCGCTGGGGGAATTTCGTCCCAGACCCCTAATTACCACAATATCTTACAGACGATTGCCAGCTTCTAACCGCTAGCCACCGTCAACCCCGGTCGTCCGCGAATTTCAAGTGTTCTCTTCTCAGAACACGCGCTCCCGTCTCGGCGACTGTGCATTCGCCGCCGCCGGTTCACCGCTGGAACAATCTGCTCGTATCACATCGGTCGGCCTGACTTAACATTGGGACAGTTCTACCGGTTGCTAAAGGCGCATCGTCTGAAACTCTGGCGCCTAGTGACTGTTGTTCTTACTAGTGCGCTGTATATAAATTGCCTTACCTACCTATACCTAACAGTAACCCTTTTAACACCGGGTACGAAACGGTTAAGGTACGAAACGTCTGGACCCCGAGTTGCTTTTTTCCCAAGATTTTTTAACGTAGTTAGCTCCGATCAAATGTTATAGCACCCCTGTAATCTATGCTGCAATGACATGACGGAGCTGTTGACGGTCCAGGGGGTCACCAACAGCGATCAGAAGTCGTCAAACGCTTAACAACAACACTGCATTATATCCAGCTTAAACATACACATTTATCTCTCGGCTGTCGGTTACCGGGTGCGACTGTAGGCCGGCCGGCCGGTCAGCCGGCCTATGACAGCTAAATTGTGATGCTGATGCTACATGGCTGGGTGGGCATTAATTCGTCGACAGTCAGCAAGTGCATATCACATCGACACTGCAGCGGATACGGCTTTGATGTAAAATGTGACATAGCTGCTGGTGATGCTGATGATGATGATGGCAACTTAATTAGCTGCTGCACGTCCGTCAAATTCATTCGGTTCAGTTGTCGCCATCACAATAACGCTTACAGCTCATTAATGATACATCATGTAGGCCTACTTGCCAGCACGTCAGACGACACACGGGATCGACATTACATCAGCGCTATTAGCGTTGCCGACAGAAAGTTACAAGGCTACACGAAATAGATCTGTACCTGCTATATATGTAACGATATAGCTAATAACGTGATATACTAACACCATCATCGAACATGAACGAGCTGGAAATCGTTTTTTTCTCAAAAATCAAATAATGCATGAGCGTAACGATAAGTAAGTAAGTAAGTAAGTAAATAAGTAAGAATATTTGTACACGGCGCAAAAAAGCAAAAGCCACTATGCGCCGCAGCCCTACACAAACCAAAGTGTCTTCAAAAGTCTCTTAAACTGTGCAAGTGAGATGTCTCTGTCACGTAATGCGACAGGCAGAGAGTTCCAGAGTCACGGTCCAGCGACGGAAAAACTCCTGTCAC